>ERZ772967.440-NODE-440-length-33696-cov-7.966380_pt1 | contig 33696 bp, 28 predicted proteins | sample MGYA00511677_ERZ772967 | MGnify/ENA primary metagenome ERZ772967 (study PRJEB29015, sample SAMEA2737931) | human oral metagenome | biome: human oral; feature: human-associated habitat; material: dental | place: China | collected 2146 ...
GGTAGCCACCTGCCTCGAAGCCCTCCGGCAATGGTGCGTTCTGCTCATTTGCCATGATGGCTATTGTAGAAGCGATGGATGCAAAACTCTGTATTTCCGTGTTACGACACGCCAGACGGACGGGCACGGCGACTGAATGACATCCGGGCCCGTGCCCATCCCGAAAAACCTCGGCCAGATCGGCATTTTTACCGCTTTTCCAAGCAGAGACACCCACCCGTCCCCACCACCTTCCTTCCCGACAGCGTTACAGAACGGCCCCCTCCTGACGCCCTTTCGGATGTAACCGCCGGCGCAACCCCCGTGTGGCATCTTTCCCACTGCCCCGATCCGTCCGACGGCAGCCGTTCCTGATCCTGCATCGGCCCGTTTCCATTTTCCCCGTCTTTCCAGACACCGACATGTCCACCCAGCCCACGCCGCCCGTCACCGCCTCCACGAATCCCGCTCCTGCCGCCACCCCGGGCACCGTCAACAGCATGACCGGCTACGCCCACCAGAGCGCCGACACCCCGCTCGGACGACTGGACATCGAGATCCGCGCAGTCAACAGCCGGTTCACTGACCTGCACTTCCGGCTGGCCGACGAATGCCGGCTACTGGAGCCTCGGCTGCGCAGCGCCATCACGGCCGCCGTCCGGCGCGGCAAGGTGGAATGCCGGATGAGCCTGCAGCGGCCCCGCCCGGACAGCACCGACGCCCTGAACCTGGAACGCCTGGCACACTATGTGGAACTGAGCCGCCAGATCCTCCTTGTGGACGAAAGCGCCCAGCCTCCCTCCGTGGCCGACTACCTGCGCTGGCTGCAGACGCCGGAACACGCCCCCACCGCCGGTGACGCGGCCTCCCAGACCCTGGACGCCGACACGCTGTGGCAGCACGCCGAGCCGCTGGTACAGCGCTGCCTGCAGGCCTTCCAGGCCAGCCGCGCCCAGGAAGGCGCGCAGCTTGCCCGCATCCTTCAGGAACAGGGCAGCCGGATGCGGGCCCTGGCCGGGCAGCTGCGCCCCCACCTGCCCGAACTGCATGCCGCAGCCGAGGCCAGACTGCTGGAGCGCCTGCAGAAAGCCGTCCAGGACCTGCCCGTCAGCATTCCGGCCGACGAGACCCTGGCCCGCGTGCGCCAGGAGATCAGCCTGCTCAGCCTGAAGGACGACATCACCGAGGAACTGGACCGGCTGGACACCCATCTCCAGGCCATCGACGACGCCCTGGCTGCAGGCAGCCCTGTGGGCAAGCGGCTCGACTTCCTGATGCAGGAACTCAACCGCGAAGCCAACACCATCGCCTCCAAGAGCATCGCGTTGTCCATTACCGACACCGCGCTGGCGCTGAAGCTGCTCATCGAACAGCTGCGCGAGCAGGTCCAGAACCTGGAATGAAGGATCCGGAGGGAATCCCCCGCTCCCGCGTACAATGAGCGCGGTCGCTCCGGCCCACGGCCGCCCCTTTCCAGGAACAGGATCCTCATGAAACTCTGCGTCTTCTGCGGTGCCAGCACCGGCAAATCCCCCGCCTATCGCCTGGCGGCCATCGAACTGGGCCATGCCATGGCCGATGCCGGCATCGGGCTCGTCTACGGGGGCGCCTCGGTCGGCCTGATGGGCGCCGTGGCCGACGCCGTCCTGGAACGAGGGGGTGAAGTCATCGGCGTCATTCCGCGCTTCCTGGCCGACAAGGAACTGGCCCACAAGAAGCTCACCCGCCTGCACGTCGTGGGCTCCATGCACCAGCGCAAGGCCATGATGGCCAGCCTGGCCGACGGCTTCATTGCCCTGCCCGGCGGTCTGGGCACACTGGAAGAACTGTTCGAGATCTGGACCTGGGGCCAGCTGGGACACCACCAGAAACCCTGCGCCCTGCTGGATGTGGGCGGTTTCTACACCGGCCTGACCGACTTCCTCGATCACGTGGCCACCGAAGGCTTCGTCAAGCCGGAATTCCGCAACATGCTGATCGTGGAACCCAACGCCGAGCGCCTGCTGCCGGCCATGAAGGGCTACCAGCCGCCGGCAACCACGCGCTGGATGACCGAAGGCAACACCTGAGCCTGCACGCCCCTCCGGGAAAGGCATGTTTTCCGGAGGGGTTTCGGGGGCTTTCCGGAATATCCACCACGCAGGACATTCCCGGGAAATACAGCGCTCAATATTGAATTTGACAATGCATTATCAATAACAGCATTTGACGAAAAAAGCCTTCAAATGCAGCGTCATGGATATATAATCGCATCATCAATCGCAGACAGGAGATCATCATGAGCGAATGCAAGCTGCCCCATCACGCCCACCATGACCACACCCATGGCCCCGGCTGCGGCCACACGGCCATCCGCCATGATGGCCACGTCGATTACCTGCACGACGGCCACCTGCACCATCCGCATGGCGACCATGTCGACGAGCACGTGATCCCCGTCTCGGCCACCAACCCTGACCGCTGCACGCCCGAGCACAAATGCAGCGGCCACGAGCCCGGCCACGTCCATGGCCCCGGTTGCGGCCACGAAGCCGTCCCGCACGGTGATCACATCGACTACTTGGTCGACGGCCACCTGCACCACCCGCACGGCGACCATTGCGACGACCATGGTCCGATCGAGGTGGTGAAGGGCTAAAAACCGCCCGTCTGCACGGCCTGTCGCCAGCGCCGCCCGCAGACATCGCATCGTTCTCAGGGATGCCCCCGCAAGGGGGCATCCCTTTTTTGTGCTCTGCCCAGGCGGTTCAGAAGCCCACACGGCAGCTCTGCCCCTGAACTGGCCCGAAAGAGCCTTCCTGTTCCGACGACCGGCCCCAGGGCACTCCCGCTACATTCGACGGGATTCCAACCCTACTGTCGGACCCTGTTCCATGGCCAGCCTGCCCGCAATCCACATCTGCCTGATCTCGCCTGCCGGATATGTTCATGCAGATGCGTTGCTGGACCCGGCGCAGTACTTTGCATGGCAGTTCCGGCGCCTGGGGCTGCGCGTCAGCCTGGCCCGCAACCTGCTGCGGCATGATGCGGTCAACTTCGTCTTTGGCGCCCATTGCGGCTTCGACCCCCGGCTGCTGCAGACCCACAGCTGCATCATCGTCAACCTGGAACAGATCGGCCAAGGCGGCGCCGTGCTGGGCAGCAGCTACCTGCAGCTGCTGAAAAGCGCCGTGGTGGTGGACTACAACGCCGACAACCCGCCCGGCTACACGGCACACCCCGACGACGTGCCCATCATTTCCTTCGGTCACGCCGCCTGGCTCAAGCCCGACGCCCACCAAGCCCTGCCGCTGGAAGAGCGTCCGCTCGACCTGCTCTTCATTGGCAGCACGAACGAACGGCGACTCAAGGCCATCCAGCGCATCCAGGCCACGGGACGCAAGGTCAGCCTGCAGGCCTGCCCCGTCTACGGCTCGGCCCGCAACAGCCTCATCCTGCAGGCCAAGGCACTCCTCAACCTGCATTTCTACGAAACGGCCCGTTTCGAGCAGGTGCGCGCCTTCCAGAGTCTGTCGCTGGCCACCCCGGTGGTGTCCGAGCGTCACATCAACACCAGCGCGGGCCCCGTCTTCGATGCCTGCGTCACCTGGTTCGAGGATTCCCAGCTGGAGGCGCTGTTCGAACAGGAGTTCGACACCCCGCTCTTCCATGACGTGGCGCGGCAGCAGCTGGCACTCTTCGAGACCGTTGACCCGATCGAGGAATACGCCGACTTGGCGGCCTTTGCCGGGGGCGTCTGGCAGGCCCATCAGGACATGCTGCCCCCACACGGCAGCGACATCTACGTGGGGCCTCGCATGCCGCTCCCGTGGGTGCCCCCCGTTTCCCGCGCGGCCATGATCCCGGGCATCCCCCTGGCCGAGGATCATGGCCCCGCCAAAGCCTGCCGCACCGCCAGCGACAGCTGCCGTCACGACCTGAACGACGCCGCACACCCGGCCCCGATCTTTCAAATGCTGCCGGATGTCTGCGATCAGGTCGACCAGCTGCTGGACGAAGAGCAGCCCGAACTGGCCCTGCTCTCGATGGTCCACGGCATCACGTCCCATTTCTACCAGCCGGGCATTGCCGAACATGCGCTCTACTATCCGGCACTGGACCGCCGTGTCCTGCAGCTGGCCGAGCGCCTGCAGCGGCAAATGACCGAAACGGAAACAGAGCGGGATACCACGCACCCTGCCCAGACCGCTGACGCCCCGACCCTGCTGGTGGCCTCGGAGGTCTACGAAGTGGGCGGCCATACCCGGGTTCTGGAAGAACTGGCGGCCAACCAGCCCACCCCCATCCTGCTGCTCACCAACCTGTGGGGCAACTTCGACGACGCGACATCAAAGAAGAGGGACTGGCTGCGACAGCGTTTCCCGAATGCCGAGATCATCGTGCAGACCGGCAAGCTATGGGACAAGGCGCGCCAGCTGGCCACGCTCTGTTCACGGCGCCAGCCCGCACGGATCTGGTACCTGCAGCATCATCAGGATCCGGTGGCCTTTGTCGGTACCCTGCATGCCGACAGTGCCCGCAAGATGCTGGTTCACCATGGCGACCACAACCCCAGCCTGGGCTGCACCCTGCCCGGCATCCGTCATGTGGACGTGACCGAATCGCTGCAGCGGACCTGCAGCGCCCACCTGCACCAGCAGGCAGACTGGCTGCCCCTGTACGTGAAGGATCTGGGACGCCGCCCCTTCCTGGCCCCCAGCCCCAAGACGCCCTTCTCGGTCGTGACGGCCGGACGTGCCGCCAAGTTCTCGATGCAGGGGCCCGTGGCCCTTCCGAACATCGTCAGCAGCGTGCTGCGTGCCATCGACGGCCGCTTCCATCACATTGGCCCCCTGGACGACGGCAGCCGGCAGCAGATCCGCAAGCATCTCATCAACCAGGGCATCGATCCCGCCCGCTTCGTGGCGCACGGCGAAGTGCCGTCGCTGTGGCAGGCACTCAAGCAGCTGGATGCCCATGCCTACCTGGGTTCGGCCCCCGTCTCCGGCGGGCGTGGTGCCATCGAAGCGCAGGGCTGCGGCTACCCGGTGCTGCCCTTCAGCGGTTTCGAGCCAGGCTCCCTACTGGCCGACTATTCCTCCTATGCCGACATGGCGCTGGCCTGGCACGACCTGCCGACATTGGTCGAACGGCTGCAGGCGCTGCCCTCCCGACTGCAGGACGCCAGCGACCGTGCCCGCACCTTCTACGAGACCCGCTTCTCGCAGCAGGTCTTCCGCGAGACGCTGGAGCGTATCGCCGGCCAGCCTCTCACCCAGGACGGTGTCCGCCTGGTTGCAGCCTGAGCGCCACACCCGCTCGGCGGGACACCCCTCCTGGGGTGTCCCGTGCGACCATCGCCGCTCCGCATGCCTGCACACATTGCCGCGACCGTACGCCATGTACCGCATTCGCCCTTACACCGCCGCAGACCGTCCGGCGTGGAATGACTTCATCCGTCGCAGCCGCAACGGCGTTTTCCTGTTCCAGCGGGAATACATGGACTACCACGCCGACCGCTTCGAGGATGCTTCGGTCATCGTCGAGAGCGCACAAGGCACGCCGCGGATCGTCGCCGTCCTGCCGGCCAACCGCCGCCACGCCCCGGACGGTGACCACTGCGTCACGCACGGTGGGCTCACCTTCGGTGGCCTGGTGATGGACGAGAAACTGGGGGGTGCCCAGGTACTGGCCGTGATGGAACAGCTGGCCGCCTGGCTGGCTGGCCGCAACTTCGTACAGCTGCACTACAAGGCCACGCCCCATCTCTACCACCGCCTGCCCAGTGAGGACGATCTGTACGCCCTGCACCGGCTGGGCGCACACACCACCCAGGTGCTGCTGTCCAGCACGCTGGACCTGCAGCGGCAGGCCCCCACCTCCAGCCAGAAGAACCACGCGCTGAACCTGGCCAGGCGCGCGGGCATCGACGTGGGACGCTGCCGCTGGGCGGATTACTGGCCGCTGCTGAACCAGACGTTGCAGAGCCGACACGGTGTTGGCCCCGTTCATACACTGGCCGAGATCGAGCGTCTGGCGGGTGCCTTCACGCAACTGGAAGTCCTGGGGGCCTGGCAGCGCCCATCGGATGGCGCACCTGCCAATCAAGGTCATGACCCGCACGCAACAGCAGATGTCGCAGCGCTCCCTGTCAAGCCGGAATCCTGCTCCTTGCACGCCGGGATCGTCCTCTATCACTACACGGGTGTCACCCATACGCAATACCTGGCGTCTGCCCCCGAGGGATTCGAGACACGTGCCCAGCACGCCATCCTGGAACTGGCCATCGAAGCCGCACGGGCCCGAGGCCAGCGCTGGTTCAGTTTCGGTACCTCCACCACCGAGGGGGGCGCCGTCCTGAACGAGGGCCTGCTGCGCCACAAGGAGATGTTCGGCGCACGCAGCACCATCCTTCAGACCCTGGTGCTGGATCTGCGCTGAACAATGCCCCGGGGCCATACAGCACGACGCCCCCGTTTACACACAAGCCCAAAAGGACATGACCCGGGCATTGCCATCGCCCTGCCCGGCTCGCCCACAGCCCGTGTGATGCCCGAATGCATCACTGTCTGATCCGGGCATCACCGCTTTGCCGTCTGCGCTGCCCCAGACCGCCACCGGTACCGATGCCCGACCTGCCGCCCATGTTCCGGCGCACCATGGATGCCATCCATCAGGTGCTTCCCTTGTGAAGCACACGACTTCGACAGACCGATGGCAGCACGCATGGACATTTCCACCACGGCCTCTTCCAGCGCCTCCCGCGACCTGGCTCGCTACGAAAGAAGCTACCAGTCCGCCTCCTTCGAGCCTACCCAGGCCGCACTGCGCAAGCGGGTGGTGACCACCCAGCTGAAACTCTGGCAGGCCAGGCGCGTACTGGAAGTGGGCTGCGGCATGGCCCCCATCTTCACGGATTACCGGGAGTTCTCGAAACTGACCATCGTGGAGCCGGGCCGACATTTTGCGGAACATGCCCGCCACCTGGCCGGAACGGACGATCGCATCCTCGTGATCCAGGACTTTCTGGAAAACGCGACTGGCAGCGCCCCCCTTCGTGGCCAGACCTTCGATGCCATTCTGGTCAGCGGCCTGCTGCACGAGATTCCCGAGCCGCAGGAACTGCTTCAGGCCCTGCGCCCCCTGTGCAAGCCCGCCACCCGACTGCACGTCAACGTGCCCAACGCACGCTCGCTGCACCGTCTGCTGGCCCTCGAGATGGGGCTGATCGACGACCTGTACGCGCTGTCCGACCGGCAGCGCATGCTGCAGCAGCACAGCACCTTCGACCTGCAGAGTCTGACCGAGCTGTGCCATCGGGCCGGATATGAAGTGATCGGCCAGGGCTCGTACTTCATCAAGCCTTTTGCTCACGCGCAGATGCAGCAGCTGCAGGACATCGGCATGCTGGATGAACGCATGCTGGACGGTCTGATGGGACTGGAAAAGCACCTGCCCGGACTGGGTTCCGAAATCTACCTGAATCTGCGTGTGAAGGATCACCCTCACGCCTCATGACACTGCGCCGGCGTCTGCCGTGCCGGCCCCCAAGACACTCTCGCTCCGAAACGCCGGGAAAACCGTTTCGATACCTCATCTTTCTGAAAACATCATGACGACTCAAGCAACCTCTCGTCCCGCCTCCCTGGTCCTGGCCGGCAATGCCCTGTCGGTCCTGATTGCTGCCACGGAGCGCGCCCATCGCGGCCTGGCCACCACCATCATCAATCCGGGCGGCCCGCTGGGCGGCTACTTCTCGGGCGTGCATGCCCTGGGCCGGCGTGTCGATGGCGGCATGGTACTGTTCGAGTTCAGCTCGTTCTCCGAGCCGGCCGTGGCCCCGCGCCTGGACAGCTATGATCCGATGAAGCGCAACGATGTCGGCCGCTTCTGTGGCGTGATCCGCCGCTATGTGCAAGGTCTGCACAGCACGCATGCCGTGGGCACGCCGCGCATGTGGGTGGATGGAAAGCTGCTGCCTGACATGATGCTGGGCAACGGCATCTCGGCCCTGCACCACCTGAGCAACTCGGCCGCCATTCACCGTGAGCTGGCTGTCATCGATCGTCAGGTGAAGCACGACACGGTGCTCTGGCACCCGGCCAACAAGACCACCTGGCCGCTGGATGGTTCGGCCCCGGCCGACTGGGCCAGCACCCAGGGCAATGTTCCCTTCGACTGCGACAGCCTGTCGCGTCGCATCCATGGTCAGACGCTGCACGAGACGCTGTTCGTGCCCTTTGCCCACCAGGTGATGAACCGGGATGCCAGCCATCTGGCCGCACTGTATCACCGTCTGCCCTGGCTGCCGATGTACTGGCCGCAGACGCTGCTGTCCACGCTGAGCAACCATGGCCGTGTTCCGGGCATGCCTGCCACGGTCTTCAACTATCCGTCGCATGGCTCCATTGCCGCCATCTGCCAGAACCTGGCCCAGATGGTGCGCAATCATCCGCTCATTACCCTGGTGGAGGACCCGATCCAGCAGGTTCGGCGCACGGCCGATCATTTCATCATCACCACCGCCAAGCACGGCGACATTCACGCACAGCGCCTGGGCTGGGCCATGACGCCGAACCGGGGCATGGCCGTTGCCGGCATGACGGCTCCTGCCGAGAATCCGGAGCGCCTGCCGCTGATGCTCGGCTTCTTCAAGCTGGCGGAATCCCAGGTTCATCAGGTGGTGAGCGTGCTGCACGCCGTGGCCAACGACACCGGCATCTATCGCATCACCAATGCCACCGCCTGCGGCACGCCGACCGACGAGGGCACCATGCGTCTGGTGGTGGAGGCCAATCCGCATCGCTTTGCCGCACACCACGTCGGCATCAATCTGAACGATGAAAGTGCCGTCATGCAGGCCATGCTGCGCGACCTGTCCGTGATCGGCGTGACTACTTCTTCCATCCGCCCGATCGGCTTCGAGCTCAAGCGCTTCGACGGCGCCCTGCCGCTGCCCACGCCGGCTGCCGTGGAAACCTTCCTGGAAGCCCGCGAGCAGATGCTGCGTGCGCTGCCCGGCATCGAGCCGATGGGCGCCTCGGCCGGCCCCTTCGCCTTCGGCCTGTCGGACCAGATCATCCAGGGCCTGCAGATGGCGCATCGTGTGGACCGCAAGGACGACGTCCGGGCAGAAGCCATCGAGCCGGCGCTGGCATCCTGACGGACCGTGCCGGATGACGAACCAGACCTCCTGAAGATCGCGCCGTTGCCCAGGCAGCATCCTCCTGTTGGTGCCTCCGGCTTCGGCGCGGAAAACCTGCAAACTTCGAGACAGACATCATGCTGGTCGATTGCGTGACCCTGCAACTGCCCAAGGTCCATGATCCGCGCGGCAACCTGACCTTTGTGGAAGGCGGCCGCCAGATTCCGTTCGACATCCGCCGCGTCTACTACCTGTACGACGTGCCGGGCGGCTCGGAACGGGGCGGGCATGCCCATCTGGCGCTGCACCAGTTCGTCATTGCCATGTCGGGCAGCTTCGACATCGTGCTGGACGACGGTTTCGATCGTAAGCGCTACCACCTGAACCGGTCCTACGAGGGGCTCTACATCCCGCCCATGACCTGGCGCGAGCTGGACAACTTCTCGTCAGGCAGTGTGTGCATGGTGCTGGCCTCCGAGGTCTACGACGAGGCCGACTACATCCGGAACTCCAGCGACTTCATGCTGGAAGTCCATACCCGGCACCGTGCGCAGCACCATCATGCGCCGCCGGCTGCGCATGGAAACAGTACGAAGGATACACAACCCATTCCTGCCCCTTCAGAGCACAAGAGCAGCATCGATGAGGAGCTTGTGCTCAACATCCGCTGAAGCTTCGGGACAACTGACCCCTTGTTGCTGGCTGGCTGCTGCGTGCAGCCACCCGTCTCATCAGAATGCCGCCCGTCTCCGGGGACACAACCACTCGACGGACTGCGTCAAGATCACGGACAGCAGGTTGAATGCTCCAGCCGGCCTCATCTCCCAGGAGCACTGCCTGAAGTCCCACTTGCCCAAAGAACTGTCATGACCACACTTGCCGATTGCGTGACGCTGCCTCTGCCCCGCATCCATGACCATCGTGGTGACCTGACGTTCGTGGAAAGCGGGCAGCACATCCCGTTCGACATTCGTCGCATCTACTACCTGTACAACGTTCCAGGCGGCACGACACGAGGCGGGCACGCACACTATTCCCTGCACCAGTACATCATTGCCATCAACGGCAGCTTCGACATGGTGATGGACGATGGTCGTCAGAGAATGCGCTGGCACCTGAACAGCCCCCATCAGGCGCTGTACATACCGCCGATGATCTGGCACGACCTGGACAACTTTTCCAGTGATGCCGTGTGCATGGTGATGGCTTCCGACATCTATGACGAGAGCGACTACATGCGGCGTTACGACGATTTTCAGCGCGAGTTCCTGCGACGTGAAGCCGAGTGGCGCAATGAATGGCAGCAGGAACTGAACGCAAGCATGGGCGTGTCACGACAGCATGAAGCCGCCAGCCTGAATTCCGAAGAATCAGGAAGTCAGCGTCAGGTCGCATTGCTGAGCGAGTAGCCAATCCGCTGAATTCCCGTTCCTGCCACAGCCTCCAACCGTACCGTGACGCGGCTGAACCAGGACTCCCCGCCTGTCCTCCGATTCACTTCCCCAACACACCATGGACATGCCCGCCCCCATCCCCTTCCTGAACCTGAAGGCCATCAACGAGCGTCATCGTCTGGCCTTCCGAGAAGCCTTCGAGCGGGTGATGGACAGTGGCTGGGTGCTGCTGGGCGAAGAAACGGCAGCCTTTGAGGCAGCCTTTGCGGCGTACTGCGGCGTGAAGCACTGCATCTCGGTGGGCAACGGGCTGGATGCCCTGCAGCTGGCGCTGCGAGGCTGGGGCATTGGCGCGGGTGATGAGGTGATCGTGCCCAGCCACACCTACATTGCCACCTGGCTGGCCGTGAGCTACACGGGGGCCACGCCGGTGCCGGTGGAGCCGACTTCGGACGACACCGGCCTGGATCCGGACGCGCTGGCTGCGGCCATCACGCCCCGCACCCGCGCCATTGCGGTGGTGCATCTGTACGGCCGCCCCGTGGACATGGCGCCGATCATGGCCATTGCCGAACGGCACGGCCTGCCGGTTCTGGAAGACGCGGCACAGGCTCACGGCGCCACCTACCATGGAAAGCGCTGCGGCAGCCTGGGACATGCCGCCGGCTTCAGTTTCTACCCGGGCAAGAACCTGGGTGCGCTGGGCGACGCTGGAGCAGTAACGACCAACGACGACGCGCTGGCCCGGCGCGTGCGCATGCTGCGCAACTACGGGTCGGAACGAAAGTATGTCCACGAGCTGGCAGGCTTCAATTCCCGCATGGACGAGCTGCAGGCGGCCTTCCTGCGCGAGAAGCTGCAGACGCTGGACCGTGACAACCGCCGCCGTGCTGACATTGCCACCACCTATCGGCTGGGCCTGCAGGGGCTGCCGGGGCTGATCCTGCCCCCCGCCGACGACGAGACCACGCGGTCGGCCTGGCACCTGTTCGTGGTGCGGCACCCGCAGCTCGACCGTCTGGCGGCACTGCTGGCCGAGCATGGCATCCAGACGCTGATCCACTACCCCACGCCGGTGCACCACCAGGGGGCATATCAGGGGCAGCCGGTCAGCCAGCAGACCTTCCCGCGGGCCGAACGGCTGGCCCGCGAGGTGCTGAGCCTGCCGATGGATCCGACGATCTCGGACCGGCAGGTGCTGCGCGTCATTGCGGCAGTGCGCAGCGCGTGTGTGTCACTGGGTGAGCCTTCATCCAAGGCGGCCTGAGCGGTCGGGTTCAGACACTCAGTATTGAAGCCCCATAAGCGGCCACTTTCCCGTCAGCACTGAGCAGGGTCATGCCTTCGACCTGAGACTGGGCCACCAGCATCCGGTCGAACGGGTCCCGGTGCAGCCAGGGCAGACTGACCACGGCAGCAGCATGCCTGCCGTTGACCTCCAGCTCCCTGTATCCGTTCCTGAGCAGCAATGTCCTGAACAGGAACGGATCAACACGAAAGCCTGACTTCTGCATCGAGGTCTTGATGGCGATCTCCCAGATGCTCACCGCACTGAAATGGAGCTCGTTGCAGGTATCTTCTATGATGCTTCTGGCAGTCGGGCTCAACTTCCCGGAGTTGCGTGCGCTCCACAGGAGAAGATGGGTGTCGAGCAGGTACTTCATGGTCTGTCAGACGAGAACATCTCCGCGATCTCGTCTGCCATCATGTCGTCGAAGTCATCCGGAATCTCGGGCAAGTCCGGCATGAATCCGATCCTCCGGGGCGTGATCTCTTCCCCGTCGTACGGCACAAGCTTTGCCATGGGCTTGCCGGCCTTGGCAATGATGACGACATCTCCCTTGCCAACGTCCTCCAGCAAACGGGACAGATGCGTCTTGGCTTCGTGAACGTTGACCTGCATCATCGTGGGTCCTTGTCAGCTCTGACTTGGTCAAGTCTACTTGACTAAGTCAGGCCCGACAAGAACAACCCACGGATGGTCTCCGCCACGGTCAACCCGGTCGATGTGCCATCAGGGGCCAGGTCCCTATGCCGGGTTCCCCCGGCCGCCATCTGATCTCATTCCAGAGGGACCGGAACCGGGGAATGCCTTGTGGATCCGGGGCCTGATTCAGCCCGGCGCCTGCAGTCGCGCGATTTCCTTGCGGATGTGCTTGATGGCGGGCGTGACGATGGCGACGAAGTGCGATTCGCGCACGCGGCGTTGCGGCGCGGACTTCATCAGGTAGCCGCGTGCACCCTGATGCAGCAGCGCGGCCTGGGCGGCACGCAGCGACAGTTCGGCGGCCTCGCCACGCACCTTCAGCACTTCGATGAAGAACGCATTGCTGGTCTCGAACGGCGTGGCGGCCAGCTTCTGCACGCGGGCCACGATGGCGTCCAGTTCGGCCTGCAGGGCGTCGGGCTGATCGTCGAGGAAGCGGTTGACGTGGCCCAGTGAGGCTTCGACTTCACGCATGGAGTCGATGGCCCCCTGGATGACGCCCCAGCCGATGCCACACTGCAGCAGCACGAAGGCAGCCCGGATGCCGGCGACATAGGGACGCGCCGGGCAGGCAACGATGTTGCGTGCCGGCACGCGGTGGCCCGAGAAGCCCAGACCCAGCGTGGCCGTGCCTTCCATGCCCGAGAAGGTGGGGCACGGCGACAGCGAGATGCCATCGTCCTGGCAGTTGGCCAGGAACATCAGTTCACGCGGGCCATCATCCGTCTGGACTTCGGCCATGGCGCAGAAATGGTGATCCGGTCCCAGATTGCTCACCCAGGGCAGCATGCCATCGACAATGAAGTCGTCGCCGTCGGGCCGCGCCTTCAGGCGGTTCTCCTCGATGCCGGTGATGCTCTTCATGGCGTTGGAGAGCCCGGTGCCGCCCATGGCCTCGCCGGTCACGAGCTCCAGCAGCGTGTCCTGCAGCTCCTCGGCCTGGGGCGAGCGCTCCAGGTACAGCGCGCAGGCAATCTGGCACCACATCAGGAAACCGGTGGAGCCGCAGACCTTCGAGACCTCGGCAATGGCCTGGATGGCACCGGCATAGCTGGCACCGCCCGGCAGGCCGGCCAGCTGGGCACGGAAGGCCCCGGCTTCACCCAGCTGCTGCATGATCTCCTTCGGATACAGCCCCCGGTCGATATCATCGACGATGGCAGCCAGCGGACCCTGTGCGATCTCCCGCACGGCCTCCAGCATCTCGGCATCGTCGGGACGGTCGATTTCCTCGGCCAGCGATGAAAGGTGTTCGACGGTTTCCTGTTCCAGAACAGCAGCGGACATGGGGACTCCCAGAAAGAGACGGCGCAGCCGGCGGACGGCAGCGCCTGGGCAAAAGGACTGCGAAAGGGCCGATGGCGTGACGGATGCCGTCACGCCACGGCGGAGCTGCATCGGCGCCCGGACCGCTCAGGATCCGGGGCCTTCCCGGCCGTTCGACGATTTGACGAGACGGACGGAGGCAGCGGCCGATCAGGCCAGTTCGATGCTGAAGGGCACCGGGTTGCGGATGGTGTTGGCCACCGGCGAGTAGAAGTTGGCGTGCTGGACGATGTCATTGAGCTCTTCGCGGGTGGCGTCGCCCTCGATGACCACCTTCACGCGCACTTCCTGAAAGCCCATCTCGGCCGGCTGCTTCTCGGCGCCGCCCGCACCCCAGGCTGCCGGGTTGCCGATGTCGCCTTCGAGGAAGAGTTCCAGCTTGCTGAGCTTGACCTGGCGCAGCGTGGCCACGGCCGTGATGCCCACGCCCAGGCAGCCACCCAGGGCGGACAGAACGATCTCGCCCGGGGCGGGCGCGGTGTTCTGGCCGAACAGGTGCAGCGGCTCGTCCACCACCACGGCCGCGTGGTCACCCACGTAGCTGAGCGAGCGGTACTGGCCTTCCATGACGGTGTGGACCTTGTTGGTGCCACGGGCGTTGGGGTTGTTGCGGCCCTTCTCGGCAAAGGCCAGCAGGCCATCGCGGTCGATGGGGCGCAGGTAGGTCTTGACGGTTTCGGTCATGTTTTTCTCCCGGAGATTCGTTCAGTTGTTCAGGACTGCAATGGCCGCGATTCTGGCACCTGACTTCATCGGGAGATGGATATGGATATGCGCGAAATGAATATGTGGGGTGTCAGGGGCCTCGACCATCCGGCCCGGCAGGACAACGCAGCTTCTCAAGCACCTGTGCCCCAGGCCGCCCGGGCTGCCGCCCACGAAGTGGGGTTTGTCGCGTGATGAAACGTGAATTGGGGTAGATTCAATGGCATGGCAGCTTCTCCTCCACCACACCGGAAAGGGACATCATGAAGATCACCAGCTTTGGCGAAGTACTGTGGGACAACCTGCCCAGCGGCAAGAAGCTGGGAGGTGCACCGCTCAATGTCCTGGTTCGCCTGCGGGCCCTGGGTGCCGACTGCGCCATCATCAGCAGTCGCGGAGCGGATGCGGACGGTGACGAGATCCAGCGGCAGATCGAGGAGAAGAATGTCTCGACGGCGCTGCTGCAGACCTGCCCGGACCAGCCCACCAGCCTGGTGGAAGTGGCCATCAACAAGTGCGGTGTGGCCACCTATGACATCGTGTACCCATGCGCCTGGGACCGGATCACGCTTCGGGACGAGGCGCTGGCGCGGGTGGCCGAGTCGGATGCCTTCGTGTTCGGCAGTCTGTGCACGCGGGATCCGGTGACGCGACGGACGCTGGAAACGATCCTGGACCGCACGGCAGGCACCGACACGTTCAAGGTGTTCGACGTGAACCTGCGCCAGCCGCACTACACGCACGAGCGGGTGCTGAGCCTGATGAAGCGGGCGGACATGGCCAAGCTCAACGACGACGAGCTGTACGAGCTGGCGGTGGCTTTCGGCTCGAAGCACCGCTCGATCGACCAGAACGTGCGCTTTCTGGCGCGGCTGGCGGGTCTGGAGCGGCTGTGCGTGACGCTGGGACCGCACGGGGCGCTGTATTTTGCCGACGACCAGATGCATTTCCACACGGGCTTCCGGGTGGAGGTGGCCGATACGGTGGGCTCGGGCGACAGCTTCCTGGCTGGCCTGATCTACAAGCTGCTCAACGGCGCCTCGCCGGACGAGGCGCTGGACTTTGCCTGCGCGCTGGGGGCCATGGTGGCGACCCACATCGGGCCGACGCCGACGATCGAGACCGAGGAGATCGAACGCTTCCGCCACCCGGTCTGAGCGATCACGGGGGCACACCCGCCTGCGTCCGGCCGGGGGCACAGGCAGGAATGGAAAGGCGTCAACAGGGTGGTTTCGCCGCCCTGCGGATCTTCCGCTGCGCTGGCCCTAGGGGCATCCCGGCAGCATGGTGTGGCAGACCGTCAGGAACATGGTTGATTCGTGTCAACATGGCGGCTGCCATGCGCGTTGAGTGAGAAGAATTCACGGACCGATGGTTCATCGTCGGACATGTTTGGCCTGGCGTAGGCCGCTTTCTTCTTTCCCGCATGAGCGCCCCCCACAAGACCCGCGCCGGCACGGCCGGGCAATCTCGTTCATGGCGTCGCTGGCTGGCGATGGTCACGGTACTGCTCCTGCTGGCCGCGGGCGGCTGGTGGTGGTGGCGTCCGCCACCGGTGACGCCCCCCACGGCCCGGGTGACCCGGGCGGACATCCAGCTGCTGATCACGGCCACGGGCACGGTGGAGCCGCGCCGTTACGTGGACGTGGGCGCACAGGTCTCGGGTCAGGTCAAGCGCATCCACGTGCAGGTGGGTGACGATGTGAAGCGCGGCCAGCTGCTTCTGGAGATCGATCCGGACGTGCAGCAGGCCGTGGTGGAGGGCGCCCGCGCGTCGCTGGCATCGCTTCAGGCGCAAGAGGTGGAGCAACGTGTCCAGATGCGGCTGGCCAGCCAGCAGCTCAAGCGGCGACGGCGCCTGCTGAAGCAGGATGCAGCCACCCGCGAGGACCTGGAGAATGCGGAGGCGGCGCTGGAGATGGCACAGGCCCGCATCGCCAGCCTGCAGGCGAAGATGCAGGAAACGCGCGCCACGCTGCGCGCCGAGGAGACCCGGCTTTCGTACACGCGCATTTATGCGCCGATGGACGGCACGGTCATCGCGCTGGAGGCCCGCGAAGGCCAGACGCTGAACGCCACCTACCAGACGCCCCGGATGATGCGTATCGCCGACCTGGCGACCATGACGGTCCGCACCCGGGTGTCCGAGGCCGACGTGCAGGGCGTGACGGCGGGAATGCCGGTGTGGTTCAGCCCACTGGTGGCGCGGCTGGGCCACGAGGAGGCGCCCCGGCGCTGGCATGGCAAGGTGCGGCAGGTGCTGCCGGCACCGGATCTGCCGCCCGGCAGCAGCCAGGGTGATGGCGGCCAGGACGGCAGTGCATCGGCCACGACCCCCACGGTGGTCAACTACACGGCCCTCTTCGACGTGGACAACGCCGACGGGGTGCTGCGACCACAGATGACGGCTCAGGTGTCCTTCGTGGCACGTTCGGCACTGGGCGTGCTGGCGGTGCCGATGGCGGCGCTGGAACGACAGACGGATGCCCTGCCGGGTACCTACCGCGCCCGGCTGCGCCTTGCCGACGGTAGCGCCCTGCAGCGCACCGTGCGCATCGGCGTGACCGATCTGGTGCTGGGCGAGGTACTGGAAGGGCTGGACGAGGGGGATGAGGTCCTGCTGAACGTCGCAACCGAAGCATCCCCCGACGCGTCAGGCGTCGTCATCGACCCCGGCCCCGGCATGGTCATGCCAGGCGTCTGAGCGGGTGGCCAGGATACCGGGACACGGCACGAGCCACGAAGGCGGGACATGGCGGACATGGGAAAGGGGGCGAGGCAGTCCCGGATGCTCCGGTGCGTGGGAGGCAGGACATGAAAGGCGGGACGTGGGAAGGGAGGCGGCCATGGCGGCACCGGTGCTGATCGAGCTGCGTGAGGTGCGCAAGCGTTTCGGGGGGCGAGACGGGGTGCCGGAGGTGGAGATCCTGCACGGTATTGACCTTCGGATCCAGGCGGGTGAGTACGTGGCCATCGTCGGGGCATCGGGCTCGGGCAAGACGACGCTGATGAACATCCTGGGTTGCCTGGACCGACCCAGCAGCGGCGAGTACCTGTTCCAGGGCGAGGCGGTCTCGGGGCTGGACGACGATGCGCTGGCCGCGCTGCGGCGCGAGGTGTTTGGCTTCGTCTTCCAGGGCTACCACCTGATCGGCACGTCCTCGGCACTGGACAATGTGGCGATGCCGGCCCGCTATGCGGGGGTGGGCGAGCAGGCGCGGCACGAGCGCGCGGCCGCCCTGCTCTCGCGACTGGGCCTGGCGGACCGTTTGCAGTACCTGCCCCACCAGCTCTCGGGCGGCCAGCAGCAGCGGGTGTCGATTGCGCGGGCACTGGTCAACGGCGGGCGGGTGATTCTGGCCGACGAGCCGACCGGAGCGCTGGATTCGACAAGCGGCGAGCAGGTGATGCAGCAGCTGGACGAACTGGCCGCTGCCGGCCACACACTGATCCTGATCACCCACGATCCGGCCGTGGCGGCCCGGGCACGGCGCATCATCTCGATGGCTGACGGCCGGATCGTGGGGGATGTGACGGCGCCCGTCGACGGGAAGGTGCATCCGCTGCCGGAAACCGGCTGGGCAGTGGCCAACGACAGCCTGCCGGTCCGGCATGCCGATGCGCCGGTCCAACATGCCGATGCGCCGGTACGCAAGGACGGCGCGCCGTACGCCGAGGCACCGGCAGAGGTGCCGGCAGACACACCGACAGAAGCCCCTGCCGACCTGCCCCCGCTGCGCGGGCGCGGCCAAGAACCTGCGCCAGCTGGGCATCCTGCGCAAGACCTGCCCGTGCTGCGTGGACGGAGCCGGCTACCGCTGCTGGCGGATCTGCCGGAGATCCTGCGCTCGGCCTGGCGGGTGATGCGGCTGAACCGGCTGCGCACCGGGCTCACGCTGCTGGGCATCATCATCGGCGTGGCGTCGGTCATCGTGATGCTGGCCGTGGGCCAGGGCTCGCAGGAGAAGGTTCTGGCCGAGATGCAGACCTTCGGGCTGCGCACGATCTACATCTTCCGGGAATGGCTGTCCGATACCCAGCAGGCCCGGCCGCTGTCGATGGCCGATGTGGCGGCCGTGCAGCAGGTGCCGAACGTGGAGCAGGCTTCGCCTGTCATCGACCAGAACGGCATCATCGTGCGTCATGGCAACCGGACGCTGCGCACCAATCTGAGCGCCACCACCCGGCATTTCGCGCAGGCGCTGAACTGGCCGGCCAGCCAGGGCACGCTGCTGGAGACGGAAGACGAGCACGATCTGCGCAAGGTGGTGCTGCTGGGCGAGCGGGTGCGCGAGGCACTGTTCGGCGCTCACGGCCAGGCAGTGGGCCAGGAGATTCTGGTGGGCAATGTGCCGTTCCGGGTGATTGGGGTGATGGCGCCCAAACCCGCCCCCTTCCCGGAGGATGATGTCAACAACCAGGTGATCGTGCCGGTGGGCGCAGCGGCGGTGCGGCTTGTCGGCAGCATGGAACTGAGCCGCATCAACGTGGTCATCCGCGACATGCGGCATGCCGCCGAGACCGAAGCCGCCATCGTGAAGACGCTGACGGCCCGTCATGGCCGCAAGGACTTCAGCATCCTGAACCAGGCGCAGGCGGTGCAGCAGCTGGCGCAGGCCAACCGGACGCTGACGCTGATGCTGGGGCTGATCGCCGCGATCTCGCTGCTGGTGGGCGGCATCGGCGTGATGAACGTGATGCTGATGACGGTGCGCGAGCGCACCCGCGAGATCGGCATCCGCATGGCCACCGGCGCCCGGCAGGCCGACATCCTGCGTCAGTTCCTGGTGGAAGCGATGCTGCTGACGGGCATCGGCGGCACGGTGGGCGTGAGCGGCGGGCTGCTGGTCGGCCTGGGACTGAAGGCGCTGGGCATCCCGATGGCCTTCTCACCGCTGGCTGCCGCCATGGCCTTTGGCTGTGCCGTGGCCACGGGCATGATCTTCGGATTCATGCCGGCGCGCCAGGCGGCCCGACTGGACCCGGTGCGGGCGCTGGCAGGGGAATGATCAGAACAGCCCCACCACCTTGCCGTCCGGACCGATGTCGATGCGCTGGGCGGCGGGGACCTTGGGCAGCCCGGGCATGGTCATCAGGTCACCGCAGATCATGACGATGAAGCCGGCCCCGGCCGACAGACGCACTTCGCGCACGTTGACGACGTGGCCGCTGGGTGCCCCCAGCGCCGTGGGGTCGGTGGAGAAGCTGGCGGCCGTCTTGGCCACGCAGACAGGGTAATGGCCGTAGCCCTGGGCCTGCCAGTCCTCGATCTGGCGGCGCACCTTGGCGGGTGCGCTGATGTCGGCCGCACCGTAGATGCGGGTGGCAATGGTCCGGAGCTTGTCCCAGAGGGGCATGTCATCCGGATAGAGGGGTTTCGGAGTCGTGTGGGCTGCCGATGCGCCCTTGCCCTGTTCGGCCAGCCGTACCACTTCGTGGGCCAGCGCCTCGGCGCCGGCACTGCCCTTGGCCCAGTGTTCGGCCAGCACCACGTCCACGCCACGGGCGCGCATGGCACGGCGGATGAGGTCCAGCTCGGCCTCGGTGTCGGCGTCAAAGCGGTTGATGGCCACCACGGCAGGCAGGCCGAAGCGGCCGGTGATGTTGTCGACGTGGCGTTCGAGGTTGGCCATGCCCTTTTCCAGCGCGGCCAGATTCTCGGTGCCCAGTTCCTTCACGGGAACGCCGCCGTTGTACTTGAGGGCACGCACGGTGGCGACGATGACGCAGGCATCGGGCCAGAGGCCGGCCTTGCGGCACTTGATGTCGAGGAACTTCTCGGCGCCCAGGTCGGCGCCGAAGCCGGCTTCGGTGACGACATAGTCGGCCAGCTTCAGGCCCGCACGGGTGGCGATGACCGAGCTGCAGCCGTGGGCGATGTTGGCAAAGGGTCCGCCATGCAGCAACGCCGGGTTGTTTTCCAGGGTCTGCACCAGGTTGGGCTTGATGGCGTCGCGCAGCAGCACGGCCATGGCGCCGTGGACCTGCAGCTGCCGTGCCCGCAGGGGCTGGCCCTGGCGGTCCAGGCCGAAGACGATCTCGCCCAGCCGCTCGCGCAGGTCCATCAGCGACGTGGCCAGGCAGAAGATGGCCATGACCTCGCTGGCCACCACGATGTCGAAGCCGTCCTCACGCGGCTGGCCGTTCACGTGGCCGCCCAGGCCCACGATGGTGCTGCGCAGGGCCCGGTCGTTCATGTCCATCACCCGCTTCCAGTGGATGCGGGTGGGATCGATGTCCAGTTCGTTGCCGTGGTGGATGTGGTTGTCGATGGCGGCCGCCAGCAGGTTGTGGGCCTGGCCGATGGCAGCGAAGTCGCCGGTGAAATGGAGGTTGATGTCCTCCATGGGCACGACCTGGGCGTGACCACCGCCCGCCGCGCCGCCCTTGATGCCGAAGACCGGCCCCATGGACGGCTCGCGCAGGCAGATCATCGTCTTTCGGCCGATGCGGTTGAGCGCATCACCCAGACCAACCGTGAGGGTGGTCTTGCCTTCGCCGGCAGGCGTGGGGCTGATGGCGGTGACCAGCACCAGTCGGCTGTCCTTCCTTTCGGGCTGGCTGTCGAGCCAGTCCAGCGAGACCTTGGCCTTGTAGTGGCCGTAAGGCTCCAGAGCGTCATCGGGGATGCCGGCCCTGGCGGCAATGTGGCCGATGCGCTCCAGGTGGGCGTTCTGAGCGATCTCGATGTCGGTGGGCATGGTGTTGTCTCGTTCCTGGAAAGCGCAGAGGGGCGAATGGCCAGCCCAGGGACAGGGCGGACTGGCATGCCGTGGACGGCGTTCAGGATCGTACCAGCTCGGACGCAAAAAAGCCCGGAAGGCAGTCACGCCGTCCGGGCTGGTATCTGGCGGAGACGGTGGGATTCGAACCCACGGTTCGCTTTTTGAGCAAACACTCCCTTAGCAGGGGAGCACCTTCGGCCTCTCGGTCACGTCTCCGGGGAAGGTTTCCGGGCTCCGGCCACTGGCTGGCGCCCTTCACTTCCAGCGAAAGCCGCCAGGCGACTTTCGTAAAGATGAAATGATGGCAGAGAAAAGGAAATTTTTCAAGCGCTTGGCGAAAAAACCGCGCGCCTGAACAACGCCTTTCGCTGTTGCGTTCAGACCACCTTCTCTTCGACCGCCTCGCCTTCCAGGCCAAAGGCCGCGTGCAGGGCGCGCACCGCCAGCTCCAGGTACTTGTCCTCGATGACGACGGAGGTCTTGATCTCGCTGGTGGAGATCATGCGGATGTTGATGCCTTCCTTGGCCAGACACTCGAACATGCGGGCCGCGATGCCGGCATGGCTCTTCATGCCCAGGCCCACGATGGAGACCTTGGCGATGAGCGGGTCGCCCTTGACCTCGCCGCCGCCCAGGCCCGGCACCACTTCGGTTTCCAGCACCTTCATGGTGCGCTTGAAGTCGTTCTGGTTGACGGTGAAGGAAAAGTCGGTGGTGCCGTTGACCGCCTGGTTCTGCACGATCATGTCGACATCGATGTTGGCAGCCGCCACCGGCCCCAGGATGCGGGAGGCAATGCCCGGCACGTCCGGCACCTTGGTCAGGGTGATCTTGGCTTCGTCGCGCTGGAAGGCGATTCCGGAGATGACGGCTTGCTCCATGTTGGTTCCATCCATTTCTTCTTCAAAGGTGATCAGCGTGCCCGATTTCATTTCCTCGTCGAGCGGAATGTCGGGCGATGTGAGGCTGGAGAGCACCCGGGTCTTGACCTTGTACTTGCCTGCAAACTCGACCGAGCGGGTCTGCAGGACCTTGCTGCCCAGACTGGCCATCTCGAGCATCTCCTCGAAGGTGATGCGATCAAGCCGGCGGGCTTCGGAGACGATGCGCGGGTCGGTGGTGTAGACGCCGTCGACATCGGTGTAGATCAGGCATTCATCGGCCGTGATGGCGGCTGCCACGGCCACGGCCGAGGTGTCGGAACCTCCGCGGCCCAGCGTGGTGATGTGGCCTTCGCGGTTGATGCCCTGGAAGCCGGTGATGATGACCACCCGCCCCTGCGCGAGGTTCTCGCGGATGCGACGGTCGTCGATGGATTCGATGCGGGCCTTGGTGTAGGCATCATCGGTGACGATGGGCACCTGCCAGCCGGTGAAGCTGATGGCGTCCACGCCCTCGACCTTCAGCGCCATGGCCAGCAGGGCCACGGAAGCCTGTTCGCCGGTGGAGGCGAGCATGTCGAGCTCGCGCCGGTCGGGCTCGGCCTGGATGGCCTTGGCCAGGTCGATGAGGCGATTGGTCTCGCCCGCCATGGCCGAAGGAACGACCACCATCTGGTGGCCGGCACGATGCCATTTGGCAACCCGCCGGGCCACGTTCTGGATGCGTTCGACCGACCCCATCGAGGTACCGCCGTATTTGTGAACGATGAGCGCCATTGATGTGAGGATCCCGCTTGATGGAGGAAGACAGTGCAAGGACCGTGCTTCCGGGATTCGTGAAGGAACGAAGATGCTGCGCCTGGCTGGCGTTTCCCGTCGTGCAGACGCCAGACGACCCTTGTGAGTCCCGTCTGGCGTGCCTCGGTGCGACCTTCTCTATGGGGCAATGATTATAAGTTGCCAAAATGCACAGCGGGGGCGTGCAGTCCGTTATTTCTGATGTAAACGAGTCTCATAGGCAAAACCGGCAACCGCGGGCAGATCTTGCCCCGCTTCCGTGCAAATACCTGCCGGCAGCCCCGGCGATGCCCTGAAGCGGTGCAACAGGAAACCGCGCGAGCAGAGACCGCCGCAGACGCCACCTGCAGCGGGGATTTGCCCTCTACAGCCAGGGCTGCAAGGCTGCAGCCGGCTGCCAGGAAAGCTGCACGCGGGGGCCGCTGCTGCCGTGGGCTGCGTGGGCGTCGCGCGGCGTGTCGGCCAGCAGCCCGAACGGTGCCGCATGGATGGGCTGGCCGTCCGCGCGGATCACCGGCAGACAGGCGCGCAGGCAGGCGGGAATGCCGCGCGCCTGCATCAGCTTCTTCCAGCTGCGACTGGGCGAGGATGGGGACAGGCGCAGGCGCTCGCCTCCCCGCCCCTGGTCGATGAGGATCTCGGTGCGGCTGAGCCAATCGGCATCCACCGTGTCCGGCGCGGCCGTGTGCATGGCCAGCTCGGGCCCGGCGTGTTCGATGTAGAGCCGGCCTGCGGGCAGATCGACGAAGGTCTCGCCCTTCCAGCGCAGCAGCAGCGGTGTGATGGGCGGCACCTCGGGCAGGACACCGATGCGGTCGCGGTAGCGCAGCAGGGTGATGCCGTCGTGGCGAACGAGGGCCTGACTGGCTGCGGCCAGCAGCAACTGACGTTCGATCTCGAAAAGCTTGAGGCGCGACGGCATGCGGCAGCCCAGCCGCCCCAGCCACCAGCGCAGCGCCTCGGCCCGGCGCACGCTGTCCAGGCCCATCATGGCCGACCGGGAGAGCATGGGCCAGCCGGCTGCCGCGGTGTGCGACGCCAGATGCACGGTGCAGGCCGCCACGTCGGCCTCGGCCTGCCCCAGCAGACGATCGGCTGCCTGTTGCAGCAGGCCGATGGAGGCCAGCTCATCGGGCAGCGAGAGCGCGTCGTCACGCAGACGCCGATCCAGGAAGCGGCGCACCCGGTTGCGGGCCAGACGTGTGTCCTGGTTGGACGGGTCTTCCACCCACTGGATGCCACGCGCCTGCGCCCACTCGGCCAGCTGCTGGCGCGACAGTCCCAGGAAGGGGCGCAGCACGCGCATGCCGGCGGGTGCGTGGGGCATGGGCGAGGATTCGCGCATGCCGGCCAGGCCCAGCAGGCCGCTGCCCCGACGACGGCGCAGTTCGACGGTCTCCAGCTGGTCGTTGGCGTGATGGGCGGTCAGCACCACCCGGACGCCGGTCTCGGCCGCCATGTCGGCCAGGGCACGGTAGCGCCCTGCCCGGGCCCAGGCTTCCAGGCCCAGGGCGCCAAAACCGGCAGACACCCGAAGCCGGCGCGACAGGAACGGCAGCCCGAGCGAGGAGGCTTCGGCGGCGCAGAAGGCCAGCCAGTCATCGGCGCGGGATTGCAGACCATGGTGGACATGGGCCACGGCGGCCCGCACCACGGGGCGCAGAGCTGCCACGGCGTGCATCAGCACCTGCGAGTCACGCCCGCCCGAACAGGCCAGCAGCAGTGTGTCGTCGGGCCCCAGGCCCGCACGCTGCAGGCACTGGCGCAAGGCATCCACGGGCGTGTCGTCGGTCATCGTCAGGTCAGTGGATCCGGCGGATCATGCCCGGGCGCGGTACGGCCGGGCATGGCAGGCAGTCTGCCCGATGGCGGGTCAGGCCGTGACTTCCTTGAACTTGCCGTAGGCAGCAATGCGGCTCTGGCGCTGGCGCACCAGGTCAGCGCGGCGCATGCCGGAGAGCTGGCGCAGGGCCTCGGCAATGGCCGGGCGCAGCTTGGCCACCATGGCATTCATGTCGCGGTGAGCACCGCCGACCGGCTCGTCGATGATTTCGTCGATGAGCCCCAGGGCCTTCAGACGCGAGGCCGTGATGCCCATGATCTCGGCTGCCTCGGAGGCCTTGTCGGCGCTCTTCCAGAGAATGGCGGCGCAGCCCTCGGGCGAGATGACGGAGTAGACGCTGTATTGCAGCATCATCAGGATGTCGGACACGCCCAGTGCCAGCGCACCACCCGAGCCCCCTTCGCCGATGACGATGCTGATGATGGGCACTTCGAGAGCCGCCATTTCCAGCAGGTTGCGGCCGATGGCCTCGGACTGGCCACGCTCTTCGGCCCCCATGCCGGGGAAGGCACCCGGGGTGTCGATGAGGGTGATGATGGGCAGGCCGAACTTCTCGGCCAGCTTCATGAGGCGCAGGGCCTTGCGGTAGCCCTCGGGACGCGGCATGCCGAAGTTGCGGTGCGTGCGCTCCTTGGCGTCACGCCCCTTCTGGTGGCCGATGACGACGACGCTGCGACCGTCGAAACGGGCCACGCCCCCCACGATGGCAGGATCATCGGCAAAGGCGCGATCACCGTGCAGCTCGTGGAAGTCGGTCATCAGCGCATGGATGTAGTCCAGCGTGTAGGGGCGCTGCGGATGCCGGGCCACCATGGCCGTCTGCCAGGGCGTGAGCTTGTCGTAGAGTTCCTTCAGCTTGGAATCGCACTTCGAGCGCAGTCGGTCGATCTCCTCGGCGATATCGACGGCCGACTCTCCCTGCACGTAGCGCAGCTGCTCGATCTTGCTCTCGAGTTCGGCAACGGGTTGTTCAAAATCCAGATAGGTTGTCTTCATAGATGTCGGTGCGACCTTCAACGCCGCCAGGTGGTGCCGGCGGGACCGTCTTCAAGGGTGATGCCGGCCTCGGCCAGCTGCTGGCGGATGGCGTCGGCCTCGGCGAAGTTCCGAGCCTTGCGGGCAGCCAATCGGGCGTCGACCAATGCCTGGATCGCATTATCGTCGAGATCGCCCTCATGAGCTGCTGCGCCGCGCAATCCGTTGCGGCGCACCGCGACCGGATCCTGCCCCAGCAGCCCCAGCACGGCGGCCAGGCCGCGCAGCTGACGCTCGATGGCGGGATCACGGGTGCGGTTGAGATCGGTGGCCAGCTCGAACAGCACCGAAACGGCCACCGGGGTGTTGAAATCGTCGTCCATCGCCTCGGCAAAGCGCATGGCGCGCGGCTCGGACCAGTCGATGGCGGCCACGGCAGCCCGGGCGGCCTCACCGTCGGCGCAGACAGCAACGGCAGCCTGGTCCGCCCCGGCCGATGCTGCTGCACCCTGCCCGGCCTGGCCTTCGACCTGGGCCTGTGCGGCCGGCCAGTCGGTCGAGAGCGCGTTGTAGAGACGCAGCAACGATTCGCGGGCGTCGTCGAGCCCAGCATCGGAATAATTGACCTGGCTGCGGTAGTGCGAACGGACGATGAAGAAGCGGATGACCTCACCGTCGAACTTCTTCAGCACGTCGCGGATGGTGAAGAAGTTGCCCAGCGACTTGGACATCTTCTCGCCATCGACCTGCACGAAGCCGTTGTGCAGCCAGTAGCGCACGAAGCTCTTGCCGCCCTCGGGGAAATAGGCGGCATCGCTCTGGGCGATCTCGTTCTCGTGGTGCGGGAACTGCAGGTCGGCCCCGCCGCCGTGGATGTCGAACTGCCGGCCCAGCAGCCGGGTGGACATGGCCGAGCACTCCAGGTGCCAGCCGGGACGCCCCGGTCCAAAGGGCCCCTGCCAGCAGGCCTCGGCCGGCTCCTCGGGCTTGGCAGCCTTCCAGAGCACGAAGTCGAACGGATCTTCCTTGCCGGCGGCCACGGCCACGCGCTCGCCGGCACGCAGATCATCGAGCGACTTGCCGCCCAGACGGCCGTAGCCGGCAAAGCGCCGGACCCGAAAGAGCGTGTCGCCGTCGCCACTGCGGTAGGCGTAGCCGTTCTTTTCCAGCAGGCTCACCAGATCCAGCATCTGCGGCACGTATTGGGTGGCACGCGGTTCCAGGTCCGGGCGCTGGATGCCGAGCGCGGCCTCGTCCTCGTGCATGGCGGCGATGAAGCGGCCGGTGAGGCTGGAGAGCGTCTCGCCGTTCTCGACAGCGCGACGGATGATCTTGTCGTCGATGTCGGTGATGTTGCGCACGTAGGTGACCTGATAGCCACGCGCACGCAGCCAGCGCTGCACCACGTCGAAGGCCACCAGCATTCGCGCATGGCCGATGTGGCAGTAGTCGTAGACCGTCATGCCACAGACATACAGCCCCACCCGCCCCGCTTCGAGGGGCTGGAAGTCTTCCTTGCGACGGGTCAGGGAGTTGTAGAGCTTGAGCGTCCGGGCCATGGAGGGTCGACGGTAGGGAACGGAAAATGGATGGAAAGGGCGGGTGCGGCGGACGAGAGCACCGTGAACACGCGGCCCCATGTCCGGGACGGACCCGGGAAAGCCTGTGGCCACCGCACCTGTGGCGCACACCCCAAGCGCCGGCCAGGCTGCAAGGACAAATGCACATGCCGCCCGCTGCACGCTCTAGAATGCCGCACTAAACTCAGAGTGTAACCGACAGTCGTGGATCGCCCCCGCACTGAAACGGTATTCCAGAGCGCATGACATCACGTGCATGCCCGCGCGCCCGGGCCTGCCCTTTCCTTTGCACCCCTTCCGTCTCATCCGTTCGTCGCCCATGCCCACCGTTTCCTCCCTGCCCGCCTCCCTGATGCGAACGGCACTGCTGCCGGCACTGATTCTGGCCGCCACCCAGGCAGGCGCTGCCGACAGCGCATCGACCGAGCGGCTGGACAACGCCATCCTGTCCTCGCACGGTCTGGTCGAGTCGACCGCCGACGAAGCGACAGCCAGCACGCAGGACAGCAGCCAAGGGGATGCGGCATCGGCCCAGGCCTCGCGCGCCTCGGTGGGCAGCGGCTCCGGCAATGATGGTGCGGATGCGAGCCTGGTCGACCCCCTGCCGATCAATCGCGGGGGCCAGCCCGCCGATGCCCGTGCCGAGCTGGAGAACCAGCGCCGGCAGGCACAGGCAGCCCTGAACCGGCGCGATCCGGCCCGGGCGCTGGCCATGGCCAATGCGGCCCTGCAGGAGGCACCGGGGGATGCCCGGCTGCGCTTCCTGAAAGGGCTGGCGCTCTTTCAGCTCAAGCGGATGGCCGATGCCGAGCACGAATTCAACGGACTGATCGAGGAGTTTCCCGAGCTGCCCGAGCCCTACAACAACCTGGCTGTGGTCCGGGCGGCCCAGGGCAACCTGGAAGGCGCCCGCGATGCCCTGGAGGCCGCCATCCGCTCGGTTCCGGACTATGCGGTGGCCTACCAGAATCTGGGCGATCTGTACCTGCAGCTGGCGGCGCAGCGCTGGCGCCATGCCCAGAAACTGGCGCCCAGCCCCGTGCGCGCCACCCGGCTGAAGGCGCTGGAGACGCTGCTCGAACCGTCCACCGACCGTTCTTCGGGTGAGGCTTCCCGTTCCGTCACACGGCCGGCAGAATCGGCCGTCAAGCGTGCCCCGGCGGGCGAGTCCACGACACCCCGCAGGTCTTCGCCCACAGAATGATCCGTCCTGCGCCGGGCTGGGCCACACGATCCCGTGGCCGGCCCCGTCGGACGCCCACGCCGCCGGCTGCCCGGGCCTGATGCCCGGACCCGGCCTTCATGACAAACCGTTTTTCACAGGAGCAACACCCTCATGATCCGTTTCACCCGTCCCCACTCCCTGCTGTCGCCCGTACTGGCCCTGCTCACCGGCGCCCTGCTGATGTCGAGCCCGTCCGATGGCGCCGCCGCCGAAGCTGCCCCGAAGGTGCGGATGAAGACCTCGCTGGGTGAGATGGTGATCGAGCTGTACCCGGAAAAGGCCCCCAAGACCGTCGAGAACTTCCTGAAGTATGTCGACGACGGCTTCTACAAGGACACGATCTTCCACCGCGTGATCGGCAACTTCATGATCCAGGGCGGCGGTTTCGACGCGAAGATGCAGCAGAAGCCCACCCGCAGCCCGATCCCGCTGGAGTCGCGCAACGGCCTGAAGAACGACCGCGGCACCATCGCCATGGCCCGCACCAGCGTGCCTGACTCCGCCACCGCCCAGTTCTTCATCAACACCGTCAACAACAACGGCCTGAACTACCCGCAGCCGGACGGCAACGGCTATGCCGTGTTCGGCAAGGTGATCGAGGGCATGGAGACCGTGGACAAGATCGCCCAGGTGCAGACCACCCGCGCCGGCATGCATGCCGACGTGCCGCGTGAGGCGGTGATCATCGAATCGGTCGAGCGGGTTAAGTAAGCCGTGTCCGGCGCCGCCCTGCCCAGCCTGCCCGATCCCGACCGGGTGCTGTTCGCCTCGGACATGCACCTGGACGACCGCCATCCGGCACTGGTCGAGCGCTTCCTGACCGAGCTGGCCGCACGCCTGCAGGCCACGCCAGCATCGGGCAGCACGCTCTTCCTGCTGGGGGATCTCTTCGAGTACTGGATTGGCGACGATGCCGTGGGGCCGGCCGCGCAGCGGCTGGCAGCACTGCTGCACGGCTTCACCGGCCAGGGCGGCCAGGTCTTCCTGATGCACGGCAATCGGGATTTCCTGATCGATTCACCGCTGCCCGGCCAGCCCGGGCACACCACCTACAGTCAGCGGTGCGGCGCCACGCTGCTGACGGATCCCACCGTGGTGGAGATCGCCGGTCAGCGGGTGCTGCTCTCGCATGGCGACCCGCTGTGCACCGACGACGTGCCTTATCAGCAATGGCGTGCCCAGTGCCGCCAGCCGGCCTGGCAGGCTGCGCTGCTGGCACGCAGCGTGCCCGAACGCATTGCGCTGGCACAATCGCTGCGCCAGCAGAGTGCCCAGCAGCAACAGAGCGCGGCCGTGCTGGCCGACGTGAATCCTGATGCCGTGAATGCGGCCATGGATGCCCACGACTGCCCGGTCCTGGTGCATGGCCACACCCATCGCCCCGCCCTGCATCGCTGGTCGCATCCGGGTGGTCAACGTACCCGCTGGGTGCTGAGCGACTGGACCGAAGGCGACGCCTCAACCCCGCCGCGCGGTCATGTCATGTCCTTCGCCGAAGGCATGGCGCTGCCCGTCGCCGCAGACTGAGCGCATTTCGTTTGCCGATCGATGTCGCGGCAGATGCCGCGCAGCAGATCCACCTCGGCCGCCGTCAGCGACGTGCGGCCAAACAGATGCCGCAGCCGCGCCATCAGCCGCCGCGGCCGGGCCGGATCGAGCGTGCCCAGCGCCGCCAGGCTGCTTTCGGCATGCCGATACAGCCCTTCCACGGCCCCCAGATCAGCCAGTCTTTCACTTGGCCGGATGCCCCGGTTGCCATCGTGGCGCACGCCAGCCTCCAGACTTGCCTCATCTCCACGGCCGCGCACATCCGTCGGCTGTCCATCCAGGGCACGGGTCAGCTCTCCGCCCGGCTCTCCGCTCGGCGCTCCACCTGATGCGGATTCCCCACGGGTCATGGCACGCGCCGCCTCCCGCTCCAGCACCGCCTGCCGCAGCGAGAACGCGACGATCTGCACCGCCTGCGCCAGGTTCAGCGAACTGTAATCGGCATCGGCCGGAATGGTGAGCCAGCGCTGGCACCGCGCCATCTCGGCCGTGCCCAGCCCGGTACGCTCGGTACCGAAGACGAAGGCCACCCGCTGCACCTGCCCGGCCGACAACATGGCCAGCACCTCGGCACACAGCGGCCCCGGAAAGGCGGGCGGCGGCCCGAATTCGCGCCCTTCGGCACTGACGGCCACCGCCAGCTGGCAGTCGGCCAGCGCGGCATCCAGACTGGGACGGCTTCCCACCTGCGCCAGCCGTGCCTCCGCACCCGCGGCCAGAGCCAGCGCTCCTGCGTCTTCACGGAACGCGGCGTCACGCGGTGCCGCTACCACCAGATCCGGAATGCCCATGGTGGTGAGCGCCCGCACGGCCGACCCGATATTGGCCGACAAACTGGGCGAAACCAGCACGAACCGGCAGGCATCCAGCAAGTGTTGGCTGAATGCATCCAGTTTGCGGTGAGTTTCTGAACGCTCGGTCAATTGTTGATGTAGAATCGTGGAATTGTTCTTCTGAAGAGTCACCATGCATCCGATGCTCAATGTCGCCGTGCGTGCCGCACGGCAGGCTGGCCGACTGATCAACCGCGCCAGTGTCGACATCGAAACGGTGCAGATCACCCGCAAGGACCGCAACGACTTCGTCACCGAGGTGGATCGTGCTTCCGAAGCCGCCATCATCGAGACGCTGCTTGCGGCCTACCCCGACCACGCAATCTTAGCGGAGGAGTCCGGCTTCCTGCCTGGCAGGTCCACCCCGGCCGACACCCCGCTGAAGGACGTGGAGCACGTCTGGATCATCGATCCGCTGGACGGCACCACCAACTTCATTCACGGTCTGCCTCATTACTGCATCTCCATCGCCCTGATGGAGCGCGGCGTGATCACCCAGGCACTGATCTTCGATCCCAACCGTAACGAGCTGTTCACGGCCACCCGTGGCCGGGGCGCCTTCCTCAACGACCGCCGCATCCGCGCCAGCAAGCGCTTCCGCCTGGAAGATTCGCTGCTGGGCACGGGCTTCCCCTTCCGTCGCCACCAGGACGAGGACGCCTACCTGACGGTGCTGCGTCCGCTGGTCGACAAGGGTGCCATCATGCGCCGCTCGGGCTCGGCCGCGCTGGATCTGGCCTATGTGGCCACCGGCCGCTTCGACGCCTTCTTCGAACTGGGGCTCAAGCCCTGGGACGTGGCTGCCGGCAGCCTGCTGGTCACCGAAGCTGGTGGTCTGGTGGGCGACTTCGACGGCGAGGCGAACTATCTGGATGGCGGCCAGATGCTGGCCGGCAACCCGAAGCTCTTCTCGATCCTGGTGCCGCTGTTGCAACCGGTGCTGGGCAGTGGCGTGCAGCCTGCGGCTCCGGCCGCAACCGATGCCGCACCCGCTCCGCGTCGCCAGCTGCGTGCCCGCTCCAGGGCCGCCGCCCCTGAGCGCGGTGCTGCCGAGGACGACAAGCGCTGAGCCTGTCCGCGAGGCGATTCATGGTTTTCCATGATTGTGTCGTTGGCCATTTGCTACATTTTGCAGTACCCGGCGCCCCGTCATTCGGGGCGCTCTCCCGGATCCGTGATCCGGCCTTGCGAGCCCGGGTGGCAAAAGCCATCCGGGCCCGCACTTGGCCGGGACGGGTACATCGCCCGACCCAGCTCCGCCACAACCTTCGTGGCCGCGCCACCCGCCCCCTGTTCCCGATGCCCGGGCACGGACCAGGGTGCAGGACCGGCGGCAGGCCACACTCACGGAACTCGCCAGTTGGGCGTGCCAGGCAGCCCTTCCGCACTCCGTTTTCCCCTCCGTTTCATCCGTCCGCGACACGGGTCGGCCGTTGCCGCCGCCCTTTCCGGCACTTTCGTTCATCTTGCATGTCCATGAATCAGACATCTCCTTCGCGGCAAGACGGCCGCCAGAACCACCAGCCCCGTCTTGCGGGCATGGTCGTCAAGGGAATCGTGACCAGCGTCGCGCTGGCCGCCGTGGCCGCCTGCCAGCAGGGCGGCCAGCAGCAGGCGGCCGGCGGCGGCACGCCGCCGGCCCTGCCCGTCGGCGTGATCCAGGCCCAGGTCTCACCGGTCGGCCTGTCCCAGAACCTGCCGGGCCGGGTCGAAGCGTCGCGCGTGGCCGAGATCCGCGCGCGAGCCGCCGGCATTCTGGAAAAGCGCCTCTTCAAGGAAGGCAGTGACGTGAAGGCCGGCCAGGTGCTGTTCCAGATCGACCCTGCCCCGCTGCGCGCCGCCTACAACAGCGCCCAGGCTGCCCTGGTGCGCGCCCAGACGGCCGAGAAGCTGGCCGCCCAGAAGGTGGCCCGCTACACGCCGCTGATGAAGGCCAACGCCATCAGCAAGCTGGACTATGACAACGCCGTGTCGGCCCAGCGCCAGGCGGCGGCCGACATCGCCGTGGCCCGTGCCAACCTGAAGACGGCCCAGATCAACCTGTCGTACGCGACGGTCACCTCCCCCATCAGCGGCCGCATCGGCCGTGCGCTGGTGACGGAAGGTGCGCTGGTCGGCCAGGGGGCTGCCACCCCGCTGGCCACCGTCCAGCAGATCGATCCGGTGTACGTGAACATCACCCAGCCGGCATCGGCCGTGATGAAGCTGCGCCAGGGTCTGGCCAGCGGCAAGCTCAAGGCCGCCGAAGGCCATGGCGAAAGCGCCAGCGTGCGCATCCAGTTCGACGACGGTACCGAGTACCCGCACAAGGGCGCACTGCTGTTCACTGACCTGACGGTGGAAGAGAGCACCGGTCAGGTGACGCTGCGCGCCGAGGTGCCCAACCCGGACGGCACCCTGCTGCCGGGCATGTACGTGCGTGCCGTGCTCGACCAGGCCGCCATCCCCGACGCCATCCTGGTGCCCCAGCAGGCCGTGACCCGTACGGCCCAGGGCGACACGCTCACCCTCCTGGAACCTGCCGGCACCGTGACGATGCCCCCGCAGGGTCCCAACGGCAAGCCGCAGGAAGTGCCCGCCGCCACCCGCAAGCAGGTGCCGGTGCAGATCAGCGGCGCCCATGGTGCCAACTGGGTGGTGGTCGGCGGCCTGAAGGCCGGTGACCAGGTGATGGTCGATGGCTTCCAGCTGGTGGAGATGCTGCGCGTGCCCAAGGTGATCCCGGTGCCCTGGAAACCGGGCCAGCCGCCGGTCTCGCAGCAGCAGGCCGCCC
>ERZ772967.443-NODE-443-length-33615-cov-5.657211_pt1 | contig 33615 bp, 29 predicted proteins | sample MGYA00511677_ERZ772967 | MGnify/ENA primary metagenome ERZ772967 (study PRJEB29015, sample SAMEA2737931) | human oral metagenome | biome: human oral; feature: human-associated habitat; material: dental | place: China | collected 2146 ...
GTTAAAACGCCGTGCTGGGCGAGCTTTTTAAGATCAAAGTCGTAGTTTTCAAAAACTATCGTGCTGGTTAGCTCGTTGCCGCTACCAGGGTTTCCGATATTGATCTTTTTGCCCGCAGCGTCGCCGTAGGCTTTGATGCCGCTCTCTTTAGAGACGACGAAAGCCAAAAGCTCCGGATAGATCGAAATTACGGAGCGTAAATTTTTATCCGCCGCGCCTTGAAATTTGCCCGTACCGTTGTATTTATCATAGACGACGTCGCTTTGAACGAAGCCGAAATTTAGCTCTTTTTTAAGCACGTTATTGACGTTATACGTCGAGCCGCCCGTCGATTGCACGGAGCATTTCATATTTTTATCCATATTTACCAAGCGGCAAATCGCGCCTCCTACCGGATAATAGGTGCCGGTCATACCGCCGGTGCCGATATTGATGAACTCCTTAGCGCCTGAAACGCTAGCTAGTAAGGCCAAACCGGCCAAAGCAACAGAAAATTTTTTCATCTTTGCTCCTTTTTGAGTTAAAAGTTTGAAAGTATTGCTAAATTTCTATAAAATTCTAATAAAAACAGATCGAATTTCGCGCAAATTTACGATTTTACACATCGCGGCGCAGGTGATTTAATATCAAGTAGCTCGGTGATCTGCTCTGATATGCGGAATTTTACCGCGATAAAATTCTAAGCTTGAAATCCAAACGCCCGTGGATAAAATTTAACGCTATAAATTTCAAGTCTTAATAACTCACGCCGCTAAGATACAGCCCGTTCGGCGGAAAGGGGATTCTGCTAAGCGCTCGCGAGAAGCTGATCTTGCGCCCGCTCTGCACGGATTTTAGGGCGTTTGCGACCATCAGCCGCACCTGCGCTCGCAAAAATCCGTTGGCTTTAAAATTTATCAAGGTTAAATTTCTAAAAGAGTAGGCGCGCGCGACGTAGAGCTCGCGCACGGGGCTTTTTATGTCGCTGCCGCTTTTCATAAACTCGCTAAAATCGTGCTCGCCGATAAAATTTGCAAGCGCAGCATTGAGCGCGGCAAGATCCACGCGCGGATAAAACACGCAAAAATCGCTAAGAAAGGGGCTGGGACGTCCGTGGTTTAAAACGTAGCGATAGGAGCGCGCCACGGCGTCGTAACGCGGATGAAAATCGCGCGGCACCGGGCTGATGTGTTGCACAAAAATATAGGGCGCGCAGTGGCGATTGATAAGCTCTTTTAGGCGCGGCAGCTCCCAATGCACGGTGCATTCGACGCAGCTTACCTGGCGCAGCGCGTGCACCCCTTTATCTGTGCGCGAGCTGCTGATTAGCGGCGCAAAGATCCCCACTCGCCCCAAAGCCGCGCGCAGCACGTCCTCGACGCCGCGCCCGTGAGGCTGAGACTGCGAGCCGCTAAATTTCGAGCCGTCATAGGAATAGACGAGCTTGAGCTTTACGCGTTCGGAGTTTACGCTCGCTGCGAAGGTGCACGCATCTGCGGGGACATTTGGCAGAGTGCTTATTTTGCCGATTTGCGCAAGTTCGCTCGCTGCGAAGTTGCTTGCGGACGCGCTTTCAATAATATTTTTGAGTTCGGACGCGCTTGCGAGGGTGTTTGCGGAAATACCCGCTTTGTAGGCGGCATCTGCTTTGCGGGAGTTTTCGGTGCGGGCGGACGCGGGACGGGTAGTGTAAAATTTTGCGACGGGCGACATATAGATTTTTAAAGCGTCGTCACTTGCCACATTAGCTTTTGCAGCGTTTGCCGCGCAAATATCCAAAGCGGCTGCGTCCGTAGAATTTTTGCAAGTGGAATTTAAATCCGCCCCGCGCGCGGTCTTTTTGGTGCGAACGGCGTCCAAATTCCGCTTGGCTCTTTCGTGATTCAAACCACAATCGGGCGCAGTATAGGTAGCCGTATCGCTCGCCGAGCTTGCGAGAGCGGAATTTTTAAAATTTAAAATTTTATCGTTTAATATCAAAGCCTGCTCGCCGCTTTGCGCTTCGTGTTCTAAATTTACGCCACGCAAAATTTTAGACGCACTAGGCTCGCTCGTCGAAATTTTATCCGCTAAATTTCGAGCGGACGAGCTTTTGTTTAAAATTTCGCCGCCGCAAAGCTCGGAGTTTTTTTCAGTACCTCGGGGCAATTTTGATCCTGTAGTAAAGCAGCGAGCCGATAAGCGTAACGCCGAATGTCACGGGAAGCGCGATGCTTGGGTATTTAGAGAGCAACATGATCATCGCGAAGTAGCTAAAAAGCACGCCGAAGATCCCCGCGTAAACGAAGCCCTTTTCGTAGCGATAGGTCACGATGCCGAGGCTTAGCGCAAACAGAAAGCTCGCCAGCGGAAAGAGCGAGACGAGGGTGTAGATGCTAAATTCTTTCCTGCGCTTTTCGCTACCGCTCATATCGCTCCAGTATCCGATCACACCGCCTCCGCCGCGGATATTGCGGTCGCTTTGCGTGCGCAGGGTTAGGCTTTCAAACTCGCTTACGTGCCACTGCTCGCCGCCCATCGTGTAAATTTTGCCGTCGTGTAGCATCGCGGAAAAGCTCGCGTTTTCGTTTTTAAACTCGCCGCTACGCGCTACGATCATCCGCTCGTGATCCTGCGAGTTACCCGGATTATACAGCACGAGATCCTTATACAGCGTGCTTGTGCCGTTGTTTTCCTGCGAGTCGATAAAAACGAGCCAGTCGGAGAATTTCTGCCCGAATTCGTTGGATTTGATATTTAGCGTCGCGCTAATTTTTTTGTAATCGATGAAATTGTCCTTTAAATTTTCGGCTATCGGCATCATAAAAAGCGATACGAAAAGTAGCGCCAAGGAACACAGCGCGGCGCTTATGCCGAAAAATAGCGCGATCTTGCGCGTGGCGTAGCCGATCGTAAATATTACGATGGTTTCGTTCTCTTTAGAGAGCCTAAAAAGCGAGATGCTAAGCGCTACGAAAAACGCGATCGGCACCGTAAATATGAGGATGCGCGGCAGCATGAAAAGATAGAGCTTGACTAGCTCTGAAAAATTTATCTCGATAAACGACGTAATGCGCGCGATCTGAAGGAAAAATACGATCGACATTATGATAAAAAGCGTGCTGAAAAGCGACGCGAACGAGCTTACGAAATTGCTAAATAAATAGCGCTGCACCCTATCCATAAATGACGTCCAAGAGCCTTAAAATTTGATCTTTGAAGATAAAGGTAAGAAGCAGCCCCATCGATAAAAACGGCACGAACGGCAGCTCGTAGCCCTTTTTGTGCGCGATGAGATACGCAGGCAGCGTCAAAATCGCGCCGATGTAGATCGAGATGCCGCCCAGCTTCCAGCCCAAAATCGCCCCCATAACGCCCGCGATAAAAATATCCGCGCTACCCATCGCTTCGCGCTTTAGCACGAAGGTGACGATGAGGCGCAGCACGAAAAATATCGCCGCGTATCCCGCCGCCGCGCCCACGCCGCTAAGATCAAAATCATACATCAGCGTATAAGCAAGCGAAAGCGCCGTAACTACGTAAAGAAGGCTCTCGGGCACGGCTTTGTACTCAAAATCGATCGCCGAAAGCGCCATAAGCAGGATGAAGCAAAGCCCGAGCACTGCGGCTTTTGCAAGATCGGGCTCGCCGAAATACGCCGCAAGCGCAAGCGCGCCGCCTAAAAGCTCGACGATCGGGTAGCGGATCGAAATTTTGGTTTTGCAAAAGGCGCATTTGCCGCCCAAAAAGAGCCACGAAAGCAGCGGAATGTTGTGGTAAAATTTTAAAGCGTGAGAGCACTTTGGGCAGTGCGATGCGGGGAAATTTACGCTCTGTCCGCGCGGCAGGCGGTAGATCAGGACGTTGCAAAACGAGCCTACGCAGGTGCCGAATACCGCAAAAATCACGCCGTAAACGATATTTAAATCCATCTTTTTCCTTTGGAGCTTTAACTTTTTAAAATTTAATCAAACGCTCTATGGTAGCGAGAAATTTCTTAGTTTTCATTGATTTTTTGCCTCTCATAAGGGAAAAATTTTACGAAAATCGCCGCCGCGCCTACGCAAAATAAAATGGCTATGAGTCCCGCAATTAGCGGCTCGCCCCATGTCTCATATAATCCGCCGAAAATCAAAAATCCCGCTACTAGTATCACGGCGTCCAAAAGATCGAAGTTCAAAGTATCTACGATCCATAAAAACATAATATATGCGCCTATCCCGCTGCCTGCGGATGCCAAAATCCCCATTTTATCGGGGATGAAAGCAAATGCTAGCACAAAAAACACAAGCAGGCAAATGTAGACCGCCAGTATAAATTTCTTTGGTTTTTTATACACGCTGCCGCATCTTGGGCATCTTAGAGTTTTCATCGGCTTTTTGGTAAGTTTTTTGCCGCAATCACACTGTATATAATAGCTCATGGCCTTCCTTTCGCTCTTTGCGTGAACGCGCGCGATTTTAAAATTCTGCCGCGTTAAATTTACCGCGCCTGGTAACACGATTCGCGCTAGAGCTTTAAATTTAGGTGGGCGAAATTTCAAAATTTCACGGCGCCGCGCGACTACGTAGTTAAAAATTTTAAAATTTACGACGCTATAAATTAAAATCCTGAAATTTTAAAATTTCAAGGTATCGCGAGCGCCAGCTGATTAAATTTTAAAATTTACTGCGTCGCAGGGCGGTTCTGCAAATTAAAATTTTAAAATTTAAAGCGACCGTTAGAGCGACTGCGCCGCAGCTTAAAGACCGCCGAAGCGGCGCTGTTTGCGGCGGAAATCATCCACTATGCGCGCAAGCTCCTCGCGCGTGAAATCCGGCCACAGCGTCGGCGTAAACGCAAGCTCGGCGTAGCTTGCCTGCCAGAGCAAGAAATTCGACAGCCGCTGCTCGCCGCCGGTGCGCACCAGCAGATCCACGTCGCCGCTGTGCGCGGTATCCAGATGCGCGCCGATGCCCGCTTCGCTTAGTCGCTCGCCGCTTGCAAGCAGCCGCTCGCACGCTCGCACGATCTCGTCGCGCGAGCCGTAGTTGATCGCTAGGTTAAAATTTAGCGCTCGCCCGTTTTGAGTTAAATTTGAAAGATATTCTATCTCGCTTCGCAGATCGCCCTCAAAAGCCGATATGTCGCCGATCGGATAGAATTTTATCCCGTTTTGGATAAATTTTTCGCGGCGCGAAATTAGGAATTTTTGAAGCAACTTCATCAAAAATTCCACTTCGCTTTTCGGGCGCTTCCAATTTTCGGTGCTAAAGGCGTAGAGCGTGAGGTTTGCGATGCCTTCGTCGATGCAAAACTCGCAGATCTGCTCCACGACCTCCGCACCCGCTTCGTGCCCGCCGGTGCGCAGCAGACCGCGCTTTTTCGCCCAGCGCCCGTTACCGTCCATCACGAGGGCTAGATGATTTAGGCTATTCACGGATCAGATTTTTTTCAGCTCAGCCGCGATTTTTAGGGCGACTTCGTCCTTCGGCGCGGTGTCGATTACGACCTGATCGTTTTTCGTGATAAAGGTGACCTTAAGGACGTCGCCGCCGAGCTTGATGATGTCGTCCAGCACGTTTAGGCAGACGGCGTCGAGATGCTTTTCGTTAAGCATGCGTTTGGCCTCGCCGACGGCGTTTTCGCGGTCGGTTTCGAGTTTAAAGCCCACTTTTTTGATATTTCCGCGCACGGAGCTTAAGATATCCTCGTTTTCGCCCAGGCGTAAATTCCAAATTTCGCCGATCTCCGCTTTTTTCACCTTGTCTTTGTAGCGCACCTTCGGCGAGTAATCGCTTACCGCGGCCGCCATTATCAAATATGCGCCGTCGGGGAATTTTGTGCTGTCAAGCGCCGATTTTAGCCCGATAGTGCTTTCAAATTTAACGAGCTTGTATGGTAAATTTTCATATTCGTTGCTAGAGATCAGCGTCACGTCCGCACCCAGATAAAACAGCGCGTCGGCAATCGCTTTGGAGGTTTTGCCGCTGGAAAAATTCGTAATGCCGCGCACGCTATCGATCTTTTCAATCGTCGCGCCTCCGGTGATGATGACGGTTTTATCCTCCCAAAATTTATCGTTGTAAAGCGCGCGCTTTAGCGTCTGCATGATCGCCTCGGTGCTCGCTAGTCCGCCCTTGCCGGTATCGCCGCAAGCTAGGGTTTTTTCTATCGGATCCACAAAATACGCATTGACGCTCGCTTTTAGCATATCGATGCAGTTTTTCGTGATGTTGTTTTCAAGTAGCGCGGGGTTCGCGGCTGGCGCGATAACTACCTTGGCGTGAGCGAAAGCCGCGTTTAGCACCTCTAAAAATACGTTGTCGCAGACGCCCCACGCGAGCTTGTTTATCGTATTTGCCGTCGCAGGCGCGATCAAAACTAAATCCACCTTGGAATAAGTGATGTGGTTGATACCCGCCTGCCAGTTTTCGTTGGCTTTGCAAAGCACGGGGTAATCGCACAGCGCCTCGAATGCTTTGTAGCTGACAAACTCCTGCACGCCGTCGCTAAGCGCGACATAGACGTCGAAATTCGACTTTTTCAGAGCGGATAAAATTTCAAACGCTTTGTAAAAACTGATACTCCCGCAAACCGCGAGTAAAACCTTTTTCTTATTCATCTTCGCTCCTAAAAAATTTATGGAAAAACCCATCTTTGTTGATTTGTTTGCTTCGGCTGATCGCTAGCGCGCCGCTTGGAACATCGCTCGTAACCGTCGTGCCCGCGGCGATTATGACGTCGTCGGCCACCCGCACGGGCGCTACTAGCTGCGTGTCCGAGCCGATGAAGACGTTTTTGCCGATTATCGTTTTGTATTTTTTCTTGCCGTCGTAGTTGCACGTAATCGTGCCGCAGCCGATATTGCTGCCCTCATCGATCTCGCAATCTCCAAGATAGCTTAAATGCCCCGCCTTGATTTTGTTTACTTTTGCGTTTTTAAGCTCGACGAAATTCCCGATATGAGTGCCTATAACTTCGCATTTTGGGCGCAGATGCGCCATCGGACCGATGTCTGAGTTTTTTACGACGCTATCTTCGATGACGCAGCCGCTTTTGATGAGCGAGCTTTCGATCACGCAAGGACCTATGATGCTTACGTTTTCTTGCAGCTCGCACTCGCCGATAAATTTTGCTCTGCTATCGATGTAGATGCTTTGAGGTAGGCGCATTAAAACGCCTTGCTTCATCAAATTTTCTTTGATCTCGTTTTGCATTAAATTTTCGGCGATGCTGAGGGCGAGCTTATCGTTTATGCCCATGAAGCTTTGCTCGTCCACCCACACGGCGGCGCATTTTAAGCCCATATCTTTGGCGATTTTGATCGCGTCGGTGAGGTAGTACTCTTTTTGCGCGTTATCTGGTTTGATCTGCGGCAGAATTTGTTTCAATGCCTCGCTTTTGAAGCAGTAGCAGCCGGCGTTTGCGTCTTTTACCGCCTTTTCCTCCTCGCTTGCGTCCTTTTGCTCGACGATCTTTAAAATTTCGCCGCCGCGGGTGATTACGCGGCCGTATCCGAATGGATCGCGCGCGCTAAAAACGCTTAAATTTACTTCCGCGTCCCCCTCGCAGAGTTTGCGAAGCTCGGCGCTTTTTACCAAAGGCATATCGCCGCAGATTATGAGCGTTTTGGCTCCGCTGATTTCGACCTCTTTTAGTCCGCCCGCAGTGCCGGGGAAATGCTCGTGGTCTTGTTTGTAGATTTTAGCGTTTGGAAAGTGCGCTAGAACCGCGCTTTTAACCTCGTCGAATTGATAGTGTAAAATCACGCTCACGTCGTTTGAAATTTCGTAAGCTTTCTTTAGGATGTGGATTATCATCGGCTCGCCGCAAAGCTCGAAAAGAACCTTGGCTTTTTGCGACTTCATCCGAGTGCCCAGCCCTGCGGCAAGAACTATAACCGAAACGTCGTTCATTTTTACCCTTAAATTTCAAAAATCGGATAATTTTAACACATTTAAAATAAATAAAAACCTAAATTTATGCCGCGCGGGCGAAATTTAAATCCCAAATTCAACTAAAATTTTATAAAATTCCGCCTAAATTTTAAAGCTTAGGCGGACGTTTTGAAAAAACTGATTTTGGTTACTTGTATTTGGGCTTTTAGCTTCTCGCTGATAGGCGAGTTTTTGCGCGGCATAGACAGCGCGTATTTGGCGTTTTCGCGCGTATCGTTGGCGCTAATTTGCTTTTTGCCGTTTATGAAATTTCGTGGCGTAAATCCCGCCTTGGCGCTTAAAATTTGCGCCGTGGGCGCCGTGCAGATCGGCGTGATGTATATCTTCTACTACCGCAGTTTTGCGTATTTGAAGGTCTATGAAGTGGCGCTTTTTACGATATTTACTCCGTTTTACGTGACGCTGCTTTACGACGCGCTTAAGCTTAGATTTCGCGCGCTATATCTTTTCAGCGTCGCAGTCGCGGTGCTAGGTGCTTTGGTGATCAAATTCGGCGCGATAAATTCCGAGTTTTTGACGGGCTTCTTGCTCGTGCAAGGCGCAAATTTATGCTTCGGACTCGGACAGAGCGCGTATAAATTTATGCTGGAGCGCCACGGCTTTAGCGAGCAGAAGGAGCTTTTCGGCTACTTTTTTGTGGGGGCCACCGCGGTTACGGCGATTGCCGCGATCGTGCTCGGGGATTTTTCTAAATTTAATCCTAGCTTCTCGCAAGGCGCGGTGATCGTGTATCTGGGCACGGTAGCTAGCGCTTTAGGGTATTTTTTGTGGAACAAAGGCGCGTGCGAAGTCGATAGCGGCGTGCTTGCGATTATGAATAACGCGCTCATCCCCGCAGCGATCGTCGTAAATTTAGTGTTTTGGCAAAAGGACGCCGATATAGCGCGCCTACTTGCGGGCTCGGCGCTGATTTATGTTTCGCTAATTTTGCATAAAAAGATCATGAAATTTTACGCCGTGCGCGAGCAAAGAATTTAGTATTTAACTAAAATTTTATATTTTTACATTAGAATTAGCCCTTATTTTATTTGAAGTTGGCAAAATGAAAAAAACCTTGAAATTTATCGTCTCTATCGTACTTATCTTTATTGCGATATATTTCTTATACGGTAAATTTTTTAAGCAAGAAGAGGCGCCGAAAGCTCTTACGACTAGACTTGAAAAGGGCGATATCAGAGGCACGGTGACGGCTGCGGGCGAGGTTTACGCCAGAGATTTGGTCGATGTGGGCGCGCAGGTAAGCGGTCAGATCAAAAAGCTCTACGTCAAAGTTGGCGATAAGGTTCAAAAGGGCGATATGATCGCACAGATTGATTCCGTTACGCAAGAAAACGAGATCGCGCAGCAAAAGGCGCAGCTTCTGATCCACGAAGCCAATTTGGCTTCTGCAAAGATCGCCGCGGCAAACGCCAAAACGCAGTATAACCGCGAGCTTGAGTTGTATAAAAGAAACGCCGCTTCCAAAGAGGCGGTGGAAAATGCCAAAAATAGCGCCGCTTTAAAAGAAGCCGAGCAGAAGCAGATCGAGGCGCAGATCGAGCAGACCAAACTTCAGCTAAGCACGGCGGAGACGAATTTCGGCTACACCAAGATCACGGCTCCGATAAGCGGCACGATCGTTTCCATGCCGGTAGAGGAGGGCAAAACGGTAAATTCCAACCAAACTACGCCTACGATCGTAAAGATCGCCGATCTAAGCAAGATGGAGATCAAGATGCAGATCGCAGAGGGTGATATATCCAAAGTAAAGGTTGGAATGGACGTAGAATACTCCATACTATCGGATCTGGATAATATCAAAAAGGCTAAAATTTACAAGATCGATCCGGGTCTTACCACGCTTAGCGACGGGACGTACGATAAAACCTCTAGCGGTTCGTCCTATTCTTCGAGCAGCAGCGACAGCGCGATCTATTTTTACGCAAAGATGCTCGTGGATAACGAAAACGATTTTTTAAAGATCGGAATGACGACCGAAAACAACATAATCGTAAGCGAAGCGAACAATACTAGCTACCTACCTACCTCCGTTATCAAGCGCGACGCGAAAGGCGATTACGTCACGGTGCTTAACGGCAAAGAGCCTGAGCAGCGATACGTAAAAACGGGCGTCAGCGACGATTTGAATACTGAAATTTTAAGCGGTTTGAATGAAAAAGACGAGGTGCTTATCGCTGACGGAAAAGCCGCGCCGTTAAATATGGACGGGCCTCCGATGGTGTTTTAGTTAAAATTTTATGGTGTAAAGATGCTAGAGCTTAAAGATATAAACAAAAAATTCATTCTCGGCGATAACGAAATCCACGTACTAAAGGACGTAAGTTTAAATATCGAAGCGGGCGAGTTTATATCGATAATCGGGCAATCCGGAAGCGGAAAATCGACGCTGATGAATATAATCGGCTGCATCGATACGCCAAGTAGCGGAAGCTACAAGATCGAAGGTCGCGAGACCGCGAATTTAAGCGGCGACGAGCTCGCGGCACTTAGAAGTAAAAAATTCGGCTTCGTCTTTCAAAAATACAATCTCATCGCTACGATGGACGCGACCGCAAATGTCTCGCTACCTGCGGTGTATGCAGGCGTAGGGGCGAGCGAACGGACGAAACGAGCGGTGGAGCTTTTAAATAAGCTGGAGCTTGGCGATCGCACCAAAAATTTACCGAGCAAACTTAGCGGCGGACAGCAGCAGCGCGTAAGTATCGCTCGCGCTCTGATAAACGGCGGCGAAGTGATTTTGGCAGACGAGCCTACCGGCGCGCTTGATAGCAAAAGTGGCGAGACGGTGATGCAAATTTTAACGGCGCTGCACGAAGAGGGCCACACCATCATCATAGTTACGCATGACGCGCATATTGCGGAATTTGCGGATCGTATCATCGAGATAAAAGACGGTAAAATTTTAAGTGATAAAAGAAAGGCCGAGCGGGTTTTTGAGCGCAAAAAAGAGCAGATTAAAACGAAAAATTCCTTTATATTTTGCAAAGATCAGCTCATCGAAAGCTTTAAAATGTCGATTAGCGCGATATTTTCGCATAAGCTAAGATCGATTTTGACGATGCTAGGCATCATCATCGGCATCGCCTCGGTTATCTGCGTAGTAGCTCTCGGTAAGGGTTCGGAGGAGAAAATTTTATCCGAGATCCGTAAAATTGGCACCAATACGATCGATATCTTTCCCGGTAAAAATTTCGGCGATGTGCGAGCGGGCTTTGTGAGCACCCTTACGATAAGCGATTCTAAAGTTTTGGCGCGCCAGCCCTACGTCGATTATGCCACACCAAATGCTTCTGCAAGCGGTACGGCAACATATGCTAATTTAAGCTCCAAGGCTCAACTGCGCGGCGGCGGCGTGAATTCTTTGGCGGTTAATGGCATAGATATAGAAGATGGTAGAAATTTTAGCGACGATGATATTAAAAATTCTGCCTCTGTCGCGATTATCGATCCAAACACTAAAAAAACATTTTTTAAAAATTCCGATCCTATCGGCAAGACGATTTTATTTTCGGGTAAGCCTCTTAAGATCATAGGAGTTTCGGGCAAGGATAAAAACGCCTTCGGAAGCAACGAAAATTTAAGAATTTACGCGCCGTATTCAACTGTGATGAATAAAATCACGGGCAATCGAAAAATCAGCTCTATCACCATCAAAATAAAAGACGATGTCAATACTCAAGTGGCCGAAGAGAGCCTAACTCAGCTACTTATCCAAAGACACGGCTCGCGGGATTTTCATACGATGAACGCAGATACTATCAAACAAACAATACAAAGCACTACCGGCACGATGACGATTTTGATCTCATCGATCGCAGTGATCTCGCTCGTCGTGGGCGGCATCGGAGTGATGAATATCATGCTCGTAAGCGTTACCGAGCGCACGCGCGAAATCGGCATCAGAATGGCGATCGGCGCGAAGCAATCCAATATCTTGCAGCAGTTTTTGATAGAGGCGATCTTGCTTTGCTCGCTCGGTGGAGCTTTGGGAATTTTAATCGCTTTGGCGCTTGGATTTGCGTTTAATACCATAAGCCTAGATTTTGCGATGAAATTTACTACTGCGCCTTTCGTGATCGCCTTTGCAGCGTCGTCCGCGATCGGCATAGTTTTCGGCTATCTGCCGGCAAGAAACGCCAGCAGATTAAATCCGATAGATGCTTTAGCACAAGAATAACCAAGGAGAGAAAATGATAAATTCCAAAGTAATTTTAAGCGGCGTTTTAGCTGTTTTTATCGGCGGTTGTGCCTCAAATCAAAGTGAGGTCGAATTTAAACCTGTAGAGCATTTCAAGGACGAAAATGCAAGCTATGAAATCGATACGCTGTGGTATAAAAAATATGGCGAATCATACCTAAATAAGCTTGTAGATCAAGCCCTTGCGAATAACTACGATCTAAAAACAGCGGCTTTAAACGTTGAGAGTGCTTATGCAAATTTAGGGCTAAGCAGGGCTGATCTTTTTCCTACGCTAAGTAGCTCGTGGAGTGCGGGCGCTAATCGCGACATAAGCACCGGCTCGAATTGGAACAAAACCTATAGTTCGGGCTTTAACGTAAGCTATGAGCTTGATCTTTTCGGCAAGATCCGCTCGGCGGTAAATGCCGAGGGCTGGAACGCTAAAGCCAGCGAGTTTGACCTTGAAAATACTCGCCTGACTCTTATAAATTCTGTCGTAAGCGGCTACTTTGAGATGCTTTATCTAAACGATTCGCTAAAATGGACAAAACAGAATTTAAGCGATTACCGAGAGATCGAAAAGATAATCAAGGCAAAATATGATTACGGCAAGTCCGAACAGCTTGATTACAGGCAGATTCAAAATTCTATCCTAGGGCTTGAAAACAAGGTATTAAGCATTCAAAAAAATATCGAGGATAATCATAAATATATGAGAAATCTCATCTCCTCCAGCTTGCAATTTGATGATAACACCGATTCGATAAATTCCATAGAATTCCAAGGCGTTGATCTAAATGTGCCTTACACGGCGCTTGCTAATCGCCCCGACATTAGAGCTGCGATCGCTAGGCTAAATTCCAGCTTTTACGACGAACAGACCGCTAAGTTAAATTTCTTTCCTAGCGTAAATTTAGGCGCAGGGCTTACTAACGGGCAAGGCGTGAGCGCTAACGATAGCTTCAAGCTAAATTTTTTAAGCGGCAACGTAAGCATAAGTCTGCCGTTTTTGGATTATGCGAGGGTTGAAAACCGCCTTAAAATTTCGGAGATCGCTTTTCGCAAAAACGTCGTAAATTACGAACAGACGCTCTCTAACGCTACGAATGAGGTGCTAAATTTATATAGAATTTACCAGATCAATCTGGCTAGCCTTAAAAATTTAAGTGCCGCTTATGACGAAAAGGCGCGCATTGCCGATCTTTACGCCGCGAAATACGAAGCAGGCTCAAGCGAGCTAAAGGATATGCTAGAAGCCCGCACCGACGCCGTAAACGCTAAGATAAACGAGCTAAATCAAAGATATTTGACGCTTCAAAACGAGGCGGCGATCTATCGCGCAATGGCAGGCAAATTTAAACGAAAATGAAAAAGGCTTTGATATTTTGGCTGCTTTGCGGTGCGATATTTGCTGATTCCACGGCACTAAGCGCGCAAGATGACTCAGTAAGCCTTGGTGCCAGCGCTTATGTTGCGGACGATAAACAATCAGAATTTGAGAAAAACCATAGTGAAATTATGCTAAATCGTCAAAAAAATGAATTAGATCGGCAAAGCCTGCAAAATAATTTGCAACGTGAATCAAAAGGCGTAGGCGACCACGATGATTTTTCGATGAAAAAACAGCCGATGCAAGATATCAAGGAGCGAAACAATAAAAATGAGCAAGACTTAAAACTGCGCCGTAAAAAGCTGCAAGGCGACGTTTATCGGCGCTAGGGCTGCTTTTGTTTATCGGTTTTTAAGTAAAGTTTCTATAAAATCTCCGCTTTACATTTTCTTAAAGGAACAGTTATGAAAAGAACGTACCAACCCCACAATACCCCTAAAAAGCGCACTCACGGCTTTCGCGTCCGCATGAAAACAAAAAACGGTCGCAGAGTTTTAAGTGCAAGACGTGCTAAAGGCAGAAGAAGATTGGCTGCGTAGGCGAATTTGCTGCGATAAGCGATAGCAGGGTTTTTTCGGAGGTTTATAAAAGTGCGGCAAAGTGGCATTGCGAATGCGCTGTCGTGTATTTTTTAGCTAGCGAAGAGCGTAAATTTAGCGCAGTCGCCAGTAAAAAAATAGGCAATTCGGTCACGCGAAACCGCGCCAAAAGACGTTTGCGCGCAGCGTTTTATAATCAAAAAGACGCCATTGTTAGCGGAATTTTTATATTAATCGCAAAAAAGCGGATCATAGATATGAGCTTTGAAGACATTGAGCGAAATTTAAAATGGGCGTTTAAAAAGATCGGCGCAGTAAAATGAAGAGATTTTTTATAGCCGCGATCGGGTTTTATCGAAAATTTATTTCGCCTTTGCTACCGCGCTGTTGCCGTTATTATCCGAGCTGTTCGGAATACGCGCTTTATGAGTTTAAGTTTAACGGCGTCTTTGGCGCGCTCTGCGCTGTAACGGCTAGAATTTTAAGATGCAATCCGCTCTTTAGCGGTGGCATAGATTATCCGATAATCGCGCGAAATTTTAAATTTTGCGTATTTTCAAAAACCTGCGAAGGCGGCTTTAACGCGCGCGCGCAGAAATTTAAGCTTTGGTTCATACCATATAAAAAAAATAGATATTACGTCATACGACTAGGAGAAAATAGTGCTAGATAAACTTCCTCAATCAAAGCGCCTTGCTATCGCAATAGCAACTGCGCTCATATTTTTCGTAGCTTACGATCATTTTTATTTATCAAAAATTCGCGCCGCTATGGAGGCAAACGCAACCGCAGCGCAAATCGCGCAAAAAAATGCCGCCAAGTCCGCTCCGCAAACTACCGCCGCTGGCGTGAGCGCGCAGGGAGCAAATTTAAATACCGCAAATTCCATCTCTGCACCGTTAGTGCGCGTGGTCGGAAAAGAAGCAAATTTTACGATCGACGGGCTCGGTCGCATAAGCTCGTATGTGCTAAATGATGCTAAATTCCGTGACGAAAACGGCGATGCGATAAATTTGATCGATCCTAAATCGCATTCTAAACCGCTTGAGATGCGCTTCGAGGACGCGGCGTTGAATGCGATGGCTTTCGATACTCCTTACAGCGCTTCATCTAGCGAGCTGGACGTACGAAATGGAGAGGCTAGCGTTACGTTAAGTCAAAGTTTAGGCGCCGTTAGCATAAATAAAATTCTTACCTTTTATCCAAATGGTAGTTATAAATTGGATCTGAAGTTAAGCGGCAATGCGCGTTATTTTATCAGCCCTGGCTCGCGCCCGAACGTAGAAGTAGATAGCTATACGGTTCACGGCGTCATCGTAGGAAAACCGGGCGAAGCTGGAATTTCAGATAAAATCGCTTCATTTTTTACGGGCTCGCAGGCTATAAACGAAAGCGTAGAAATTTTTAAAGATGGAGACGTGGATAAAAACGAGCGAATAAGTGGTGCAAATATCGCTGCAAGCTCCGATCGTTATTATACGACGCTATTTTACGGAGAGAGCCTGAATGCGACCGTGACTGACGCAGATAAAATTTCGCAAGTTTTTATAGGCTCAGACGGCGATCTTAGTCTTACGGGCTATATCGGCGCGAAAGATCATGCGACGCTAAACTCGATAGATCCGGTTCTTACCAATATCATCGAATACGGCTGGTTTACCTTTATCGCCCGCCCGATGTTTAAATTTCTAAACTGGTTGCACGGCTATATCGGTAACTGGGGCTGGTCGATCGTCGTGCTTACGCTCATCATCCGCCTAATCTTATTCCCGCTAAGTTACAAGGGAATGCTATCTATGAATAAGCTAAAAGATCTGGCGCCTAAGATGAAGGAGCTTCAGGAGAAATATAAGGACGATAAGCAGAAGCTGCAGATGCATATGATGGATCTGTATAAGAAAAACGGCGCCAATCCGATGGGCGGCTGCTTGCCGATCCTGCTTCAGATTCCAGTATTTTTCGCGATCTACCGCGTGCTGCTTAATGCGATCGAGCTAAAGGGCGCGGAGTGGGCGCTGTGGATCCACGATCTGTCGCTTAAAGATCCATATTACATCCTGCCGATTACGATGGGAATTTTGATGTTTTTGCAGCAAAAGATTACGCCGACTACATTTACCGATCCGATGCAAGAGAAGATGATGAAATTCTTGCCGCTCATTTTTACGGTATTTTTTGTGATGTTCCCTGCTGGTCTTACGCTATACTGGACGGTAAATAATTTCTGCTCCATTATCCAGCAATATGTCATTAATAAAGCCTTTGCTAGGCATAAACAAGCTCAAATAGCGGAGAAAAAATCATGATAATTGAAGCAGAAAATTTAAAAGACGCATATAATAAAGCAGCAGCTGAGCTTGGATGCTCGGTAACGCAGCTTAACGTGCGCGTGCTGCAGCATCCAAGCGGCGGATTTTTGGGCTTTTTTAAGAAAAATGCCATTATAGAAGCGGTTTTGGAGGGGGAAAAATTTAGCGAAAATCCGGAATTTAGCGCCTCTCAAAACAAAACCGGCAAAGCAGAGAAAAAGCAGGGCGACAAATCAGAGTCTCAAAGTCCGCGTGCCACGCATTCTAAACATCGCAAAGAAAAGCAAAAGGGCGTTGTGACGGATGAAATTCTATCCGATATCAAAGAGAAGCTATCTGCACTTTTTAGATCAAGTGAGTTTAATATCGAAGTTAGCGATGTTAGCAAAATCGACGAAAATACCGTCTATATCAAGCTGCAAGGCGAGGATAGCGCGCTTTTGATAGGCAAAGAGGGACACCGCTACAAGGCACTTTCGTATATGATTTACAACTGGATCAGCATTAGATATGATCTTGCTGTGGTTTTTGAAATCGCGGAATTTTTACAAAATCAAGAACGATTTATCGATTCTTATGTAAATGCGCTCGTGGAACGCTCCGGAAATGAGCGTATCGTCACGAAGGCTTTTGACGGCGCATTTATCAAAATCGTAGCCGATAAACTAAAGCGGGCGTACCCAGATCGTTTCGTGGGCATTAAATCCACGCGTAGCGGCAAAATCGTCATCGTAGACGAAAAAAGCTAATCGTGAGCGAGACTATCGCCGCTATCGCTACGGCTCACGGCATCGGCGGAATTTGCATAGTTAGAATTTCAGGCGAGGAAGCGCTATCTATCGCTCTAAGCCTTTCACATCGCAGTTCTTTGCGACCTCGCTATGCTACGCTTGTAAATCTTTTTGACGCGAGTGACGAAGCGTTCGGCGAGGCGATTTTGATATATTTTAAAGCTCCGCATAGCTTTACCGGCGAGGATGTCGTAGAAGTGCAGACCCACGGCGGCTTTACGGCTTCGTCCTTGGCGTTAGATGCCGTGCTGGCTCTGGGCGCACGCATAGCAAATCCGGGTGAGTTTAGTAAGCGAGCGTTTTTAAACGGCAAAATGGATCTTAGTAAAGCCGAAGCCATAAGTGATCTGATTAATTCTCGCTCGCAAAGTGCGGCTAAAGCTTTAGCGCGCAGCCTGCGAGGCGAGCTAGCAGACTTCGTCGCAAATCTGCGCGCGGCTCTGGTTAAGACGCTAGCTTTTGTCGAGGTTTGCATCGACTACGCGGAGGATGATCTGCCTTCTGATGTGCTGCAAAACTCGCGAGAAATGCTTAGTCGAAATATCGCTTCGCTAGAAAAAATCACTCGCATCAGCCGCAGCCGAAAGGGGTTGATCGAGGGCTTTAAAGTAGCGATTGTGGGTAAGCCCAATGTCGGTAAATCAAGCATTTTAAACTCTATGCTGAGCTTTAGTCGCGCTATCGTGAGCGACGAAGCGGGCACTACGCGCGATCTCATCGAAGAAAGCTTGCAAATAGGCACTCATCTAATCCGTATAGTCGATACTGCAGGTATCAGACACAGCGGCTCAAAGCTCGAAAGTATCGGCATTTCATATTCGCTTCGCGCTGCAAGCGAGGCAGACGTGATTTTGGCAGTGTTTGACGCAAGCCGCGAATGGGATGCCGAGGACGCGCAGATCCTAAAAATATTGCGCGAACAAAAAGACAAAAAAATCATCTACGTTTTAAATAAATGCGACTTGCCGCGTAAATTTCATCCTAGCGCAGAGGATCTTGGCGATGATTTAGAGGCTTTTTCTGAAAAAAATTTCGCAGCTGAAAATCCCATATCAGAGAATTTCACAGCCGAAAATTTAAAGCAAAGTCGGACCTGTGACGCTTCTTTAAATTCCTGCGCGCAGAATTTAAAAACTAAAAATTTAAAGCGTGACTTAAGCGCGCAAAATTCTACTTCCACAAATTCCGCGCCTACAAGCCAAATAGCTTTTGCGAATTCCATAAATCCAAAGGAACAGAATTTTGCCGCAAAAGCGGGACTAGCGTCGCCAAATACCGAGCGCGCTACTGCAAGCTGTGCTGCGGAGAATTTTACGAAAGATGATTCCAAACAAAATTCTGCAAATTCCATCGCACCTAGTAGCTCTGCAATAAATTCCGTTAGGCAAAATACCCAAGCGAATTCCATTTTTGCGCCGCTTGAAATTTCTGCAAACGAGGGCGTAGATAAAATTTTAACCGCACTTGAGAGCTACTTAAATTCTCAAAATTTTGATGGTCTTATGCTAAGCAACGAGCGGCAAATTCTATCTTGCGAGAGCGCGCTTGCGGCTCTTAAAAATGCGAGCGAGCGCCTAGCTTGCGGCGAGCTTGAGCTTTTTGCATTTGAGATAAATCGCGCGATTGAGGCGATTGCACGTATTTCGCGTCCATTTGAGCGAGATGAAATTTTAGACGAAATGTTTAGCAATTTTTGCCTCGGCAAATAGCGTTTTAGCTACTAATTAGCCAAAATTCAATATAATCTCGCATTTAAAACGAGGTCTTTATGAAGGAAAAAATCCAATATTTTTTGGCGCTGGGTCTGATAAAATTTGCAAAATTCGCGCCGAAAAGCTTCATATTCGCATTTTTCGATAAGCTCGCACTTTTTGCATCGTGGAAGCTTAGCAGGCGCGTTAAAGTCGCGCAGGATAACCTTCGCGCCGCCTATCCGCAAAAAAGTGAAAGTGAGCTTCACGCTCTTGCGATCGAGAATTTTCGCAGTATCGCTAGGACGCTTACCGACACGCTTTTATTTTACAATGGCAGACTAAAATTTGATGATCTGATTTCAAACGGCGAGCAGGCGCTAGAGCGCGTCCGAAAGCTAAAAGGTGATAATCCGCACGGGATTTTATTTTTTACGGCGCATTTTGGAAATTGGGAAATTCTAGCTAATTTTTTCGGCGCCAATGGCTTTCCTGTCTCGGTAGTCGGGCGTCGCAGTGATAACGAGCTGATCGAAGAGCGGCTCGTGACGCCGTTTCGCGAGCGCTACGGCAACGACCTTATTTACAAGGACGATGCGATGCGCAGGCTCGTGCAGGCGCTAAAGCAGGGGCGCAACGTAGGCATTCTGCCCGATCAAAAGCCGGGCCCTAAAAATAGCCTGATTACGACCTTTTTTGGACGACAGTGCTACACCACGAAGACTATCGCGTCGCTTTATTTGAAATTTCGCCCCGTGCTGATACCCATTTTTGCGCGCCGCGGAGAGGATGATCGCTACGAGATCGTGATCAAGGATTTCCCGCCGCTACCTGAAGGGCTAAATAAGGACGAAGCCGAGCTGTTTATCACGCAAAAGTGCAATGACATTTTCGAAGAGGTCGTGCGAACCGCGCCGCAGCAGTGGTTTTGGATACACAAACGATGGAAGATGGACTGATGGCGCGGCAAATTTCAAGAGGCGAGAGCAAACAGGGCGTCATAAGAAATTTATCTGCGCCGCAGGGCTCGCGTCTTTTTGTAAAAGAGCAAGGCGTCGAAAATTTAAGTAGAGCCGCGCGAGAAGGTAAAATTTTAAATCGCGAAAGCTCTATGGCGATCGCCGCCGCGCGAGCAGGCAAAAATTCGAACTTCAAAAATTTAATATCGGTTTACGGCAGCCCTTCTTGCATTTTGTGCCGCGAAAGCTTTAGCGATAAAAATTTAAGATCGGGTGCCTCAGATTACGCGTGGTACGCAGGCGGCGGACCTCTAAATTTAAACAGCGAAAACTCCGCTGCAAATCCGCCCGCCGCTAAAAATCCGTATCGACAAGCGCTCATCTTAAGTGACGGCCGCAAGGGACATGAGAACCAAAGCATCGCATTTTGCGAGTTAAGAGGGCTTGAGTTTTGCATTTGCAAGATCGCTTACGCAAACAAGCTTCTTAAACTCTTCTCCTACGCGCTTGATTTTTTCGGGCTTTATTTTAAAATTTTTAAGTGCGATCTCGGCGAGAGCGGCACAGCGGCGGACTGCAAAAACGGATCGAATTTAAACAATCCCGCTTTAAATAGTCCCGCCGCGCCGGATAATGCAAATTTAGATGCCGCGCCGAACGGCATAAATTTGGACGCTTCGTCAGATAGCGCAAATTTAGATGCCTCGGCAGATAGCAATTTAAATTTCGCAGATTTCGATCTGTTTGTAGGCGCGGGCTCTACGACCTATTACGCGCTGAAATTTTACGCGCGCAGATACGCAAAGCCGAGTATAGCGCTGATGTATCCGAAGGGCTACCGCAAGGATTTTAGCGTCATCATCGCAGGCGCGCACGATCGCCCGAAGCCGCGCGCAAATCTTAAAATTTCGCCCGTCTCGCTTAGTTTTTCGCGCCCGCAGGGGCTGTACCGGCCGCAGCGCAAGGCGATAGGATTTATAATCGGCGGGCCGAATTCCTGCTTTGAGATGGGGGATGAAATTTTAAAGCAGATAGAGGGCGTAAGGGCGCAGTTTGCGGACTGCGAGTTTGCGCTAACGACCTCTCCGCGCACGCCGCGGGCTACCGAGAGTGCGCTAGAAAAGCTCAGCTGGGATTACAGCGTGATTTATAGCCGCGAGCCCATAAATCCGATCGGCGATTTTTTGGCGCAGTGCGAGTGGGTCTTTATCAGCGAGGACAGCGTCTCGATGATAAGCGAGGCTACATCTAACGGGAGCGCGAGCGTAGCTATTTTGAGCCTAAAGCGCAAAGACGCTCATAATAAATTTGACGATTTTATAAGCGCTCTCGTTTCTACGGGTCACGCTAGGCGCTATGACGAAACGTTAAAAAAGACCGCGAAGTACGATCTTAAGGCGTTTGTGAGGGAGATAAAAATATGAGGGTCGTGCAAATCCTGCCCGAGCTGAACGAAGGCGGCGTAGAGCGCGGCGTAGTCGAGCTAAATAGAGAGTTTGCGCGGCGCGGCATCGAAAATTTCGTTATCAGTAACGGCGGCAAATTGGCGCCAAAGATAGAAAACGAGGGCGGCGTGCACGTACAGCTCGACGTTTGCTCCAAAAATATCCTAAGCGTTGCGGCGCGCGTTTTAAAGCTGCGTAAAATTTTAAGCAGGATCGCTCCAGACATCGTGCATGTCCGCTCCCGCGTGCCGGCGTGGCTGGTTAAATTTGCCCGCCCCAAAGCAAAGATCGTAAGCACCGTGCATGGGATAAATTCCGTAAATTTCTACAGCAAAATCATGACGGATGCGGACGCGATCATCTGCCCTAGCGGCTATGCGCGCGATCACGTGGTGCGAAGCTACGGCGCGGATGCGGCCAAGATCACGATCATTCCGCGCGGCATCGATCTAGAAAAATTTAATCCCAAAAATTTAGACGAGCGCTTCATCGCGGAATTTAGGCAGAATTTTAACCTCGCACAGGATGATTTCATCGTCTCTGCCGTGGGACGCATCACGCAGATTAAGGATTACAAAACCCTGATCCGCGCCGCGGCTTTGGCAAGCGAACAAAAGCTTAAAATTTTGATCGTAGGCGGCGTGCGAGCGGATCACGACGAGTATTTTTCCGAGCTAAAATCGCTCGTAGAGGGGCTTGGCCTCTGCGAGCGCGTAATTTTTGCAGGCTCGCAGAGCAAGGTGGCCGAAATTTACTCGCTCTCGTCGGTCACGGTGAGCGCTTCAAGCAAGCCTGAGAGCTTCGGGCGCTCGATGGCTGAGGCGATAGCGCTCAACTGCCCGGTGATCGCGACCCGTCACGGCGGCGCGCTGGATATCGTAAGAGAGGGCGAAAACGGCTATTTTTTTGACGTAGGCGACGCGCAGGCGCTGGCGGGGCTGTTTGCCCCCGCGCGCGAGCTGAAATTTGACGGCTACGGCTACGTTTCGCAAAACTTCAGCCTAGAGCAGATGGTAGAAAAAACGATAAAGGTTTATGAGAGTTTAATATGAAAAAATTTTTTTACGAAAACGGCGCGCCTAGCGGCTGGAGAATCACATTTTTAACGCTGCTGCTTCTTTGGTGCGCGTCGCTGTTTTTTAAAAACGCGGTCTATCAGATTTCCTTTGCAGCGCTAAATTTACTCTTTTTGGCGCATCTATTGTATTTTAAAGATTACGAAATTCTAAGCGAAATTTTGAAAAAAACGCGATTTATCGCGATCTGCTTCGTCTGTTTAGTGGCGACGCTAGCGATCTCAAACCTCCTAAACGAGGCTGTTATCTCAAAAAAAGCATGGCAGAGCACCATATTTTTCGTCCTTCGATACGGCGCGATATTTTTGGTGCTTTGTTATTTTTATAAGCTTAAATTTTTTGATCAAAACGCCGTTTTTGCCTTTTTGTTCGTGGGGCTTGGAATTTTATCGGCGAGCGCGATCTATCAGTTTGTAAGTAGCAGCGACGCAATCGTCTTTTCAAGTGACTCTGTTCGCGGAGGTCTTAGCGGAGCGCTTTCGAACCGCAATATTTTAGGGCTTTTTATGGGCTTTGGGCTCTGCCTTAGTGCGGTGGCGATACGGCGGCCTTTGGCGCTTAAATTTGCGGCTCTATTTTTGTTTGCGTTTTTTATGATCTTTTCATTTTCCAGAGCGGCGTGGGTCGGCGCGTTCTGCGCGCTTGCGTTTTACGGCGCGCTAAATTTAAAGAGCCTAAACAAAAAATACCTGCTTTTCACGGTGGGTTTCATCGCACTTTTCGCCGTTTTACTCGCACTTTCGCCGTCGTTTGAGCAAAGGTTAGCAGCGCTATTTAGCGGCAACTCCTCAGGCAGAACCGTGATTTGGAGCTACATTTTAGAAATGGCGCAGCAAAAGCCTATCTTGGGCTACGGGCTGGGCTCATATATAAATTTGCCGGGCTCCCCGGTCCTAGAGCATCCTGAATATAACGCGCCGCACAATCTATTTTTAGAAATTTTACTTTATAGCGGCGCACTCGGCCTCATCTTTTACGGCGCGATCCTATTTAGCGTTTTTAAGGAGTGCGTTCAAAGCAAGCAGTTTGGGGTTCTTGCGCTTCTAATCTATCTTTTGATAGATTGCCAGTTCGATCACGGCGCGTATCTATCGAAAGAAGCGCTAAGTCTGGCTACGATTTTGAGCTTTTTGGCCTATCGCATGAGGATCGAGCGATGATCTACGCGGCGGTTTTGGCTTTTGCGGCGCTTTTTGCGTGGTTTTGCCTGCGCTTTGCGTGGTGGGCGAAGGACCAACCTTACGAGTATCCGCGCGTGCTGATGTATCATATGATCCGCGAGCATCTGCCAAAGCGCGCCTCTAAATTTAACCGCCTGCGCGTGATCCCCGCCGCGTTTGAAAAACAGCTTGCGTGGCTGAAGCGAAACGGCTTTACGAGCTACACTCTAAGCGAGCTTGCAAGCTTGGGTAGCAAGCCCGCAAAGGCGGTTTGCATTACCTTCGACGACGGATATCGCGATAATCTCACGGGCGCTCTGCCTCTTTTGCAAAAATACGGCTTTAAGGCGACGATTTTCATCGTGAACCGGCGCTTTGACGGGAATTGGGCGACCGATAAGGATCTGAAAAAGCCAAGCGACGAGCTAAATCGCGAGCAGATGCTAAGCGATCAGGAGGTTCGCGAGCTTTTGCGAAGCGGGCTCATCGAGATCGGCTCGCATACGCTCGATCACGCAAACTTGCCTAGCTTGGACGCGCAAGAGCAGCTGCGCCAGATGAGCGAATCAAAGCGCGAAATAGAGGCGAAATTCGGCATTTGCTGCAGCGCCTTTGCCTATCCGTTCGGCTTTTACGACGAGATTAGCGTCCGCTGCGCGCGCGAAGCGGGCTTTAGCTGCGCCGTTACGACGCAAAACGACGTGTTGCGCCCTCACTACTCAAATTTTGAAATTCCGCGCATCATGGTTAGCGGCAGGCAGGGGCTTTTTAGCTTCATTTTGAAGATGAAGAAGGGCAGAAATAGATGAAAATCGCCTATCTTTGCTGCTCCAGATTTTACGGCGGCGTCGAAAAGATCGTGATCGACTCGCTAAATGAGCTTTGCAAAAGCGAGCAGGCGGCGCTCATCGTGCCCGATAGATGCGAGTTTTTACAGCGTCTGGATGCGCGCGTGCAAATTTATCAGTACAAAAGCCGCGACAAGCGCTATAATCCGTTTTTGTTCGTTGAAATTTATCGGTTTTTACGCTCGGGCGGATTTGAAATTTTACATTCGCACGGCGCCAAAGCCGCACAGATCGGCTTCGTGGTCGAAAAATTTTTAAGCCTTAAGCTTGTCGCGACCAAACACAACGACCGCAAGGCGCCCGTTTTCGATCGCGTGCGAAACGTCATCGCAGCCTCGCGCAAGGTCGCAACCACGATAAATCACGCCGCGAAGGTGATATATTTCGGCATAGAGCCGCGGCGGGAGTTTGCAAATCGTGAAATTTTCGCGCTCTGCAAGGACGCGGAGGGTGCCGCAAACGTGGCGTCCAAGGAAACAAAGGGTGCGCGCGGCGACTCGGCTGGCGTTGCGGGTGCGTCGCAAAATATGGCTTACGCTGCGGACACGTCGCAAGATATGCCTGATAGGGCGAGTGTATCGCAAGATAGGGCTTTGGATGCGGACGCATCGCAAAATAAGACCAGCAGCGTATTCGTATCGCAACAGGGTGCAAACGCGGCGGCAGGAAATTTTAAATTTAGCATCGTCGCGGTCGGCAGGCTCGATAAGATCAAGGGTTTTGATCTTTTGATCCGCGCCGCAAGCGAGCTGAAATTTGATTTCGAGCTTAAAATTTACGGTCAGGGGGGCGAGAGGCAAAATTTGCAAAATTTAATCGATTCGCTAAAATTGCAGGACCGCGTGCGGTTGTGCGGCTTTTGCGACGACGTTGCGGCAGCTCTGAGCACATCGCACCTGCACGTCATCAGCTCGCGCAAGGAGGGCTTTCCGGTGATTTTGATCGAAGGTATTTTTTATTCACCCGTGCTGATATCCACCCGCGTGGGCGGAATTCCAGAGATTCTAGATGAAGAATTTTTATACAATGTCGAAAATTTAAGTGATAAAATTTATGAAATTTATACAGAATATGAAAAATTTGTTGGGGATTTTTGTAAAAAACATGTTGGATTTAGAGATATTTTAAGATTGCAAAATTATATTACTTTTCTTAAAAAATATTATGAAGAACTTGATTGAAATTTAAAAATTAGGGGGTTATACCAGTTATGAAATTAAATAATTTTAGAATTAAATCGGTCGATTTAAAATATGATGTTATCACGATATCCATAAAATTCTTTATGGCAATGTTATTGATTTCTATACCTTTTAAAAATGCTTTCTACCAAGTGTCATGGGTAGGTTTAGATGTAATATTTTTATGTCATATTATATATAAAAAGAATTTTAATATAATATCTGATTTATTAAAGGATATTAATATTTTGCTGATTTCGTTTATAGGCATAGTTGTAGCTCAATTCATATCTAACTTTATTAATCCGGAATACTTAAATAGTAGAAGTTGGGAGACATCAATTTTGTTTACGTTCCGATACGGTATTTTATTTTTAGCTCTTTATTACTTTTATGTTATTAAAGCATTTAATATTACCGAGTTTATAATTTTTATAGTCATCTCGTTTGCTCTGCTTATTGTTACCGGAATTTGTAACGCCACAGATAGTAATAATGCGTTTTTAGATAAAGTACAAGGTGGTTTTACAGGGGGCTTTATAAGTCGTAATGTCTATGGAATGTTTATGGGATTTGCTTTTATTTTTTCATTTATTTTTATAGAAAAGCCTATTGCTAAATTGGTGTTTTGCGCAATTTTATCTATTTTTACTATATTTACGTTTTCTCGTTCCTCATGGGTAGCTGCTTTTTTTGCTACTTTATTCTATTGCATTGTGAATTTTAAGCGAAATAAAAATTTAATATTAATATTTGTCACACTAGCATTTCTTGTATTGGTTGTATTACTAAATATAGAAAGCCTATCAGAAAGGTTCGGTGATCTAATCCAAGGAAATTCATCGGGAAGATATGCTATCTGGAAATATAGCATTGATATGATAATGCAAAAACCTATATTTGGTTGGGGGATAGATGTATTTTTAAATCTTCCGGAAAGAGCTATTCGCATCGATCCAAGCTATAGCATGGCTCATAATATGATTTTAGAGATTATACTTTATACCGGATTTTTTGGTGCGATATTTTATTTTTTAGGCATAGTTTATAATATTTATAGTTCGTTTTGCTATAAAGAATTCAAAATTTCTACTATTTTTATATATTTTTTAGTAATTTTTCAATTTGATCATTCTCCATTTGTAAATAAACCTATTTTGAGTTATATAGCAGTTTTTTCTGCCCTGCTGTATGCAAGCCGAATAAATAACAATAGCAATAGTATGAGAAATAAATAGCCGTGTCAAAAGAGAGAAATAAAAGTCTAAAAATCGTGCATTGCGGCATTTTCAACGAATACGACGACGGCAGTTTTTTCTACGGCATGGAGCGCAAGATCAGCCACGGTCTCATCCGCGGCGGGCACTTCGTCTATGATTTTAGCTACCGCGATTGGGAGCGGAGCTTGCGCTTTTGCGGGCTGAAAAACAGCGGGTTAGAGAAGATGAACGCCAAGCTCGTGCGTATCTGCGAAAATATCGGCGCCGATCTGCTTTTAATCGGCAAAGGCGAAAAGATCAGTCTTGGCACGCTGCGGGCGATAAAATCGGCACTTCCTAAGATCAAAATCGCGATCTGGTACGTCGATCATCTGCAAGAAAAACGGGAATTTTTCGAAAAGCTAAGCTTCATCGACGTGTTTTTTTGGGCGAATGCGCTGAAGCTGCGCGATCTTTCGGCAAGATACGGCGCGAAATTCGCCTTTTTCCCAAACATCTCCGACGCGGCGTTTGATAGACGCCTAGACGCCGCTAAAACGACCGACGTGATCTACATAGCGCGCGATTATCAAGAGGACGTGAGGTATAAATTTGCGCTTTTGCTGCGCGATTTTTGCGAAAAAGAGGGGTTTAGGCTTAAAATTTTTGCAAGCCTCGGCGCGCCTGCCGTATTCGGAGATAAATTTCATCGCGAGATCGCGGCTGCGAAGATCGCGATAAATTTTAATCGCGACGACGAGCTTGAGTGCGCGCGCGCTCATAAATTGCTCGGCGCGAGCGACCGTATGGCGCAGTTTTTAGGATGCGGCGTCTGCACTTTTAGCCCCAAGATCGCGGGGTTTGAGCGGCTTTATAAGGACGGCTCGGAGATAGTTTATTTTGACGATCCTACGGATTGCTTTTCAAAGATCAAATGCCTTCTTGCTAGCGGCGAATACGCGCGTATCGCGCAGCGCGGCAGAGCCAAGACGCTAAAGATCGCAAACGCCGCCCGAGTGGCAAAATTTATGCTTGAGACGATCTTTGAAGAGAGCTTTGGCACGGATTTAAAAAATGCGGATAGCGACGACTGCAGTAAAGTTGGTGGCGAGCTTGGAGAGAGATATGATAGCCGTAGCGAAGGCGGAAAAATTTACGGTAAAAAGGGCGATGAAAAACTAAAATTTAATGACGAGACTCACGCAGTAGGTTGCGAAGACAATGGTAAGGACGATAAAATTGGTGCCAAAATTTGCGATGAAATTTACGGAGACGGCAAATATCGCGACGGCCGTGGCGAAAAGGATAAAAGCGATCGGAGCGATTTTTACAGCGAGCCTTACGAATGGCGCGAGTTTATTTATAAGAAAGGGCGAGCGATATGAAAATTCTACATACGCTACAATGGAAGCAGTTCGCTGGAACAGAGAAAGTCTGCGTCGATCTGTGTAATGAAATGGCAAAAACTAATGAGGTATTTTTGCTAAGCGACGAAAAGATTGCACCATATTTGAGTGAACGCGTAAATTTAATCAAATTTAATTTCGAGCATAATAGATATAATCCATTGTTTTTACTACAGACAGCACAGCTTTTAATTAAAATTTCACCAGACATAATTCATTGTCACAATACAAAAGAAATTGAAATAATGTATCGCGCACGGAATTTAGCACGATTTTTAGGCTCTAGGAGAATCGGAGTGGTGGCTACGAAGCATACTTTGCAGGTGAAGAAAAATTATAAACTAGCTGATCTATGCGTGGCGGTGTTAGAGGATACGAAAGAAATTTTGCCTACAAACTCCATAATCATCAAAAATGCGATGGCGTATAAAAAACCAAAGGAGGGAGAATATAGAAGTAATAAATTTAGTATCATTTCAGCCGCCAGGTTATCTGCGCCCAAGGGTATGGATATAATAATAAAGGCTTTGGCGGATGTAAATTTTGACTTTGAATGCACAATATTCGGTAGTGGTGAAGAAGAGGAGAATTTAAAGGATTTAATAAAAGAATTAGGCTTGGAAGAAAAGATAAATATTGCAGGCTTTACGGATCATTTGCAAGATTATTTAAGTGCTTGTAATCTACAAATCATTGCGTCTGCATTTGAGGCTTATGGGTTAACGGCAATCGATGGCGTATATTATTCGCCGCTTTTAATCTCTACTGCAGTGGGTATTTGCACCGAAATTTTACCCAAAGAGCTGCTGTTTGAAAGAGATATTTTGTCACTACGGCGTAAACTAAACGAAGTATATGAGAATTATGAAGAATTTAAGGCGATTTTTTCTAAAGTAAAGGAAAAATGCAAAGGAGAATTCGATATGTCTAACGTCGTAAATCAATACATCAAAGCTTACAAGAGCTTGCTATGACCTATTTTGCGGCTTTTCTGATCTTTACCGCCGCGGCGGGCGTTTCGCTGCGGTATAACTGGTGGCGGATCCCGCAGGGCTGGCATAAGGCGCGGGTGCTGATGTATCATAGCGTAGAGGAGCACAAGGGCGATAAATTCGACAAATGGCGGCTAAGGCCTGCGGATTTTGAAAGACAGATCGCGTGGCTTGCGAAAAACGGCTTTAAAAGCTTTAAGCTTAGCGAGCTTATTGCGTTAGAGCGGCTGCCTAAAAAGGCTGTTTGCATCACATTCGACGACGGATTTGAAAATAATTTTACTAGCGCCTTTGAAATTTTGAAAAAATACAATTTCAAAGCGAGCATATTTTTGGTGCCGGACGCCGTGCAAAACGACTGGGAGCGCGCCAACACCGCCCATCTCGCGCGAATGCTGAGCGAGGAGCAAATTTTAAAAATGCAAGCAAGCGGGCTGGTGGAGTTTGGCGCGCATACGATGCACCACGTAAATTTAGACCTTACCTACGCGAGCGATCCGCAGCTCGCCGCAGATGAGATCATCACGTCCAAAGCTCGCGTAGCGCGTATTTGCGCTCAGCCGTGCGAGGTGTTTGCCTACCCGTACGGTAAATTTAACGACGAAATTTTAAATATCGCCAGATCAAATTTCAAAGGCGCGGTGGTCGTCAAGCGCGGACTTTACGAAGCGGGCGACGACAAATACGCCGTAAAGCGTATCGGCATTTTGGGCACGGAGGGGTTTTTTGATTTTTGGCTGAAATTTACGAGGATAAGGAACAAACTATGATTAAAGCGTCCGTTTATGCGATAGTGATGAATGAGGAGCGCCACATCGAGCGTATGCTGCGTAGCGTGGCGGATTTCGCCGAGATCATAATCGTCGATAGCGGCAGCACCGATGCCACGCTGCAAATCGCGCGTAAATTTACCGATAAAATTTACCACCACGACTGGCAGGGCGAGGGGGTGCAGAAAAACTACGCGTTTTCGCTATGTAGCAACGAATGGGTGCTAAATCTCGACGGCGACGAGGAGGTAAGTCCTGAGCTAAAGGGCGAGATAGAGGAGTTTATGAGCCAGAGCGATTACTCGGCGCTGGATATTAAATTTCATGAATATTCGCTCGGGCGCAAGTGCTCGGATCTAGTGCGCAAAAATACTCACATTCGCTTCTTTCGTAAGGAGTGCGGCGAGTATAAAAATATGGGGGTGCACGCGCAAATTTCGATCATAAAAGGCGCGGTGAAAAAGAGCAAATTTTGCATCAACCATTTTAGCGAAAAGCCGATCGCCGAGCTCGTTATGAAAAACAACAACTACTCTACGCTGCGCGCGCAGGGGGATTTTGAAAAGGGCAAAAAGCCGAGCCTTGCGAAGCTTTTGCTGATCTATCCGTTTGCATTTTTTAAATCGTACATTTTGCGCAGGTCGCTTTTTGACGGGCGCAAGGGATTTATCACGGCAAACATTAACGCATTTTACGCGTTTTTAAAAGAGGCGAAACTTTACGAGAAGTATCTTAAAAAGGGCGAAGATTAATCGAAATGATAGAAAATTTTAGTTATTATTGCGACTTAAATTTAACGGCGAAAAGGGCGAAAAAATGGACAAAAAAGTAGTAGCGGCACATAAAATTTCAGACGAAGAATATGAAAAAATTTTAAAAATTTTAGGTCGCGAGCCGAATCTGCTCGAGCTTGGGATTTTTAGCGCGATGTGGAGCGAGCACTGTAGCTACAAATCGAGCAAAAAATACTTAAGCGGCTTTCCGACCAAGGCGCCTTGGGTTATCCAAGGCCCCGGCGAAAACGCAGGCGTCATCGATATCGGCGGCGGCATGGCTGCGGTTTTTAAGATGGAAAGCCACAACCACCCTAGCTTCATTGAGCCGTTCCAGGGAGCTGCGACCGGCGTGGGCGGGATACTGCGCGATATCTTTACGATGGGCGCGCGCGTCGAGGCCAATATGAACTCGCTTCGTTTCGGCGAGGTGCGAGGAAGAAGCGAAAACGCCAGGAAGCAGCGCTATCTGCTAAAAGGAGCGGTTGCAGGCATCGCGCACTACGGCAACTGCATGGGCATCCCTACGATAGGCGGCGAGACGAGCTTTGATAAGAGCTTTGACGGCAACATTTTGGTTAATGCCTTTGCGCTAGGTATCGTTAAAAAGGATGAAATTTTCTACGGCAGGGCCGAAGGCGTGGGCAACAGCGTGATCTACGTGGGCTCTAAGACCGGTCGCGACGGCCTCGGCGGAGCCGTGATGGCGAGCGATAGCTTTAGCGACGCGAACAAATCTCTGCGCCCGACTGTGCAGGTGGGCGATCCGTTCGCCGAAAAGCTGCTGATGGAGGCGTGCTTGGAGCTTTTTAAAACCGACTACGTCGTAGGCATCCAGGATATGGGCGCTGCGGGGCTTACTTCAAGCAGCTTTGAGATGGCGGGGCGCAGCGGCAGCGGCATGAGGTTAAATTTGGACCGTGTGCCGATGCGCGAGGCAGGGATGAGCCCGTATGAGCTGATGCTAAGCGAGAGCCAAGAGCGTATGCTGATCTGCGCTAAAAAGGGCTGTGAGGAGAAAATCAAAGAAATTTTTGCTAAATGGGATCTCGACGCCGCCGTCATCGGCGAGGTGACGGATAGCGGCAAGATGGAGCTTTTTTGGCACGGCGAGCTGGCGGGCGTCATTCCGATCGAGCCGCTTAGCGAGGCTGCGCCCGTGCTGGATCGCCCGATAAAAGAGCCTGCATATATGGCGCAGATAGCGCGGCAAAATTTATGCGGCTGCGGCGCAAGCGAGCGCGAGCTGGACGCGGCGTTTGATAAAATTTTTGAGGACCCCGAAGTGCTAAATAAATCCTACATCTACGATCAATATGACGCCAACGTAGGGTTAAACTCTGCCAAGCGTCCAGGCATGCTGGGCGCTGCAGTGATGCGAGTTAAGCAAAACGGCGTCAAGCTCGCGATGGCTGCGGATTGCAACACGCGGATGAATTACGTCCATCCTCGCATAGGCGCGGCGCTCGCGGTAGCGTCGGCGGGGCGAAAGGTCGCGATGAGCGGCGCGACGCCTCTAGCTATCACCGACTGCCTAAACTACGGCAATCCGCAAAATCCCGAGGTTATGTGGCAGTTCGCGCAGGGCTGCGAGGGGATCAAGCAGGCTTGCGCCGCGCTAAATACCCCCGTCGTAAGCGGCAACGTAAGCCTATATAACGAAACGGGCGGCGTTAGCATCCAGCCCACTCCCGCGATCGTATGCGTGGGCACGAACGAGGGCGAGATCATCCCTAGCGATTTTTGCGCTAGCGGCGTGAGCGTTTATCTGGCGGGCGATACGAAGGGCGTATTTGCGGGCTCGCTTTATATGAAAGCGGTGGAAAACCGCGTCGCAGGCAGCCTGCCTGAGTTAAATTTAAAAGCCGAGCGCGCTCTGTGGGACTTCGCGATCGAGGCGGGCAGGAGTGGAGTTTTGGAATTTGCAAACTCCGTAGGAATCGGTGGCGTGGCGATCGCGCTAGCTAAGATGGCGTGCGTAGGCGGCGTAGGCGGCGAGTTTGAGATGAGCTGCGACGATAGCAGAGATATTTTCGACGAGAGCTTTTCGCGCGCGATTTTCGGCGTGCGCGACGAGGCGAAATTTAAAGAGCTGGCCGCAAAATACGGGCTAAGCTTGATGCGACTAGGCATCAGCGGCGGCGAAGAGTTTCGCATAAATTCCGTCCGCAAAAAGCTCGCTGCGCTGAAAGAAATTTACTTCGGCGAGTTCGCCAAGATCATAAAGAGCGAAGATTAGCGCGTGCTCGGCATCATATTTCTTTTAATCGCGCTTTATATTTTTGCCCAGATCGGCGGAGTTTTCGGTAACTCCGGCTATCGCGGCAAGGCGCGAATGCAGCTAGGGGAGGCTAAAATTTTAGTAGCGCTTCTAGCCAAGGTCGCCAAAAGCGACGGGCACGTAAGCGAGTCCGAAGCCGCGATGATAAGCGAAATTTTAGACGATTTGGTGCGCCAAATGGGCGCCGGCGAGCGCGAACGCGAGGCGCTGAAGCTCGTTTATAAGCTCGAGAAAGAAAGCCTCGCAAACGTGCGCGAGCTCGCCGAGAAATATAACCAAACCTACCGCCCGAGCCCGAGCCGCAAAACGGGGCTAATCTATTTCTTTTTAAATTTAGCCTACGTCGATCGCGGTTTTAGCGCGGCGGAGCGGCGCACGATCTCGCAGATTTGCGACGGATTGGGCTTGCCCGAGCATATCCAAAGCCAGATGTTTGCGACCTTTGAGCGCAGCTTTTACGGCACATATTACGAAAATGGCGGCGCGCAAAGCGATTCCGCTTACGACGAATACGACGGCTATAGCACAAGAAGCGGCGGGTATTGGGACAAATACGGCGGCAGAAGCACCGGCGGCTACGGAAGCAGCAGTTACGGCGGCGGCACCGGCTACGGATATAGCGGCTCGGCGGGTTCGGGCTACGGAGGCTCGCAGAGCTCGGGCGGTTCATACGGCGGGTATTCGAGTGGATATGACGGCTATTCAAGCGGCTCGCAAGGCTCTGCCA
>ERZ772967.445-NODE-445-length-33533-cov-4.780333_pt1 | contig 33533 bp, 28 predicted proteins | sample MGYA00511677_ERZ772967 | MGnify/ENA primary metagenome ERZ772967 (study PRJEB29015, sample SAMEA2737931) | human oral metagenome | biome: human oral; feature: human-associated habitat; material: dental | place: China | collected 2146 ...
AGCCTGACGTAACCATTGTCGTACATTCGCACGTCCATTATTAATGGTAAACGCCAAACAGTGTATCGCGTAATTTGGGTTTATGATCATTCTATTGTTTCATATCTAAGGCGCTCGATCTTTTTAAAGGTCGAGCGCTGATTTTACAACTTCAAAACTATTGGTATATTTGTGTCCGGATGAAAGAATGGATATTGAACCATATAGATGTTCTTTCTCAAAGTAAAACATAAAATAAATGAAAGAAACAAGGATACTCTTGTTGGGATTGCTTTTGTGCCATGCCGGCTGTACGCAGCAAAAGCCTTCCACCGTCTCGTTCGATCGTTTCGGGATCTTGCCCGACACACAGGACAACGCGTCTGATGCAGCCTCCAAATTGATTGCTTACCTGCAGTCGCGTACCGATACGGCTCATTTGACCGTTGCATTCCCTGCCGGAACGTATCATTTCTACGAGGACGGCGCTTTCGTACGCGAGTATTATATCTCGAATCACGATCAGGACAATCCCAAGCGGGTGGGGTTCGCGTTTGAACATCTGCAGAATATTACGTTCGACGGACAAGGTTCCGAATTTATTTTTCACGGTCGGATGATCCCGTTTGCATTGTTGAACGGAAAGAACATTACGTTGAAGAACTTCTCCGTCGATTTTGCCGTTCCTGCTTTGCGGCAATTGCAGGTCCTCGACGTAAACAGAGCGCGGAACGAAACAAAGGCGGCCATTTATCCGTCGGGATATTACCGCATCGAAGATGGCCGATTGGTACTTTCGGGCGAGGGTTTTGAGATCGTTCCGACGTTTGCAATGCCTTTTGCATCCGACAAGCGGCTTGCATACAAGCGACAGGACGTAGGTTTCCGACCGGAATCCGTAACGGAAATCTCGCCCGATACCTTCCTCATCAAAGGATGGGATCAAACGGCTTATACCACTCACGGAGAGCGGTTTGTGCTGCGTTCCGGCCACAGGCCTACCCCGGGTATCTTCGTGAGCGAATGTATAAATACGACGCTCGAAAACATTCGCATCCGCTACGCCGAAGGAATGGGATTATTGGCACAGATGAGCAAAAATATCATCCTGGATAGATTTAGCGTTTGTCTTCGGAGCGATGACGACCCGCGCTTTTTCACCACGCAGGCCGATGCGACTCATTTTTCGGGATGCAAAGGCGTGATCGTCTCTAAAAACGGCTTGTATGAGAACATGGCCGACGATGCCATCAATGTGCATGGCACCTATCTGCGAGTTACGCGTCGTATGGACGATCATACGCTTCATGCGCGTTATATGCACCCTCAAGCCTGGGGCTTCAAATGGGGCGAACCGGGAGATAGCGTGCAGTTCGTCGAGTCGGAACGGATGGAGACGGTGGGGAACCATATCCACACAATCCGGTCGATCAAGCCGATTGACCAACCGACGGAGACCGGGGCGAAAGTGTTCGAAATCACTTTTGCCGATACCTTGCCGGCGGAAATCTCGGAAGCAGGGAAATATGGCATGGAGAACCTGACATGGACGCCCGAAGTGGTTTTCGCGGATAACATCGTGCGAAACAACCGTGCACGAGGTGCTTTGTTCAGCACGCCGCGTCGCGTCGTCTGCGAAAACAACCTGTTCGACCATCCTCACGGCACGGCGATTCTGCTCTGCGGCGATTGCAACGGATGGTACGAGACGGGCGCATGCAAGGAGGTAACGATTCGGAACAATACGTTTGTCAATGCGATGGCCGGCAGCTATCAATTTACGAACGCCGTCATCTCGATCTATCCGGAAATACCCGATCTGGACGGGCAGGAGCGTCTGTTTCATTCGGGTATTGTGGTCGAAGACAATCTGTTCGAGATATTCGACCACCCGCTGTTGTACGCCAAATCGACCGACGGCATTATTTTCCGCAACAATAAGGTGACATACAACACGAAGTACGAGCCGTTTCATTGGAATACACATCTCTTCTTCTTCGAGAAAGTGCGGAACGTGACGCTCGAAAGCAACCATTTCGGCAAAGACTTCGATCCTATGCGGGATATTCTGATCAACCGTTCCCCGAAGGATGCGGTAAACATTCGATAAAGGCATCACTTCGTAGTTCGTAAGAAGGATGAAAAAATAGCGGTGGCTTGATAAGCAGAAAAGAAATTTGCCTGTCAAGCCGCCATCTTATTCCATCGTATGGATAGGGAGGGGGTTATAAGCTCCACTCGAAGCCGTCCTTCGTATCTTTCACGACGAATCCGAGTGCCGCCATCTCGTTGCGTATGCGATCGCTGGTAGCCCAGTCTTTGTTTTGTTTGGCCTGCTGACGGATGGAGAGGAGCAGGTCGATCGCTTTGCGGTAAGCCTCGTTCGTTTCGTTCGAGGCAGCCGTATCGCGAAGTCCCAGGATGTCTTCGATAAAGAGGCGGAAGACGGAGCTCAGCTCCTCCAGTTCATCGGCTGTTATGGTGCCTTTGCCGTCGTGTACGGTGTTGATGGCTTTGCACGCATCGAACAGATGGGAAATCACGACAGGGGTGTTCATATCGTCGCACATGGCCTCTTCGCACTTCTCGCGCAGCCCTTTCGTGTCGACGGTCGAGACGTTCGAGGGGCTCAGTTTCTGCAGGCGGCTGCAGGCCTCGAACAGGCGTTCCAATCCTTTCTCGGAAGCTTGAAGCGCTTCATTGCTGAAATCGACCGTGCTGCGGTAATGTGCCTGAAGGATGAAGAAACGTATCGTGACAGGTGTGTATGCCTTGGCAAGTAACGGATGATTGCCTGTAAAAAATTCCGTCAGGGTGATGGCATTGCCAAGCGATTTGCCCATCTTCTGCCCTTCATAGGTGACCATATTATTGTGTACCCAGTAATGTACCATGTCGTGTCTCTGCGAAGCGATAGCCTGCGCGATCTCACACTCGTGATGGGGGAAGATCAGGTCTATGCCGCCGCCGTGGATGTCAAAATGCTCGCCAAGGTATTTCTTTCCCATCGCCGTACATTCGCAGTGCCAGCCTGGAAAACCGTCGCCCCACGGCGAAGGCCAGCGCATGATATGTTCGGGTTGCGCCTTCTTCCACAGCGCGAAATCGACCGGGTTGCGTTTCTCCTGCTGCCCGTCCAATTCGCGCGTGGTGTTGAGCATATCGTCGATGTTGCGGTTCGAGAGGATGCCGTACCGATGGTCTTTGTTATATTTCGCGACATCGAAGTAGACCGACCCTTCGCTTTCGTATGCATATCCGTTCTCCAGAATCTTCTCTACCAGTGCGATCTGTTCGATGATATGTCCCGAGGCATAAGGCTCGATGCTCGGTGAAAGTACGTTCAGCAGTTCCATCGCTTTATGGTAACGCAACGTGTAGTAATGCACCACCTCCATGGGTTCGAGCTGTTCGAGCCGTGCCTTCTTGGCAATTTTATCGTCACCGCTGTCCGCGTCATGTTCGAGATGACCGACATCGGTGATGTTGCGTACGTAACGCACGTTATATCCGAGGTGTTTCAAATAACGAAACAGAATGTCGAAGGTGATGGCCGACCGCGCGTGGCCAAGGTGCGGATCACCGTATACCGTGGGGCCGCAGACATACATGCCCACGTGCGGAGGGTGAAGCGGTTCGAATACTTCTTTCTTCCGTGAAAGAGTGTTGTATAAAACAAGTTTTCGTCGATTGTCCATATCTCTTTGATGTTTAAGAGGTACAAAGGTAAATATTATTTCCGGTTTTCCGAATATCGTTTTTTTTTCATACTTTTGCATTCATCTTACGGTACAGGTTTAGAAGATAATGGTTTTATATGAAATACGCATTAGTTACGGGAGGCTCGCGAGGCATTGGCCGGGCTATCTGCACGGCGTTGGCCGCAAAAGGGTATCCGGTCATTATCAACTATGCATCGAATGAAGCCGCAGCCAACGAGACAAAAGCACTTATCGAGGCGAACGGTGGGACGGCAGAACTGCTGCCTTTCGACGTATCGGACGAAGTATCCGTCGACAAGGCGCTTGAAGGCTGGGCGGACAATCATCCCGACGATTATGTCGGTATTCTGGTCAACAATGCCGGTATCCGCCAGGATGCCATGATGATTTTCATGCAGAATGCGCAGTGGCGGAACGTGCTGGATACCTCGGTGAACGGATTTTTCTTTGTCACGCGGCGTGTATTGAAAGATATGCTGATCAAGCGCGACGGGCGCATCGTGAATATCGTATCTCTTTCAGGCCTGAAAGGGATGCCGGGACAGACGAACTATTCGGCAGCCAAGGCTGCCGTTATCGGTGCGACGAAAGCGCTGGCTCAGGAGGTGGCACCGCGAAAAGTAACAGTCAATGCCATTGCTCCGGGGTTTATCATGACGGACATGACCAAAGACTTGGACGAAGCGGAGCTGAAGAAGAATATTCCGCTAGGACGGTTCGGAAAGCCCGAGGAAGTCGCTTCGCTCGTCAGCTTTCTCACCTCCGACGAGGCCGCTTACATCACCGGCGAAGTGATTTCAATCAACGGAGGAGTGTTCTGACCCTTATTCAGCTGCCTGTGCGATACATTTGCAAATAACACCCAACAAACAACAAAACATAGAACGAGAATTAAGAGAGATATATGGAAAGAAGAGAAATAGAATCGAAAGTCAATCAGTTTTTGATCGAAGAGATGGAGATCGAAGCCGATCTGATTCGCGACGATGCTCTGCTGAAAGACGATTTGGGATTAGACAGCCTTGATTTTGTCGATATCGTTGTCATCGTAGAAAAAACGTTCGGTTTCAAAATTAAACCTGAAGAGATGGCGAACGTACTTACGGTAAAAGAATTTTACGATTACATCGAGTCGAAGGTAAGAGGCTGAGATGCGCGGAAAAGAAAGAGAATGGGAAGGAGTGACCGGAGGCACCACTTTGGGGCAAAAAGCGATGAAGATTACCTTCTCTGTCGTGAATGTCCGTGTCGGATATGTCATTCTCGCGTTTGTCGTTCCGTTCTATATGCTTTTTCGTCGCAAGGGATATTTGTCGATTTATCGTTATTTCCGATGGCAGCATGGCTATTCGCCCTTGAAATCATTTTTTTACACCTACCGTAATCATTTTGTTTTCGGACAGGCGATGCTCGATCGCTTCGCCGTCTATGCGGGACAGAAGAATTTTAAGATTGACAGTCCCGACAATGATTTGTTCATCTCGATGCTGGAGAACCCACATGGTTGTATTGTGGCCGGTGCCCACGTGGGGAATCCCGAGTTATGCGGCTACCTTCTGCGACAGCAGAAGAAACGGATCAACTGTTTGATATACGGAGGCGAAGCTCAAGAGGTACAAAAGAACCGGACAAAGATACTGGAACGTAATAACATTCGCACGATACCCGTTTCGGAAGATATGTCTCATATCTTTCTGATCAACGAAGCGCTGAAAGACGGCGAGATGGTCAGCATGCCGTGCGACCGCACTTTCGGCAGCAGCAAAAGCGTCGAATGTGACTTCCTGAACGGCAAGGCCGACTTCCCGATCGGGGCATTCGTTCTTGCGCGGCAGTTCGATGTGCCCGTGCTGGCCATGTTTGCCTTGAAAACGAAGACATCGCAATACCGCATCCGCATCGTGCGTATCTCTGTGCCGGCAGAAGGCTCGAAGCGCGAGCAGATCGAATCGATGACCCGCACTTTCGCTCACGAACTGGAGTGTATCGTAAAAAAATATCCCGAACAGTGGTTTAACTTTTATAATTTCTGGAAAGATGAACATGTTTCCTGCGCTTGAAAAGAAATATACGAAAGAACGGACAGGTATTCTTGAGGCGCAACGACGGGCACACGAAATTGCGTTTGCCCCTGTGACGTTTCAGGTATCGCGGCTGATGGTAAAATTCGGCATCTTCCGGTTGCTGGATGAAACCAAGAACGGACTGACCTTCGACGAAGTCGCTGCTGCGACTAACTTGTCGCATTATGCCGTTCAGGTATTGCTGGAGGCTTCTCTTACGGCACAAACGGTCTTATATGTCGATGGGCGGTTTGTGCTCTCCAAGATCGGCTGGTTGCTGCTCACCGATCCGCTTATGTCGGTCAATATGGATTTTAACCACGATGTGAATTACCTCGGCCTGTATCATATGGAAGAAGCCTTGCTCAACGGCAAGCCCGAAGGTCTGAAAGTGTTCGGGTCGTGGAAGACGATTTATGAAGGATTGTCTTCACTTCCTGACGAGGTGCAGAAGAGTTGGTTTCGGTTCGACCACTATTATTCCGACCATTCGTTCGATGAGGCGCTGAAGATCGTCTTTTCACACTCCCCCGCACGTTTGCTCGATGTGGGCGGGAATACGGGCCGATGGGCGCTCCGTTGTGTAGATTATAATGACGATGTCCACGTGACGATTATGGACCTGCCGCAGCAGATCGGCATGATGAAGCAACAAATTGGCGATAAAGACGGTGCGGCACGCATCGACGGTTATGAGATCGATTTGTTGAATCCCGACGCGCCTTTTCCGCAAGGCTTCGACGCCATCTGGATGAGTCAGTTTCTGGATTGCTTCTCGGAGGCGGAAGTTACGAGTATCGTTCAGCGCGCGGCTGCCTCGATGGATGAACATGCCCGGTTATTTATCATGGAAACGCTGTGGGATCGGCAGGCTAACGATGTGGCCGCATATTGCCTGACCCAGATCAGTCTCTATTTCACGGTGATGGCTAACGGAAACAGCAAGATGTATCATTCCGACGATCTGATCCGCTGCATCGAAGCCGGAGGATTGACGGTCGAGACGATTCACGACGGACTGAAAAGCGGGCACTCTATACTGATTTGCCGGAAAGCATGATATATTTTATACGCTCATCAGATGATTAAAGATTTCGGCATCCTTCAATTGTTGCCGCAACGACTGCCTTTCGTGATGGTCGATGAATTGACGCATTATGACAAGACGAGCGCTCGAAGCTCTTTCATGGTACGGGAAGAGAATCTGTTTTGCTTCGGTGGCCGTATGGAAGAAGCCGGATTGATTGAGAATATGGCTCAGACATGCGCTGCACGCATGGGCTATCGTGCCCGGACGGAGTTGCAAAGTGACGGTATGGTCAGGGTGGGCTTTATCGGTGCCATTAGAGGAATAACGATCGTTCGTGTACCCCTCGTTGGAGAGGTGCTGACAACAACGGTTGAAGTGAAGGAAGAAATTTTCTCTACTTCGCTTGTCGAAATCAAGGTGGAAGTGGGTGACGAAGTGATTGCTTCGGGTTCGATGAAAATATTCCTGACGGATCAGACGGCGTCGTAGGGTATAAGTGTACCATAAATAAAGAAATATGATGGAGAAGGTATTAAAAGCATCGAAAGAATTTGATGTACGGTTCAGTGAGGTAGACTCGATGAACATCGTTTGGCACGGCTCTTACGCGCTTTATTTCGAGGATGCCCGCGAAGAGTTCGGACGGGTTTTCGGGCTGAGTTATCACGAGTATATTGCCAACGAATACTTTGCGCCGCTCGTTGATCTGAACTTTCAATATAAGAAACCGTTGCTCTACGGACAACGTGCACGCATCGACATCACCTACCGTAACACCCCTGCGGCCAAGGTGATTTTCGACTACGAAATTCGGCTGATTGACGACGACAGTCTGATCGCTACCGGCTCCTCGACACAAGTCTTCCTCGACCGCGAATACCGATTGATGTGGACGAACCCGCCGTTTTATGAAGTATGGAAAAAGAAATACGGTCAGTTATGACGGTATGTACGGGAGATAACGTGGTTTCTGCGCTGGGCTTCACCGCCGAGGAGAACTACCGGAATGTGAAGCAGGGCCGGACCGGATTGCGTCTTTACCGCCAGCGATTCGGATTGCCCGAACCGTTTATGGCCTCGGAGATCGATGACACAGCCTTGAACGCGGCTTTCGTGGAGACTGAGACCGAATATATGCCTTCTGCCACGAAGGCAAATTACACAAAGCTGGAAATGGCTGCCATCGTTTCGGTAGCCGGGGCTCTGAAAACGGCCGCTATCGATGCGGCTGACAAGCGGGTGCTCTTTATCTTCTCGACGACGAAAGGCAATGTTTATCTTCTCGACGAGCATGAACGCTTCGGTTATGAAGCTGAACAGGTCTTTCTTTGGCGGTCGGCCGAGCGGATTGCCGGCTTTTTCGGAAATACGAATCCGCCGCTGGTTGTCTCGAATGCGTGTATCTCCGGAGCTGCGGCGCTGATAGCCGCACAGCGTGAATTACGTGCGGGACGATGCGACCATGTCATCGTCGTTGCCGCCGATATGCTATCGCGCTTTGTGATTTCGGGCTTTCAATCGTTCAAGGCCTTGTCACAAGAGGTATGCAAGCCTTTCGACCGTGATCGTTGTGGGTTGAACCTCGGAGAGGCTGCGGCAACCCTCATCCTGACCGAATGTCGTGCGGAGGAGGTAGATGCGGGCGATGTTCTTCTAACGGCTGGAGCTGTCCGCAACGACGCCAATCATATTTCAGGTCCTTCACGTACGGGTGAAGGAAGTTACCTTGCCCTGCGTCATATCCTTAAAGAGGTTTCATCCGGCGAAGTGGCCTTTGTCAACGCCCACGGTACGGCTACGCCTTATAACGACGAGATGGAGTCTATTGCTTTGACACGCGCCGGACTGGTCGATGTCCCGGTCAATAGCCTGAAAGGATATTTCGGGCATACGCTCGGTGCGGCAGGCGTGTTAGAGAGCGTCATCTCCATCCGAGCTCTTCGCGAGGGGATCGTCTTAAAGACACATGGCTTCGAGACGTTCGGGGTTACACATCCGCTTCGTGTCACGTCCGAAACGCAGACGACAACGCGCCGCCGGTGCGTCAAGATGCTTTCGGGCTTCGGAGGATGCAATGCCGCACTGCTGTTTACGAAACATGTACCTGATCAGACTGTAGAAAGATGAATTATATACATGGATATTGTACAGTAACCCCCAAAGGAGTGAGACTGAACGGCACGAGGTGTTTTGTTCCCGATCCGGAACATTTCCCGATGCGTGATTTCTTTGCAGCCGCGTATCGCTGTCTCCAAATCGACTACCGCAAGTTTTATAAGATGGATGCGCTCTCGAAGCTCGGCTTTCTTGCCTCGGAATGGCTGCTGAAAGGGTTCGATCGTGAACAGCCGAAGGAAGACATGGGCATCGTACTCTTCAACCGCGGCGCGTCGCTCGAAGCCGATGCGGCGTATCAGGAAACGATTCGCGACGAAGAGAATTTTTTCCCTTCTCCGGCCGAATTTGTCTATACGCTGCCCAATATCGTGACGGGTGAAATCGCTATCCGAAACAAGATCTTCGGTGAAACGATGTTTTATGTGCTCCCGGCCTTTCGACCGGAAACGATTGGTGACATCGTTAACGACGCACTGACAGCTACCGGCATGCGGTACGTGCTGGCAGGATGGACGGAAGTGGATACCAATACATTCGACGGACGTATGTTTCTCTGCTCGACGGATAACCGGCCGGATACTCTCAACCGGTCGCCCCTGCCGCTTACGGCCGAACAATTGACCGAATTATTTAGATAATAACTCAATTAAAAAACAATGGATGAACTGATTTTAGAACTTAAAAACGAATTGATCAAGGTACTGAACCTCGAAGGAGTGAAGCCTGAAGATATTGGAGACGACAGTGAACTTTTCGGCGGCGGGTTGGGACTCGACTCGATCGACGCGCTTGAACTGATTGTATTGCTCGAGAAGAACTACGGCATTAAACTCAAAGATCCCGCGCAAGGCAAAGAGATTTTCAAATCCGTGCGTACGATGGCCGAATACGTACGGGCACATCGTACAAAGTAGCCACAAGGAGTGACACGGATGAACCTAAACTAAAGAGGATGTACCTAAACATCGCGTTTTGATACACCCTCTTAAAAAATGACTTTTTTTGTCCCGATAAGCTTATGAGAAGCGTGTGCCCGGAAAAGTATGACTATCGTTATTCGATTAAAATCTTGCCGGAGTATCCATTATCGAATTTGACAAAGTATACGCCCGGTTGGGGTGCATCGAACGTGGTCAGTCCCGCTTGTACTTTCTCACGTCGGTAGAGATGGCCCATGGTGGTGAAGACATAAACCGTGGTAGGACGATCGGTCTCCACGTAGATTTTCCCTTCATACGCCCAGGCTCTTGATACCTTTCTGATGATTTCCTGATTGCCTACCGGACTGACCCCTGATACGGTTACTTTCAGATTTCGGGTAACGGTAAGAATCGTTACCTCCATGACACTGTCCGAAAGTATTGTTCGTTTAATGCCGCCTTGTTCGTTCCAGATGGGACTGTCGGTCGTAACCGTCGCATATTTCAGGCTGTATCCGTTTTTCGCCTTGATCGTAAACGTAAAGTCTTGCTGGCTTTTTACGAAAATCAGCTGTCCCGGTCGGGGGTTGGTCTCGGCCGATGGCGGTACGATCAGTTCGATAAGGCGATTGATTCCGTCGATCTTTTCGTCGCAGAAGCTGAGGTAACACTGGTTGCTTACGATACTGTCACCGCAGGGATTCTTGACCGATACGCGGAAGAACGCCGATGAGTCTTTGGCCAGTGCATAGTAACTGTTTTTTGTTGCTCCCGGTATAGGCAGGCCGTTTCTGTACCATTGATAGGTCATGAATTTTCCGGTTGTTTCTACGCTCAGCAGGTATCGCCAATTGTCGCATTCGCGTGCATGGAGAGGCAGGTTTTTGGTGAACGCAGGGATTTCGCGGAAATAGACCTCCATCGTATCGGAGCTGACGGTTTCGGGCACTGTATCGGTGATTTCTACGTGATATTTGCCGGGTTTACGCACAATCAGGCTGGTATCCGTAGCGCCTGCGATCGCACTGCCTTCGTGGAACCACTGATATTTGATGTCCATTCCGCCGCCTTTGACGAAGAGCGTATCATGGTCTTTACAGATATACTTCATCGGGTCGAGGTTGCGGATAAACCATGGGTGGATCCATATCTTTACGGGATAAGGCAGTCGTCCGCCGAAATTATGGCCGTCGATTACAGGAGTGAAGTAGTACATCAGTTCTCCGAGCTTCGTCGAGTCGGTAGGAGCATGCGGCCATTTCTTTCCGGTATGCTGCAATGTTCCTCCTGCCTTTTCGAGATACCAGCTACCTTCGAATCCGGCGCTGAGTATTTCGATTGTGTCAAGTTCGCCTACATACAGGCGCGCCGGGATTTCTTTGGCTGTAAAGAGCCCGATGCTGTCTTTTCCGGTACCGACGGGTACGACGACAGGCGGGCAGTTACCGAAGATGGCGAAGATATTGACCGAGGCCATAATCGAATCGACGGGGTTATCTTTGCGTGAGTGCCCGTTAGGGGTGTACTTAACAGGTATATGGCAGGTGATTTCAGCACCTACTCCCTTGTTAGCGGCTGTATTGTACTCGTCGATGGGCATGGGCAGTCTGACGTAGCGCACGCCCTGAGCGTCAATGCTGTCTTTGTATGTGATGGTATCACGTTTGGCCAGTCCGCTCATGGAATCGAATCCCCGGTAGAAGATCGAGTCTCCCTCGACGTTCAGTTCTTTGGGCATCCGGAGCATCAAATGGTCGGTCGGCACCATGTCATTAACGGTTCCGGTTATCTTTTTGATCGTCAGCTTGAGTGTTTCCCGTGTTTGAATCTCGTTAAACGCATGCGTACCGGATACCGGAGCGATCTTGATGTCTTCAAACAGATAGTTGTATGTTACGTCCGGATACAGTTTCCGTGAAACGATACGAGTGCCGCTTCCGGCTGCAACCGTTCCGCAGGGCGATATGCCGGCGATTTGTCCTTTATATTGTATTCCCGTAAAATCGGTATTACATTTGGCATTAAATTCCATGACGATGCTGGCTGTCCGCTCGGCATCCGGAGCCTTTATATCGAGGTTGCCCGGCAGAATGATATCGCTTCCTTTGGCGTCGGCGAGTTTAATCGAAGCGATTGTGCGCTCCGCATCTTCTCCGGCCCCGAATGCGGCAACGAGTGCAGCCTCCAGCGCAGCAGGAACGGGGGTTAGTGTACCTGCGGGATATTCAAGGCGTGCGCTTCCGGCTTTATAGACTTGTCCGATAGGAACGGTAAAGTTCTTCATCTCGGGATTTTTAAGCGCGCCGGTGGAAGTCACGGCCGTAAAATTCACTTTGATGATATACGGCTCTACCGATTCGTGTTTGAACGTATCTCGAACAGCCGTGATGCTTCCTGCTACCGTAGCATCGGCCGATGGTTTGATAACGAACGAATCGATGGCCGAGAAGTTATCGCCCTCCGGATCGAGCGGTGCATTTGTGTTCGGAGACCATGTGCTGTTGAACCCCGCACCGGTATATACCTTCACTTTATCGCCCGTACAGTCGTTGAAATTATAGGTATAACTCATCTCGAAGGTCTTTGAAGCCATGCCGGACACATTGTCTACTTTTACCCAACGATTTCCCAGTCCGGTACCGTTATAAATCGTTCCGGCGTCGGCATCTCTGAGTGTAACGTTGCTGATATTTCCTTCAAAATAAAACCACATATCCTGTATCGGGTTGCTTGTCTGGTTCGTTATGGTGAGTGCCGGACTGCTGACGGTAGGTCCGTATGCCGGTACTTCGGCGACGGAAACTTCGAGCGAATTGCCCGGCCCGGTATATTTAAGCGTGACATCAAGTACATGCGTGTGGGTTTGTCCCGTTTTCGGGTTCTTCCACGTCGAGATACGTTTCATGATACTTGCATCGCGCTTAGCTGAAGGTAATGCCTTCATTTTACCGTGCGTCGTAAGCCGCCAGAAATCGTCGGGCAGTTGCCATTTGCCCGCTTGCAATGCTCCGGAGCCATCGTACGTCAGGTCATACAAATTTTTTACGTCATAAATCAGATGTCCTCCCGTCGAACTTGCAGGGGCTAAGGTTGTATTTTCATTCGGTCCCGATCCATTATGATACTGTATCGTCAGAGGATCGATAATGCGATATCCTTTGGGCAATTTGAATTCGAGTTTCTCAAGGTATTCATGAAAGCGTACTTCTCTGGGGAAGTAGGGAGACGGTAATTTTCCACTGTGGAAAATATCGGTATACCCAAGCGAGAAAGGCTCTTTGAGAGAGTTGTCGGGGAACGATTCTTCCAAGGCATCGTTATTCCACCAGTTCAGCCGGTTGAGGTTGTATGTGCCGATGGGAAGCGACGCTTTTTCTTTCCCTTTACGGGCGGGATCGGCTGCGCTGTTCAGCGGGTTGCTCACAGGAGTGACGCTTACATACAATTCGGAATCCATGCTGTTGAAGTTGTCGGTGCCGGATCGTATCTTAAAGGGGACTTTGATTTCGACAACCGTATTGGGTGCGAAACCGGCGGGATAATGATAGCGGAAATAACCCGTGTTATGGGTCCGTTTTGTAAAGGTAACCTGACCGGCTGCCGGTGCTCCGTTGAGTGTGACCGTTGCGTTTTGAGGTCTGAGTTCGACGTTCGAATCGAACCGGAATCCTACGGCCTTGACCGGCATATCGATGTATTTATACCCACCCGGTGCCTGAATCATGCCTTTCCAGTAGAAGTATCCTTCGTCTTCAACCACGAAGAGGTCATGCCGTATTTCACCGTCGGGAGCTACAGTGCCATCGTCCGGTATCCTGTTGTTATCGGTATCTTTTAGCCCTTTGGTTGTTCGGCGAGAGTAAAATTCATCGAACGATATGCCCACAATATCGCAGGTGTGTATAGCCTCTTGAAAAACCTGACTTATTTTTTCGAGCGTTCGGGCGCCCCATTTCTGGTTGACCCAATAGTGTATTTTGCCCGTTTGATTCGTGGACGAACCGCAGGCCGCCGCTTTGTATTCCACATGCAGGTAAGCCGCTCCCAGATTTCCCCTGTTTTGAATCGATGCTGTCGCCTGCGTAGCCCCCGGAGCAACGGTGGCTTGCCCGTAAACCGTTCCGGTGCCATCGTTGTTACTCGTTATCTTCATACTTAAAATCGTAAGCCAGGCAGGGACCTTAACATGAAATTCCGCTGTTGTTTCATTCGTAGAACCGGGGGCGATGAAAACAGTCTGTTTCTTGGTCTGCCCTCCTTTTATATTCAGGCTCGGCGGCAACTCACGATAATGCGGAACATTCAGATAACCAATTCGGTGAGGTTTGGCCTGGGCAATGCCATCATCGCCACCACAAGGACTTTTAACTTGAATGATATTGCTTGTTATTCCGTTGATGGTATTTGTTCCATAGTTATGATAAACATTACGGGTGGTATTGTCATAAATATCTCCGTTGATCGTAGGCACCCAGAACGTAATCGTTTTGCCTGCCGGAACTTCTTCGGGAATGAGGATATGTATTCCATACGGTTTTCCAAGGGCGCTTGGTTTAAGATAGCCGTATGTCGTACTGTTAGCTCTTTTCGATACTTCGGTAATTTCACCGGCTGTAATCTTGCGTTTGGGACCTCCTTCTACTTGCATGTAAATATTGGAGATGTCAAGATAATTATACGACCCGTAGTTGCGGAAATGCAACCGGATGTTAGATGCGGGTCCGCCGGTATTCCGGAAAGTCGTTTTTGCGACGGTTGGCGTTGTTCCGTCCATGTTGACTTGGGTGTTGGTGATCGGAGCATCGGCATGATTGACATAAGTCGTGCCAAAGTGTACCATGTTGGGCAGGGGAGGAGACGGAAATGCCAGCGTGACGGAAGAGCCTGTTGCCGTGGCACAATCCGAATCGTGCGGGTATTGCACGCTTGCCTCAACAAGATGCGAGCCGCAACCGGTAGAGGCCCCTTGAAAGGTAATGACTTTATCGTTCGTGTTGTCGATCTTGCTTCCTAACGCGGAGGAAGTGAATGCATACGTATAGGTCTTCTTGCCGCCGACCGTCGCTTCGACCGGGGTAAACGGGACGCCTTTGAGCTTGAAGCCGGAAAGTGTGGTTACAAGGTCTGTCGTAAACGTAACCTTCGCCGAAGACGCCTTATTCGCCGTATTTGTCTTGAGATAATACGTAACGGTATTGACACTCGCCTGAGTCGGGAAATTAATCGTTCCATCGGTCGATACGATAGCAATACTTGGTTTTACCATATTTGTCGTCACCGTCTTTTGTCCGTCCATTACATTCGTTGCTCCGGCTTTAACCTGAATGTCGAAATTCGCTGCTCCGGGTGTTCCGCACGAAACGGCTTTTACGTTGACGTGGATTTCTACTTCCGTGTTGCGCAGTAATTTGTTACCATTCGAGGTGATGGCGATGGACGCAGTTCTGCCTGTAGCCAATGCCCCTCCGAAAGTGTTGGATACGTTCAGAGGCGTTGAGGTCAGTACCGTCGTTCCACTGATGGCCCCGAAGTCTACCTGTGGGGGCAGCTTGACTTCGATGATTGCGTTATTAATATCTGCATTCAGAGGAGTAAAGCGTATTAATAACGCACGTTCATCTTCAAGCATCACTAAAGGTACTTCGTCCAGTTTTGGGTAACCTGATGTCCAATTTACCTTTTGGGCTTGTGTCGCAATTGCTGTGGCAAGCAAAAGCAAGCAAAGCGGTAAAGAAATTCGGCCTTTTCGCCGTAAGTAAAAAAGGAAGACTTTCAAATCGTGAGTACTTTTTCTTTCCATTTTGTTCTGATATTTTAATTGGTGTTTGTACTTTGTTTTATTTATCTCGTTTTAATCATTTTTTGACTGAATTGAATTTGTCAAAAGACAGGTTGCTTTTTGGGGCTTATAATATTATACAAAAGTATGCTATTTTTTCAGCCAAGCCAATATATTTGCAATATTTAATATATTTTATTTTTAATCAAAAGAGTTCCTCGAGGAAATTTATTTCAGCATTTATTGGATTTATTTCTCATATGTGCATTGTGTAATGTGGTATATCTTTGAAAATATGGTGGGTGGTGGCTTTTTGCAAAGGGCGCTTTCTGTAAAGCCGTTACTTAAAACTTTATTATTTTTCTGAATGGATATTGGAAATTATCCCGTACCTTTGTCCCCGCGATGATATAAATAAAATTGGAAAGGATTTAAACGTGTGATGATGAAAAAACGATTACTTCTGTCGGGGTGTGGATTGGCAGGTTTGATGTTGTTTTTCGGCTGTGGAACGTCGACGGATGCACCGGGGCGGAAAACGTTCAAACAGGCCGAAGTTCCGGCAGTCTATACTGAACCGAGACTACGTGCCGAGTATTTGGCGATGCATTATTGGGATCATTTCGATTTTGCCGATACGGCATTTGTGGGTAGTGCGGCAAAGATCACCGAACAAGCGATCGTCGATTTCCTTTCCGTTTTCCCATATGCTTCGTATCAGATTTCCTGTGACGGAATCAAACGTTTGCTCGATCAGGCACAGAAAAATCGTGCGATGTACGCTTTTTTTACGTCGAAGATGGAACAATTTCTTTTCTATCCTAACTCATCCATGCGAAACGAAGAATATTTCATCCCCGTACTTGAGCACATGGTTGCATCAGACAGTTTGGATACGTATCGCAAAGCGCGTCCTCGGGCGATGCTGGCACAAGTGCAGAAAAACCGTCCCGGCATGCAGGCTGCCGATATTCGTTATACGACCGGGAAGGGATCTCAGGGATCGCTTTACGACTTGAAGACCGATTTTGTGCTTGTCTTTTTTTATGGCCTTGATTGGGAAAATGCGCGTGAGGTAAGTCGGATGATTGACGCTTCGCAGCCGGTGAAGCAGATGATTGCGCAGAAAAAACTTACGGTTCTTTCCATATACCTCGATATGGCTGAAGAGCAGTGGAAGGAGCATCTGCCTCAGATGCCCAAAACGTGGATACACGGGTATGATAAGAACCTTGATATCCTGCAACGACAAACGTATGTGTTGCGTGTTCTTCCGGCACTTTATTTGCTTGATAAAGAGCATAAGGTTGTCATGAAGGAGGTTGCCTTTCCGTATATCGAATTGTATCTGAACAGTATTCTCAATCCTCCGGCACAACAGGAAATGCAAACCCCTCAATCATAAACAGAATGAAAAAAAGTCCAATATATACCGGTGGCGGTGATAAAGGAACGACCTCGCTCGTAGGAGGCGTACGCGTCCCAAAGACCCATCCCCGTCTTGAAGCTTACGGCACGATCGACGAACTGAATTCCCAAATAGGACTGTTGATTGCCGAAACGGACGATCAGGAAACGGCTGACTTGCTCCGCTTTGTCCAACACAAACTCTTTACCGTGGGTTCCTATTTGGCAACCGATATGACACAGACGGACCTGCGTATCGAAAGCAATGTGACTCCCGAGAGTATCCGTCGTCTTGAAGAAGCGATTGATCGTTACGATACGCAGCTACCGCGTATGCGCGGATTTGTTTTGCCCGGAGGAAACCGCACATCGGCTTTGGCGCATGTGTGTCGTACCGTGTGTCGCCGTGCCGAACGACGCATTTACCGTCTCACCGAATCGGCAACCGTCGAAGAACCTGTGCTGATTTTTATGAATCGACTCTCCGACCTTCTGTTTGTCATCGGCCGAAATGAGTGTGTCCGTAAAAATAATGACGAAATTCTTTGGGATAGCGCTTGCAGCTAACAAATAAACATTTATTTTTGCCGAAAATTTCAGCCCATTTTTGGGATGGCTTTAAAGGTAAATAACTGTAAAATAAGGTTTTTATGTATTGGACATTAGAATTGGCATCCAAATTGGAAGATGCACCTTGGCCTGCAACCAAAGACGAACTGATTGATTACGCTCAACGTTCCGGTGCTCCGCTTGAAGTGATTGAAAATTTGCAAGAGATGGAAGATGAAGGCGAAATATATGAGAGTATAGAAGATCTCTGGCCGGATTATCCCAGTAAGGAAGACTTCTTTTTTAATGAAGAAGAATACTGAAAAATGAAAGAGTTGCGGGCAGTGCTTGCAGCTCTTTTTTATTTCATACACAATTTTACAAGTTTTTCAGAGTTATACATATCTATAGATGTAACTCTTTCGAATGACGATCAAACGATTCTGGACGTTTTTCCTCCTTTTAAGCATGGGGGTAGCTTCTGCTTGGGCGCAGGTTGACGCATCGCTGAACCATTATTTTATGGCGATGGGGGCATATAACCCTGCCTCGGTCGGAATGAAGAACGAGCTCGGAATAACGGCGCTCTACCGGCTGCAATGGCTTGGACTCGACAGAGGAATGCCGCAGTCGGCTTTTGTTGCCGCCGATATGCCATTCACGTTCGGAAAAACACGGCATGGGGTAGGAGTGATGTTTTTTAGCGACGACAAAAGTACGTTATATAAAGATGTGTACACTTCGCTTCAATATGCATATAAACATAAGTTGGGTAAAGGAGTATTGAGTATCGGACTTCAAGGTGGAATGATCAGCAAGTCGTATTTAGGTTCTAAGGCAGAACCTCTTCCCGAAGGAATTGATGGAAGCACAGACCATTCGCCCGAAGATGACGCCTTGCCCAAATCCGACATCGATGCGAAGGGATTGGATATAGCCTTAGGGTTACTCTACTCGACAGACAAATATTATGTCGGTATTGCTTCCACGCATCTGCTTGCTCCGGAGATGGAACTGGATGAAAATTTTACGCTGAAAGTTAATCGGGGATATAATTTAACAGCCGGATACAATATTAAACTGAAAAATCCGTTGATTGAGTTACAGCCTTCTGTATTTCTGCAAACGGACTTGCAGATGTACATGGGCGATGTGACTCTGAGAGCCGTCTACAAGACAATGTTTAACGGAGGATTGGGCATGCGGATCGGAGAGAGTTATCAAGGCATTCGGATGAACGGTATCCTTTATTTGGGAGCGAATATCGGTAAATTTCGTGTGAGCTATGCCTATGAATATCCGTTTTCTGCTTTGTCGAAGGTGAGTACGGGTAGCCATGAGGCCATGGCAACATATCGGCTGACTCTGAACAAACCTAAAGGTGGAAGGAACAGACATAAGAGTATCAGAATATTGTAAGATAAGAACAGACAATAGACAATCAGGAAGATGATGAAGAAATTAGCATTCATATCGATCGCCATGATGTTACTGACGACCTCGTGCGGGAAATTGCTTTCCGGCGACGGCGGCGAATTGGTTGGCGTCAAGATGGCTTCGTTCAACGAGCCGAATCCTTATGGGATGGTCTTGATTAAAAGAGGTTCCTTCGAGATGGGACCATCGGATAAGGATAGTCTCTGGGGCTTCGATGCCGAAACGAAAGGAGTATCGTTCGAAGCATTCTGGATGGATGAGACGGAAATTACGAATGCGAAATACCGACAGTTCGTTTATTGGGTGCGTGACTCGATCATTCGGACCCGTCTGGCGGACCCGGCATACGGAGGCAACGAGCTGTTTATGATTACGGAAGACAAATACGGTGAACCGGTCACTCCGCATCTCGACTGGACGCGTCCGATTCCATGGAAACGCGCCAATGAAGATGAACAGCGGGCTATCGAAAGTGTCTTTTATACTCATCCTGTGACGGGTGAACGCGGGCTCGACGGGCGACAGATGAATTATAAATACGAATGGTTCGACTATACCGCTGCCGCTTTGCGCCGTAACCGTCTCGATCCGGCCGAGCGCGAACGTAATACCGATATCCAACCGGATCCCAATGCCGTCGTGATGATTTCGAAAGATACGGCCTACCTTGATACGGATGGGCGTCCTGTTAATCAGACGATCACACGTCCGTTAAGCAGTCTGTTTGATTTCCTGCATACCTATATTATCAATATCTATCCGGATGAAACGAGCTGGGTGAACGATTTCAAAAACGCCTACAACGAGCCGTACCTGAAAATGTATTTCACGCATCCGGGCTACGATGATTATCCGGTGGTCGGTGTTTCGTGGGAACAGGCCAATGCTTTTTGCGTATGGCGAACCGAATATTACAAGAAATCGGTCAGCTTGCCTCCCGGACAAGTCATCGAATCGTTTCGCCTGCCTACCGAGGGCGAATGGGAATATGCTGCTCGCGCCGGCAAAAACGAAAACAAATATCCGTGGTCGACGAATGAACTCCAGAACGGAAAAGGCTGCTTCATGGCCAACTTCAAACCGGGAGATGGGAACTATACGGAAGACGGTCACTTGATCACATCACGTGTGGCCACCTTCGCCCCGAATGAGTTCGGACTGTATGACATGGCCGGTAACGTGGCCGAATGGACTTCGTCGGTCTATACCGAATCGGGACAGAACCAGACGAGCGACCTTAATCCCGACCTCCATTATAACGCGGCCAAAGAAGACCCGTATGCAATGAAAAAGAAAGTGGTGCGGGGCGGCTCGTGGAAGGATGTCGCCCAGTTTATCCGTTCCGACCGGCGTACCTTCGAATATCAGAACGAAACACGCTCCTACATCGGCTTCCGCTGTGTGCGTACGCAAATCGGATTCTCCAACGCGAAAGGGAAAAACAAAAAGAAATAAACTCCAACGACAACAATACATCAGAAAAAATTATGGGAAAATATAGAAGGTATAAGAACCGGATCGAAATGTTTCTTTCGTCCGAGAACGGAAAACGGACGCTGAATTTCGTGTATAGCTGGGGAGCTTCGATTGTGATCATCGGAGCCTTGTTTAAGATTCTGCACTTGCAATACGGCAACGAGATACTCACGGTGGCAATGATTACGGAAGCGATTGTGTTCTTTGTGTCCGGCTTCGATCGTCCCACCAATGAATATCATTGGGAAGAAGTCTTTCCGGTCTTGAAATCGAAGAATCCGCTGGACCGTCCCGATTTCAGCACCGGAGGTGCCGGGAACGGGGAAGGACAAGTGATTATCGGAGGCAGCGGAGGACATTGGGGAGGCGGAACCATTGTGCTGGGTGATTTGTCGGGAGCTCAATCCGGTGGCGGTACGCTGACGGGCAATGCCCGTGCCGCTGCTCAGAATGCCGAACTCGGTATGGCGGCGATGGGGCTGAATGTATCGGAAGAAGACACGAAGAACCTGGCCGACAGCATCCGGAAGCTGGGCGATGCGGCCGAGCAGATTTCCCGTATGGCCGACCTGACGGATGCGACGAAGACCTATATTGAACAGATATCGAGTGTTACAGCCAATCTGGAACGTTTCAATGTCGTGACCAACTCGTTGAGCGAAGTCTCCGACTCGCTCGTACATTCGTGCGAGATGATTGCCGGATCGAAGAATGAACATTCGGAGAAACAGACCGTCGGATATGTTCAGCAGATGGAGCAGTTGAATCAGAGTCTTTCGGGCTTGAATGAATTCTATTCCGTGCATTTAAGTGGCCTGCGCTCGCAGATGGATACGATCCAGCAGATCAATGCAGGCTTGAGCCGTATCCGCGATATGTACGACAATTCCGTGATGGACAGCACGGCTTTCCGCAATGAGAACGAACGGATGGCGCAGCTGTTGGCACAGCTGAATCAGGTTTACGGACGTCTGCTGCAAGCCATGACGGTCAATATGCCGGGGGGAGGAACGATGTATCCGCCTCAGCAACCACCGTATCAGGGCGGGTATCCGCCGCAAGGCTATGCGCAGCAACCTCCTTATCCCAACCCGCGATAAGCAATGAAAGGTGGATATGAACAACGATGAACTATTGATAAGAATGATTAAATGGCAGGAATAGCAAATAATCCCAATTCACCGCGTCAGAAAATGATCAACCTGATGTATTTGGTGTTCATCGCCATGATGGCATTAAATTACTCATCGGAGGTACTGAACGGATTTGATTTGGTGGAAAGAGGACTGCGTGAATCCGCTACGATTGCCTCTGTACGGAACACAAAAGCGTTGGAGACCATGGAGGCTGCCAATGCAGTGAATCCTGCGAAAGTGGGAGAATGGTACCGTAAGGCGATCGATGTCAAACAACAATCGGACGAACTGGTCGACTACTTACAGAACCTTAAGATCAGGATCGTACAGGAAGCCGACGGAAAAGAGGGCGATGTCAATGAGATTGAAAATAAAGAAAATATGGATGCCTCGTCGGAAGTCATGACCGCACCGATTGTCGGAGAAGGGAAAAAGTTGAGAGAGCGCTTGGAAACGTATCGTTCAAAGGTGGTCACTTTAGTCGACGATCCCGATTTGCGCAATATGTTACAACGTGTTCTGAGCACGAAAGTGCCGTCTAAGACGGGAGTAGAGCTTCGCTCGTGGGAGTCGATTATGTTTGAAAATATCCCTGTGGCAGCTGCCGTTACGATCTTGACGAAATATCAAAATGATATCCGTTATGTAGAAGGCGAAGTATTGGCAGACATCACAAAAAGTGTCGATGTGGGCGATTACCGTGTGAACAAGATCGTGGCGCAGGTCGTCCCCAAGAGTCAGATCGTGATGAGCGGAACTCCTTATCAGGCAAATATCGTACTGTCAGCCATCGATTCAACCCAGCGTCCTCAACTCTTTATCGGCCCTAAAGGCAGTGAAAAAGAGGTGAGCGATTACGAAGGCATCTATACGGTCGGTACGGGTTCTACCGGAACATTCCCTGTTCAGGGCTATCTGAAAGTGCCGGGCAAAGATCCATACTACTTTAACAGTGAATATTCTGTATCGGCCAAAAGCGCGACGGTGGCATCGGCGCTGATGCGTGTGCTGTATGCCGGACGTGTGCGCGAGAACGAGATCGATATTGCTGTGCCCGGCGTGGCCAGCGGCGATGTGACAGCCACCATGACGAACGGGCAGATCCGTACGGAAAACGGAAAAAGATATGCCGTTCCGAACATGAATGCCAAGGAAGCCGTGATTTCCGTAACGGCTCGTATCGGAGGCATGCAGACCAAGATCGGCGATTATCCGTTCAAGGTGCGTCAGTTACCCAAGGCGCAACCGTACATCTTGTATACGGATGCCAACGGGGTGACGAAGAAGTTTACCGGAGGCCGTATATCGAAACGTGCCCTCGTGGAAGCAACGGGTATCATGTCGGCTATCGACGACGGAATCCTCGACATCGAATGCCGGGTGAAGAATTTTACGTTGACGTATTCCGATTCGATGGGGAACTCGCTGATAGAGGTGTCGCAGAACAACTCGTTTACCGATCGGCAAAAGAGCTATATCCGCAACCTGCAACGCGGAAAACAGTTTTATATCAAGTCGGTTTCCGTTACTCCCGAAGGAGTGGAGCAGGACCCGGTCGTTTTCGATGTAATCATTCAATAAATTGTAGAGCATAACAAGTAAATAAGAGATGAAACGGATTGTTTTTTTTACGGTTGTAATAAGTATGCTGACGGCCTTTTCGGGCGTCATGCTGCAAGCACAGGATACGGGCAATACGCGCCGTACACCGCAGATGAGCCGGGGGGGCGATCGTAACCGGCAAAACCGGGACGAGAGTGGTTTGCCCGAACTTACTGTACGTGCGCAGCATCTTAACGAGCAACTGACGCAGAACATCGGCAACGCACGGTGGATGCGTGTGATATACCGCGAGCTGAACATGCTCGAAGAGAAAAATGCACCCCTCTATTATCCGGTGAATCCGAGGAACGGTTCGATGAATCTCTTCTCTTCCATATTTCAGTTAGTGAGCGAGGGAAAACTCAAAGCGTATGAATATATAGACGGTTACGAAGCGTTTGATGAGGATCATCTCGTCGATTTTAAATCGGTGCTCGACCGTTTCACCATCATGTATGAAACAGTACCGGAGCGTGACGGGAGGCAGCGTTTCGTGATCAACGAAAGCGACGTTCCTTCGGGCGAAGTCAAGGCCTTCTACGTAAAAGAAGCATGGTATTTCGATCAGAACAATTCCCTGTATGATGTGAAAACATTAGCCATCAGTCCGATTATCTTCTACGAAGGCGATATGGGTACGGAGCGTTCGCCTATGTTCTGGGTCGTTTACGAAGATGTCCGCCCTTACGTATCGAATACATATATCATGACGTCGAACACGAACAATGCAAAAACGTTTACGATCGACGATTATTTCCGTCGCCGTATGTTCGACGGCAAGATTATCAAGACCGAGAACCTGCTTAATATTCCGTTGCAGGCCTATTGTCCTACTCCCGACTCGCTGGAGCGCGAGCAAAAGAAAATTGAAGGCGAGCTGGTTGCTTTCAACAAAGCGTTATGGTTTCAACCCGATACGACCGCACAGGCAAAGGCGGCAACTTCCGGTAAGAAAAAAGCAGGAAAAGCTGGACGCCGGTCGTCTGTAAAGGAGAAAGCGACCAACGAGAAGGAAAAAGAGACGAAAAAGACAAAAGCACCGAAGCAAAAGGAGGCCAAAGCGCCTAAGACGAAAGCAGAAAAGCCGGCCGCAACACGCAGCGTAAGGCGAAGAAGATAAAGAACTTTTCCATCACATCTTTTTGCGCACGCCGATTGATTACACTCTCAACGATGCGGGAGACAAATCACAACTGTGAATTATCAGAAACAATTTGCAGGAGATAAATCACAAAAGGAATTTTAACCAATCAACTTGCAGGAAATAAATCGCTACAGGAATTTTAACCAATCAATTTGCAGGAGATAAATCGCTACAGGAATTTTAACATTTCTCCGGTCAACTCAACGGGAAGCCGCTTGTTTTTGGAGAAGGAGCGGCCGATGTGCGTTGTCGGTTTATCGGTATGAGCCGCTGAGCACCGGCAGTGCTTCGGGCCCCATGTTGAACAGCAGGTCTACCATGCTCAGGTCGGGCAGGAAACCGTGTCTTTCACGGAACACCTGATAGTAGGGCTGGGGATGAAAAGAGGGATCATCGTGCGGATGGCGCGGATGGAAGGCATTCCGAAAATCGTTTGGGATGTCGGGCTCATACGTTCCGGTATGTATTATTTGTGGCCGCAGGTCAATCAGGTCGCAGATGAGGTGTTGCAAAGCCTCGTTATAATCCATCAGAAAAGTATATTTTTTCTCGTAAAACGGCGCGAAATCATCGGCATAATATTCGAAGAAAGGACTCATGTTGTAGGCCGAGACTAATGCGTTCCAGTGCAGATGACGCCAGTTCCCATGGTCGGAGATACGGATATCGCGTGTCAGGATTTTCGGTGCCGGAGATTTTTCGACGGGTACGGTCAGCTCCTGTATGCCGTTGGCCGTAGCGATCCGGCAGCGGTTGCGGAAGCTCTGTTTCCGGTAGTTCTCGCAGGTTTCGAGCTGTACGGTATCGAAGGCATGCAGTTTGCAATAGTAGCTGACAGGCGCCAAATAGGCGGTGGAAAGGCAGACGATACTCATCGCTTATTCGATACGTTTAAACAGCTTCTTCCGGTCGTTGCCGTACCAGCGAAACCATACGTTACCCTCGATTCGGGTTTCCGGAATCAGCCCGAAGTGTCGCGAATCAACCGCCTCGTCCTCATTATCCGAAAGCATCCAGTAATAGTTTTTCCGGAAAAACAGGTAACGTGTATGCCTGCCGTCTACATAGAGTTTGCCGTCGCGGATCGACGCCCGGTTGCCGTATTCTGTGAGGATAGCTTCACGACAGATGAGCAGGGAGGTCGAATCGATTCGGTAAAGGCTGTCTTTGGCCGGGATCACAAACCTGTGGCGACGACGTTCGCCGGGAATCCATTCGATCTGCAGCAACCGGGGGAGTTTATCGCGGAGCAATACTTCTTCGCAGCTTGTCAGGCGAAAAGTCAGGCTTAGCGAATCTTCTCCGGCGCTACGGTAGGGGATGTTCAGGCCGCGCATCAGTTCCATCAGCGGTTCCTTGATGTCTTTGCGGATGCGAAACATATTTTCGGTTTTCGGGAGTTTCGGATACAGACGTCCGGCGATGCGGAAGCCGTCTTCGTCGATGATGACGGTATCGCCCGGCATCCCCACGCAACGGCTTAAGAAGAGCGGCGCTTGACAGCCCTGCGTCCGGTGGCCTTTGAACAGGACAATCCGGCCCCGTCCGGGATTTGAGACGTTGCGGACTTTGTTCACGAACACGCGGTCGCCCTCCTGCAGCGCGTCGCTCATCGAACGGGTTGAGATACTGTACGAACCGATGCAGAAGAGATGCAGCCCCCATGCGATCAGGGCGGCGATCACCAAGCCTGTCAAGTATCGTATCAGCCGACGTGTCATTGTCTCACCATACAGCGTTTTGATCAGTCGGAGCGTACCGTGCGGAATATTCGGCTCCAGCGGATGCCGCCATTGAAGAGGCTCCGGTCTTTGTCGAGCGAGAGCCAGATGAGGATCGGCTTCCCGACGATATGATCTTCGGGCACGAAACCCCACGAACGACTGTCGGCGCTGTTGTGTCGATTATCGCCCATCATCCAGTAGTAGTCGTATTTAAATGTATAGGTCGTAGCCGGCTGTCCGTTAATGAGTACCTGCCCGCCCCGTACTTCCAGTTTATTCCCTTCATAACTTCCGATGCACCGGCTGTAGAGTGCTAAGTTGCGTTCGTTTAACTCGATGGTTGCACCTTTCTTCGGGATCCAGATAGGACCGTAATTGTCGCGCGTCCATCCCGTGCGGTAACCGACCGGATACGTTGAGCCTCCTAATTGCTCGGGTTCTACTTTAATCTGCTTCACCGACCGGATTTTCTTCATCATCTCCAGCGCTTCCTGTGTCAACGGCAGGCGATAGATCGGGTTGTATCGTCCGTCGACGGATGTGAAGCCGACGAACGGCAGATATTCGTAGTAGAATTTTTCCTCGTCCGATGTAGGGACGGAAACGAACTTGCGGTCGCTCTTATTGATGTCCATTTTGCGAAACTGCTCTTCGGTGAGCATCGCTCCGTCGGTCTCGACAAAGTAGCAGAGCTGCATCCGTGCCGGGTCTTTCTGTTTTTCTCCGTTAATGTACAGTGCATTGTTACGGATCGCGAGTGAGTCACCCGGCATCCCGACGCAACGCTTTACGTAATTTTCCCGTTTATCTACGGGGCGATAAAGAATGTCGCCGTAATAGTCTTTATTCGTGTGCACCGCTTCCCGTCCAACCTCGTTCACTAACCAGTAATAGTCGGGGTTCTGACACTTGAGCGCCACCGTATCGCCGGTAGGGAAATTAAATACGACAATATCGTTGCGTTTCACCTGTCCGAAGCCTTTTACACGCTTATAACCCCATCGCGGCCAGTCAAGGTACGACTTGCAGTTCAGTATCGGGAAAGTGTTCTGCACGAGGGGGAACGATATCGGAGTGTTCGGCACCCGCGGTCCATAGCTTAGCTTGCTGACGAACAGGTAATCGCCTACTAATAACGTTTTCTCGAGCGAGGGAGTCGGGATCTGGTAATTCTGAAAGACGAACAGATTGATCAGGTAGACAGCTACGAGTGCGAACACAATATCGTCGATCCATTCAAGCGTTTGGCGTATTCTCTTATTCTTCGAGCGTTTCCATGCGCCCCATGGGATGAATTTCGTGAGGAAGATATCGACTAGTATGATCAGACCGAAGAGCATCCATAAGTTTTCCATCCAGATACAAAACAGGGTATAGAGCGTTGCCCAAATACCGAAACTGATCCATTGGCGTGTTGCAATTTTTTTCATTGTGTATATTATTTTTTCATTGTTCAACAGGAGAAATATGAAGCAGATCATTCATTCCGAGGAAGCCTGTTTTCCCTACGGTGAACTCTGCCGCAAGCACGGCGCCCAACGCCAGACCGGCACGACTTTTTGCGCTGTGGCAAATGCGGATGAAGTCCGTTTCCGAGTCGTACTCCACCTCGTGGATGCCCGGCACTTCCCCTTCGCGGACGGACAGCACGGCCAATTCTTCGGGATGTTCGGCCTTGCCCGATACGCGGCGCGTCTTTCGGTCGATGGCCTTGAGGATATCGTCGGCCAGCGTAATAGCCGTTCCGCTCGGAGCATCTAACTTATGGATGTGATGCGTCTCGGTGATCTGCACATCGTAATCGGTGAAGCGGTTCATCAGTTTTGCCAGATAAGCATTTACGGCAAAAAACAAGTTCATGCCGATGCTGAAGTTCGACGCATAGAAGAACGTTCGTCCTTCGTTGCGACAGATCGCTTTGACTTCGTCGAGCCGGTCGAGCCATCCGGTTGTCCCGCTGACAACGGGCACACCGGCCGCAAAGCACTGCATGTAATTATCGAATGCAGTGTCCGGTCTTGTAAATTCAATGGCCACGTCGGCGCTCCGAAAAGCTTCCGAGCGGAAAGCGTCACGATGGTCGACATCGATAATCGAAACGATCTCATGTCCCCGTTTCAAGGCCGCCTCTTCGACGGCTTTCCCCATTTTCCCGTAGCCTATCAATGCTATTTTCATCTGCTTAGTTCTTCTGACTGATGATCGTTACCGTAAACTTTTTTCTCATAAAGGTGCAAATATAAGGATTTTGTATTATATTTGGGCAAAGTTTCCCAAAACTATTGCAAAATGAAGGAACGAGTCTTACAATACCTCTGGAAATACCGGCTTTACGACGATGCCGATCTGCGTACCACAACCGGTGATCCGGTAACAGTCATTGATCCGGGCTTGACGAACACGGACGCGGGAGCGGATTTCTTCAACGCCAAGTTACGCATCGCCGGAACGGTCTGGGCCGGCGACATCGAGATTCACAGTAAGGCATCGGACTGGATACGGCACGGGCACGACCGGAATCCTGCATACGATTCGGTGATCCTGCACGTGGTCGGAGAAGACGACGCGTCCGTGTGTCGCAGTAACGGAGAAGTGCTGCCACAGTTAGTGTTGCATGTACCCGGAAAGGTACGGCAGAGCATCGACTGGTTGCTGTCGCGCGAGGGAGCGGTAGCGTGTGCCACACGGATTCATGAAGTCAGCCCGCCCTTCCTGTCAGAATGGATGAACGCGTTGCTGGGCGAGCGCCTGGAGCGGAAGACGGAAGACATCTTCAAGCGGCTGAAGCAAACGAAATATGACTGGAACGAAGTCTTTTATCTTACGCTGACCCGCAATTTCGGCTTCGGAACAAATAGCGATGCGTTCGAGTGGCTGGCTGTGAGTTTGCCGTTTAAATATATCCGGAAACATCGGAACAACAGCATGCAGGTTGAAGCGCTGCTCTTTGGTCAGGCCGGACTGCTCACCGCCGAGAAAGATGACGCATATTACGAAGCGCTTCGACTTGAATATGCGTTTCTGCAAAAGAAATACGGATTGAAACCGGTGGACGGTTTTCTGTTCAAAAGGCTGCGCACGCGTCCGGTCAATTTCCCGCATCTGCGATTGGCGCAGCTGGCTTCCGTTTGGACACATAACGATACGCTTTTTTCCGAAATACTCGAAAACCCGTCGGTAGAGAAATTGCAACAGTGTTTCAATGTTCCTCCGTCGACCTATTGGGATACGCATTATCATTTTGATTTCCCCTCGCCGGCGCGTAAAAAACCGATCGGTCTGCGTGCGGCCTGTATGGTGATGATTAATACCGTGGTTCCCATTCTCTTTGCCTACGGTAAGCAGAAGCAACAACCGGAGTATGGCGAGCAGGCGCTGCGTCTGCTCGAACAGATACCTCCTGAGCGCAATAGCATCATTAAAGCCTTTACCGATGCCGGAGTGCCGGTCAAGAATGCCTGCGATTCTCAGGCGCTGATTCAGCTGCGGCGTGAATATTGCGACAAGCGGAAATGTCTCTACTGTCGCATCGGTTTCCGGCTGATCAAGAGCGCTGCAAAATAAATTTCATTCCTGCCTGCATTTACGTTATCTTTGCGGCTGCAAAAAAAGAAAGAACAGAGAAGACGGTAATGCTCGAAAACAGAGGAAAGAAGATGTTGTATCGGATCGGACGCATGATGCAAGGGGTATGGTGCTGCTGTGCTCTGGTTTCGTGTGCTAACATGGCCTCGCCCAACGGAGGACCATACGACGAACAACCTCCGAAGTTCGTGAGCAGTACGCCCGCACCCTATCAGACGGGCTACAAGGGCAAGCGGATCGAAATTCTGTTCGACGAACTGATTCAGATCGAGAAACCTTCCGAAAATGTGATCATCACCCCTCCGCAAAAAGAGCTGCCAAGCATACAGGTGATGGGCAAAAAAATTCGCGTTGAGCTGAAAGATACGCTGAAGCCCGATATGACGTACACGATCGACTTTACCAACTCCGTGTCCGACAATAACGAAAAAAACGTGTTTGAAAATTTCAGTTTCGCCTTTTCGACAGGTGAAACGATCGACTCGTTAGAGATTTCAGGCACGCTGCTTAATGCCGCCAACCTCGAACCGATGCCCGGTATCATGGTCGGGCTGCATGCCAATCCGGCTGACTCCGCTTTTATGACCCTGCCTTTCCTGAGAACATCAAAAACAAACGATCGCGGACGGTTTACCATCCGCAACATCGCCGAAGGGACGTATCGCCTCTATGCCCTGAACGATGCCAACCGCGATTACCTGTTCGATCAGCCCGGCGAAGATATCGCATTCCTCGACTCGCTCGTGACACCGACTTTCGAACTGGCCCTTCGTCAGGATACGGTCTGGAAAGACTCCGTTACCGTCGATACGATTCGTACAGTTGAGTACACACGCTTTCTGCCGGACAATGTTGTCCTGTTCCTTTTCAAAGAGAAGTTCCGCCGCCAATATATGCTTCGCCCCGAGCGTCCGCAGGCCAACCGCTTTGTGCTCAAATTCAATGCTCCGGCCGACTCGTTGCCGCGCGTCACGCTGCTTGACCGGCCGACTCGCGATCCGTGGTTCCTGGTGCAGCCGGCCGAAGGAAACACAGTCCTGCACTACTGGATTACGGACTCGATGGTCTGGAAACGCGACACGCTGCATCTGCAGGTCGACTACCTGAAAAGCGACTCGACGAACATGCTGCGTCCGCAGACGGATACCATCCATCTCACGCTTCGTAAGCAGCGCGTGCCGAAGAAACCGAAAAAAGGGGAGGCCGAGCCCAAAGTCTTCCTGACGCTTCAAACCAAAGCCTCCGGTACGATTGAGATATACGATACCGTTTCGTTCGTATTCAACGAACCGGTTCTCGACCTGAAGCGCGAAGCCCTCCTTCTCGAACAGCAAAACGATACGCTCTGGACGCCTGTTGACTTCACGCTGCTGCAAGACAGTGTCGATCTGCTGAAATATCACGTCCGGCATCCGTGGAAATACGGGGCGAATTATCGTATCACCATCGATTCGGCACGGTTACAAAGCCTCTACGGGCATCATAACAATACCTGCGAGACCTCGTTTCAGATCCGGAAAAAGGAGGAGTACGGGCATCTATATCTCAATATCGAAGGAGTCGCCGAGCCGGCTTTCGTGGAGCTGCTCAATGCGAACGACGAGCCCGTGCGGAAAGGTCGGGTCAAAGACGGAGGCGTGCTGTTCTCGAACCTGCTGCCCGAGAAATATTATGCGCGATTGATTGTCGATACGAACGAAAACGGAGTATGGGATACCGGCAACTATGCCGGAAAACGGCAGCCCGAAACGGTGTATTATTCACCGAAAATCTATATGATGCGGGCAAACTGGGAGATTGAGGAAACGTGGAATGTAACCGATACGCCCATTACTCGACAGAAACTGCCGGAAATTACGAAAATTAAGCCGAAAGATGTTACGCGAAAAAAACGTGATTACAAAGAAGAAGGCCGGTCGTCCGGACGCTCGTCGGGCGGTGCCATCGGACTGCCGTTCTAAAGATGCCCGCATCGTGTTTGCGGCAATCTGCATGCTCCTGTTTGCCTTGCATACAAGAGCGCAATGCCTTCCCTCGACTCTGCCAATCAATCATGGTGAGACGGTGAACTATGACATTTACTTTAAATGGGGGCTGCTCATGTCGCGCGCCGGCGAAGCCGCGCTCTCGTTCGGCAAGGCCACCTATCAGGGGCAGAGCGCGTCGCGCTATCGGTTGCTTTTCCGTACGGTCAAGCTCTTCGAATCCATCTACCGGATGCGTGATACGATGGATTGCTATTATGCCCCAGACTATTCCCTGCTGTTCAGTTCGAAGCATACGCACGAAAATCATTACCATCTGATGGACGAACTGACTTTCTCGTATCCGGACCGGCGTACCTCAATACGCTCGCACCGCTACACACCGACTGAAACGAAAATCGATACCACCCTTATCGTTCGGTCGGGTTGCGCGTTCGACATGCTGGGTGCCACCTTCTTCCTGCGAACGCTCGACCGGAAGAAGCTCAAAACCGGAGATACATTCCCGATGACGGTGGCCATCGGCAAAGACTTGGTGAAAATCAGCTGCCGCTATCAGGGGCAGGCTGTCGTTGAACGCGGAAACATCAAATACCGGACACTTCATTTCTCGGTCGACATTTACGATAAAGCTTTCACACAAACCAAGGCTGCTGCCGAACTGTGGATCGGCGATGATGATAACTTTATTCCTGTCAAAATACGTTCGAAGCTGAAAATCGGTTATGCCGAAGTACATTACAGAAATGCGTCCGGGCTGAAAGCACCCTTCCATTGTCGCATAGAAACAAAGCGGTAAAAAAAGATATCTTCAAAAAAATGTTTGTATGGTATGTAAAAAAAAATCCGTACCTTTGTTGTTGAACCAAAAGGAATGATGTATGTCGCACTTCATTAACCCGTTTACGGACTACGGATTCAAAAAAATATTCGGTCAGGAGGTAAGCAAAGAACTGTTAATAGATTTTCTCAACAGCCTTCTTCTTGGAGAACGAGTGATTAAAGACCTGACCTTTCTCAACAACGAACGCTTGCCCGGAGACGAGGATATGCGTGCGATTATTTATGATGTGTACTGTACGACCGACAGCGGAGAACAGATTATTGTGGAGATGCAGAACCGCACGCAAAGCAATTTCAAGGAGCGTGCGCTCTACTACGTGGCTCGTGCATTGTCGGAGCAGGGGCAAAAGGGAAGAGGCTGGCAGTATTCGGTAAAGGCCGTCTACGGTATCTTTTTTATGAATTTTACATTTGAAGGGGAAGAGGCTAAATTCCGTACAGATGTGATCTTGTCAGACAGGGATACCGGCAAGATGTTTTGTGATAAAATGCGGCAGATATTTATCACGATGCCTTTGTTCGATAAGGATGAGCGCTCGTGTACGACAGATTTTGAACGTTGGATTTTTGTATTAAAGCATATGGAAACACTGAACCGAATGCCATTCAAGGCACGAAAGATGCTCTTCGAACGTCTCGAGGAGTTGTGTGACGTAGAGAATCTTCCGGCAAAAGAGCGTCACATGTATGAGCGCAGTCTGGATATATACCGGACCAATCTTGCCATAGAAAGTTATGCCAAAGAGCAGCAGGAAAAAGCATGGGAAACAGGGCTTGCTCAGGGGCTTGCTCAGGGGATTGCCCAAGGGCACACTCAGGGGCACGCGGAAGGGATTCTTGAAACGGCTCGAAAAATGAAAGTGTCCGGCGTCTCCATGGAGATTATAAAAGCCTGTACCGGGCTGTCGTACGAAGAGATAGAACAGTTATAGGTTATTACAAAGAGCCCCCTTGGGGAGGGGAGTTGTGTGTTTTTTATCCCCCCCCCTCCATTGTCGCATAGAAACAAAGCGGTAAAAAAAGATATCTTCAAA
>ERZ772967.449-NODE-449-length-33427-cov-12.491250_pt1 | contig 33427 bp, 27 predicted proteins | sample MGYA00511677_ERZ772967 | MGnify/ENA primary metagenome ERZ772967 (study PRJEB29015, sample SAMEA2737931) | human oral metagenome | biome: human oral; feature: human-associated habitat; material: dental | place: China | collected 2146 ...
TGGGCGGCTTCGGCGGCATACAACACTGCCTCATACCCGGTCCCAAACTCGTAGTAATAGATCGCGACGAGACAGGCGAATGGTATACAAAACTATTCGCTAAGGAGCAGAGCTACAAGTCGATGCTCAAAATATTGGGTTATTGATTGCCGCGGTTGCCGAAATAGGGGGAGAGAATCTACTTCCGACTTTTGCATCGACATTCGGCAAGAGCTTTTATAGCCGACAATACTATATATACTACTATCGACCAAACGAATACACTGTATTTCAATGCGATGAGCAATATTATAGTAGAAACGATTAGTATGTATTGCCATTTGTTTGAACGAATACCGAAGTCTTTGAATTTCAGAGAAAACATCGGTAAACTCGATACCAGCAGATAGGAAGTCGTAGCTACCAATACGAGTGTAATAGCCACATTATCTGATAGAAACCCGTGATACGTAAAACCAAGACCCGACCACAATATAGCATTTGCCGGAGTGGGCATACCGATAAATGAGCTTGTCTGCCTATCGTCGATATTGAACCGAGCCAGACGCAACGCCGAGAAAGCCACTATGAGCATCCCTACATAGCCATAATTACCAATACTATCCGTAAGCAACGACACCGCTACCATCGATGGAGCAAGACCAAAACTGACCACGTCTGCCAACGAGTCGAGCTCTTTGCCCAAAGGCGAATAGGCACGAAGCAGGCGAGCTGCGAATCCGTCGAGAAAATCAAAGACCGCCGAAATAAGCACAAATATCAAAACAGACTGATAATCTGCCACAAAGGCCGACTTTACAGCAAGACAACCGGAACACAGGTTGCATATAGTCAGGAAGTTAGGAATATGTTTTTTCATCGAAATAGAAGTGTATCACAAAATTTTGCCAAAATTAGATATTTTCACCGACTTATAATCTGCAAACATCGAAAAACTGACGTTTTTTTTCTATTTTTGTACATTCATTTTTCGTAATAACCTCATCTGTAATATAATGATAATAATAGAGATAGCAAAATTCCTTCTCCCTTGTGCTACAATAGTTTTGATAGCATATTGGCTTATAAATCGTCCCATAAAACTCGAAAAACTAAGACTCGACTCTGCTACCGAATCGGCTAATTTCAAAGTGATAGCACCTATCAAACTCGCTGCTTACGAGAGACTTGTACTTTTTTTAGAACGTACTTCGCCCGACGAGATACTCAACCGCGAAATAGAAAACAATATGTCGAACTTCGAACTGCAAGTAAAACTACTAAGAGTAATAAGGGAAGAGTTCGAACACAATGTAGCTCAGCAGATATATGTTACTCCAAAGGAGTGGCAGGCTGTAGTCGATGCCAAAAACGACATCCTACAACTCATCAATATATGTGCTACACAGGTGAATAGCAACGACAAAGCTATCACACTTGCCCAAACAATCATACGCACGTACAACGAGTCGGCACAGACTCCGACACAGACCGCCATAGCTCTATTAAAAAACGAGATAAGCCGTCTGATAAACTGAATAATATGAACACTCTACACACATATAAAGCAAGTATATACGCGGCTCTGACGGTCGTTGTAATATTATCTGTCTATTCCTGCCGTGCCGACAGCGGTTGTACAGCCGATATACGCACGAATATCGGCGTATCATTTTTCGGGGCAGTAAGAGACAGTGCTAAAAATCGATTTGTTACAACGGTACTGACAGATACAATCATGGTTAAAGGGGTAGGCAACGACTCTACTATAAACGATACACTACCGATATCGACGGTAAGGTTGCCTCTGAAACCTTCGGACAACCGCACGGCATTCGTAATACGACGAGATAGAAAAACCGCCGACACCGTTACTATCGAACACGAAAACACCGAAGTACTCGTATCGTTGGAATGCGGTACGACAACGACACATTACGTCAGAGAGGTATATTTCTCAAAAAACGAAATAGACTCTATAATCGTAAAAGACAGACACATCAAAGACAATAAGACAAACAACCAAATACAAATATATTTCAAAGCAGAGCAATGAAGAGGCTTTCGCTAATATCAATAATACTTTTCCTGACCGTATCTGCCGTATCGCACGCACAGAACGATAGTAATAGTGTGGTTCGTGAGAAACGAAACACATACACGGGCAAGGCTTACAAGGCAGTATCGATACATGCCGATATTTTCTCGCCCGCAATGGGTATCATCGGCAACAAAGATATTCGTACGGGCGAGATTCAGGCAGATATGAATCTGTATTATAAGTTTTTCCCCACATTAGAGGCAGGCTACGGAAGTATACGGACTTCTCTTAAAGGAGGGCAGGAATATCGTGCCACATCGCCATTCGTAAGGGTAGGATTCAATTATAGCCTTATAAACAATGCCGATAAAGAGGGCAAAATGAAGCACATAGTGTCGTATCCTTTTGTAGGAGCACGATACGCAATGTCGGCTACGAACTACGAAGCGGCAAACATACCTATGAACAACGACTATTGGGCAGGAGGCGACAGGCGGCAAAGCTTCTCGGGCAGAGGCGTATATTGCGGGTGGCTAGAATTGGTAGGAGGCATAAGAGTCGATTTATACCGAGGCTTCACTATGGGCTGGAGCGTAAGGCTCAAAACGGCTTTTCACACGAAAGATAAAACAAAAATATGGTGGAATCCGGGGTATGGGTTCACTCAAGGAGGACAATTCGCATTCAACTACACTATAGGATATACTCTATTCTCAAAAAGTAACAACAAGTCGGCAAAAAGCAAATGATACTTCTACCTTTAGCTTATGCCGCCCCTACCGCTTATTATCACTATCTTATACGCTACGATATTACGATAGACATAAATAGCTTTTACTGCAAACAGACCTACGCCAATAGGTGCTATATAGCTACATCGAACGGAGTAGAAGCCCTAACTATCCCCGTAGTAAAAGAGGAACGCAAGACCGCCTCGAAAGACATAAGAATATCGAACCATACCCCGTGGCAGACATTACACTACCGAGCGATAGAGAGCGCCTACCGCTCGTCGCCGTTTTTCGAGTACCTATATAGCGATATAGCCGACCTCTACAATAGGCATTACGACTTCTTGGTCGACTTCAATATCGACCTACAGCAGAAAATACTCGACTTACTCGGGTACAAAAACCTCGATATATTGCTTTCGACAGAATACATAGCGGCAAACGACGACAAGTATACCGATTTGCGAGAGCAGTTCGACGCTAAACGTCAGTCGGACTCCATACCCGATATGCAAGAGCGTAAATACCACCAAGTATTTGAACACAAATACGGATTCAAGCCAAATCTAAGTATACTCGATATGCTATTCAATACTGCTCTCGAATCGAGACTACTGTTATAATATATTCGGCCAATAAAATGAACAATAGGCGTGAGAATTAGGAGTTTATCGGCGAAATTTCGATTCTACAAATGGGACAATAGCTATGGTCGGTATGGTGCATATCATCACAAAGATAAAGAAATGAGCATAACCGCCAAGCCACGTTTCGATAAAGCCCGCAGCCATTCCCGGCAACATCATTCCCAGAGCCATAAAACCCGTACACAATGCGTAGTGCGAAGTCTTGTATCGCCCCTCCGAGAAACGTATAAGATACATCATATATGCCGTGAAACCGAATCCGTAGCCAAACTGTTCGAGAGCGACGGCAGTGTTTATGAGCATCAACGAAGTAGGTTGCTGCAAAGCGAGATAGACATAAACGGCGTTAGGAAGCGTTATAGCCAGAGCCATAGGAAGAGTCCAATAGCTAAGTCCTCGACGGCTTATGGCTATACCGCCAAGTATACCTCCTACCGTGAGAGCTGCTACACCGACAGTGCCATATACAAGCCCGACAGCCTCAGTACTCAGCCCGAGGCCGCCCACCGAACGGGCATCGAGCATAAAAGGCGAGGCGAGCTTCACAAGCATTGCCTCCGAGAGTCGATACAACAGCATGAAAGCAATAAAAATCCCAACATCTTTTTTAGCAAAAAACGAAGAGAATACTTCTGCAAACCGAAGAAATGTCTGCTTGTACTGTACTCCGATAGTTTTGCCGTCTGCGGGAGGGTGAGGCAGAGCAAACTTATGGTAAGCAAATACGGCGATAAATATCCCTGCCGCTACCAATAGGGTAATACTCCAAGCGTATGGTATGTTGTGAGTTTTTTGTTCGAGGTACCCTGCCATAATCACGAGCAGACCTTGCCCGAAAATAGTGGCGAGGCGATAAAATGTGCTACGTATGCCGACGAAAAACGACTGTCGGCGTTCGTCGAGTGCAAGCATATAAAATCCGTCGGCAGCTATGTCGTGTGTAGCAGAACTGAACGCCACAAGCCAAAACAGACAAATGGATATTTGGAAGTAACCTGGAGTAGGCAGCACAAAAGCCACACCCGCAAGCCCTGCCCCGATAAACAGTTGCATAGAGAGTATCCACCATCGTTTGGTCTTGAGCAGGTCTACAAACGGACTCCAAAAGGGTTTTATGACCCAAGGCAGATAGAGCCATCCCGTATAGAAAGCAATATCGGTATTCGACAGTCCGAAGCGTTTGTACATAATAACCGACACTGTCATAGCCATTACGTAAGGAATGCCTTCGGTAAAATATAGCGACGGTATCCACCTCCAAGGGGAAAATTGCTTTTTCATCGTACGAAAAGATAACTCATTACAAAATAAGTACAAAAGTAACACTTATTTTAGTATCTTTGCAGTCTGAATTTTAATTGATTTTTTTACTTATGAACAAAGTATTTTTATCTCTATCAATCTTTTTATTGTGTTCGGTAGCAGCCATATCGCAAACAGTAGTGAAGGGCTATGTCAGAGACGCCTCTACCGAAGAACCTATGGTTGGAGTCTCGGTACAAATCGAAGGGACTCTCGACGGAACTCAGACAGGTGCCAACGGAGAGTACTCTCTAAGCGTACCCGACAATAAGAATCTGATATTTTCGTATGTAGGCTACCATACGCTGGTAGTAGCAGCCGACAAAGCATCGGATGTAAGGTTAAAGACAAACTCTATCGAGCTGAAAGACATCACCGTTACTTCGCAGATAGCGATACAGAGGAAGACCCCTGTAGCCGTATCGAACGTATCTTTCGAGACTATCGAAGAGAAGATAGGTAATGCCGAATTTCCCGAAGTACTGAAGTCGACCCCAGGTGTCTATACCACCAAAAACGGCGGTGGATACGGCGACTCGAAGATAAACATGCGAGGTTTCAAGTCGGAAAATATCGCCGTTATGGTCAACGGTGTACCCGTCAACGATATGGAATGGGGCGGAGTCTACTGGAGCAACTGGGCGGGGCTTGCCGACGTTACCCGTACTATGCAGACTCAACGTGGTCTGGGAGCCTCGAAAGTATCGTCGCCTTCGGTGGGAGGTTCTATAAACATTATCACCAAAGCGCACGAAGCCAAAAAAGGCGGTTCGGCTCAGTATGTTATAGGCAACGACGGTTACAATAAGGTATTGTTCAATATCTCTTCGGGTAAGCTCCCAAACGGCTGGGCATTCACTGTACTCGGATCGCGTACTTGGGGTAACGGATATATCCAAGGCACAAACTTCGAGGGTTGGAACTACTTCCTCAACGTATCGAAGATTATCAACGACAATCATACACTCTCGTTTACCGCCTTCGGGGCTCCGCAAGCTCACTATCAACGTAGTGCATACGATCAACTCACTATCGCCGAATGGCAGCGGGTAGGTAACTATATGAACGGCAATAGTCCGTATAAATACAACGCTACATACGGTTTCGACGGCAAAGGACAACGCCGCACTTCGGCATTCAACCAATATCACAAACCTCAGCTTTCGCTCAACTGGAACTGGGATCTCGGCAACCGCAAAAGCCTATCGACCGTAGTATATGCCTCTATCGGACGAGGCAACGGCTATAGCGGACAAGGCGGTTACAACCTGCCAAGTGCTGCTACAAAATATATTTATAGCAATTGGTACGGAGCTTCGAACGGTCTGGTCAATAGTACTTTCCGCAACGACGACGGTACATTCGCTTACGACAAGATAGAGGCTATCAACGCAGCAAGCACCACAGGGTCGCTAATGGCTATGAGCAAAAGCAAAAACTACCACAACTGGTATGGACTTATCTCTACATTTACCTCGCCATTGTCGAAAAATATCGACTTCTACGGCGGTGTCGACTTCCGTTACTACAAAGGCGTACACACCAACGAACTGATAGACCTCTACGGAGGTAAATATTTCATCGACGAGGCATCGCGTAAGAACGTAAAAGCAGTGAACAACGCTGCTGCTGCCGACCCCAACTGGAAGATGCAGAAGCTCCAAGTAGGCGACGTAGTTTACCGCGACTACGACGGATATGTAGTACAAGAAGGAGCATTCGGACAGGTCGAAGGTAGCTTCTTGGAGAAAGCTCTTACGGCTTTCGCATCGGGTTCGTTGTCGAATACTACCTACTGGCGTTACGACCGCTTCTACTACGATTCAGAGCACGCTCGTTCGAAGACGCTCAATTTCTTGGGATATACCATCAAGGGCGGACTCAACTACAACTTTGCCTCGTATCATAACGTGTTCGTCAATACAGGCTATATAAGCAGAGCGCCATACTTCTCGGGCGGAGCTTTCTTGCAGTCGACAACGTCGAATGAAATTAACAAAAACGCCATAAACGAAAATATATTCTCTCTCGAACTCGGCTACGGTTTCCACCACCGTTACCTCAAGGCTACCATCAACGGATATTTCACCAGATGGATGAACAAAACTATGACACGTGCCAACGAATACAGTTATACCGACCCATCGGGAGATATAGTGAACGAACGAGCTATCATCAATATGAGCGGAGTAAACGCCCGCCACATGGGAGTAGAATTGGAGTTGCGGTCGAATCTGACGAACTGGCTCGAACTATCGGCTATGCTGTCGCTCGGCGACTGGCAGTGGGATAGCAATCCTATCGGATACTACTACAACTCGCTCGGACAGCCCTTGGCAGACCTCAAAGGTACTGTCGCCGATGCTATCGGCAGCGGCAACCACGCTTGGTCGCAGCTCAACCTGAAAGGTATCAAAGTGGGTGGCTCGGCTCAGACCACATACGACTTCGGCGTTACGCTCAGACCGGTAAAAGAACTTCGACTCGGACTCAACCTCAACGGTATGAGCCGTCTGTTTGCCGACTATACCATAAGCAGCAGCAACCTGATAGTAAACAAGCCATACGACTTCGTTCAGCCTTGGCAGGTGCCGGGAGCAGCTCTGGTCGACTTCAATGCAAGCTATCGTTTCAAGTTCGCCGGTACTACCGCGGTAATATCGGGTACTTGCCAGAATCTATTAGACCAAGTATATATCGCCGACGCCACCAACGGCAACGACGGTACTTGGCAGACGGCACGCGTCTTCTACGGTTTCGGCAGAACGTGGACTACAAAACTCAAAATCAATTTCTAATTAACCGCAAAAACAAAGTATAATAAGATGAAAAACATATTAGGTTTAATAATCGCCGCAACGCTCATCACATTTACAGCGTGCGACTACAACGGGAAAAACTTCCCCGGATACAACAAAGACGTCCCAACCGATATACGTACCGTTGAGTACACTATGACCGACGACGACTACGGCATGGTAGCGAGCAATGCCGGCAATAAGGCTATGGCAAAACAAGAAGGAGTAGAGAAAGCCCTTGCGGCTGTGGCTTCGAAAAAGGCTTTCAACAAACAGATAAAAGCCGATAAATACGCCCCGGCAGTAGTAGCTTACCGTTTCCCCGCATTCGACGACGGCACTGCCGTAAAGCTCACTTATAAGTATATCGAAGAGGTAGCAAAGCCGCTTTATATCGATACTATTGCAGCAAGCAAGCCATATACGCTCAATAAGAACGACTACGACACCGCCTATTCCGTTACATCGGATACGGCTTATTTCAAATCGGTAGCACAAGCAAAGAGCAATATGGGCAAGATACTGAAAGGCAAGTTCCCCGCCGCTACGTCCGACTCGATGATACTCGTAACATACGACCTAAAAGTATCGGGAGCAACCGTAACCACTACGGCTCTATGGCGACTTGTTGCGGCTCAATGGTCGGAATATGTCAATGCCTCGGTATACATAATGCAGAAAGCCGATTATACGTCGATGAACTTAAAGTACGACAACTTCTCGGGTACGCAGGCCGATAGCTATTTGCCCGTTTTCCTCAAAAGCAAATATCCCTACATGGCGGCAGACAAAAAGCTCGGTATAGTGTACAAACATTTCAACTCGGGCAAGACGACTATAAAAGTAGACGAATACGTATACGACGGTTCGGTGTGGGCAAAGGTTCCGAACGCTGTGGAAGAGACACATACCGACCAGTTCGTAAAACTCAACGGCAAATGGGTATACAACCCGTCGGTAGCACTCGACCTCTCGGGACAGAGTGCCGAAGTACAGGCTTACTATCAGGCTGCCGTCGACTGGGTATGGGAGAATATCGACCAGCCCGCAGGCTGCTCTGCCAAAGGACAAGGATATGTAACGTCGTTCGGCAATAGCGATTATTACGGCGGTATGACAGCTCGATACAATAACGTCGACCTAAACATTACCAAAGCTCGCGAACAGACCGCTGCCTCCACTATAGAGGCTATCAAAAACGCATATCCCGCATCTATGACCGACGAGCAGGTAGAGGCTAAAATGAAGCAACAACTCATCGCCGAACTCAACGGTATGCTGCAGAAGATGCACCCCGACGCTGTACCGGTAGAGGGCATCGATGTAATATTCACGGTGAAACTGCCTTTCTACCGCAAAAATTCGCACTCGATACAGTACAAAGTTACGGCAAAAGGTAAGTTCGAATACGTAGAGGGCTCGCTAAAAGACTTGGGTAAATAAAAAGAGGAAACTAATCTTTTTCATATTGTTGACTCCCTTTCGGTACACGAGTATCGGAGGGGAGTATCTTTTATGTTGCTGTCCGATAAGGTTCTCGGATTGGATAAAAAAACAGGTTTTTTTGGGGAAAAAGTACTTTTGTAAACGATTGAATATAAGAAGTTTCGAAAAACATTATTGCGGTTGGTAAAAAAGTACGGACTTTTTTCAAAAAACATAGGTACTTTTTCGCCAAAAGATATGTACCTTTCTATTTATCGTCGTAATGCCCGTATGCCGATAAAATTTTCACCATTCCCGACTCTCGGTTTACCTCGTATATCAATCTGTGTTTCTTGTCTATACGTCTCGACCACATTTCGAGACTATCTCTCGATAATTTATACCACTTCAATTGTTCGGGTTTGCCTATACCTTTGAAAGGATTATTTTCTATATCGGAAAACAGCTGGTCTATTTTTTTTACAATTTTTACTTGACCATCTTTTTTATGCCTTATAATATCGTTTTCGGCTATTGGACTGACAAAAATATTGTATGTCATATCGAAAATAACTTATCACGATATTCCTTTGTCAGAGGTTTCGGCTGGTCTCGACGAGCCTTTTCTATCTTAGCAGTAAACTCCTCTTTTGTCATTTTAGTATCATCTACCGCCGTACCTGTATCTTTTATAGAGAATATTCCCATATTTACCATACTCTCTATAATGTGCCTTATATTTTTGTTTCTGCCGTCATATTCGAGTGTTACGATTGCCATAGTAGTACTTTTCTTGAAATATTTTTCTTTGCGAAGGTAATAATTTTTTCTTATTTGAAAAAATAAGTTTCAATGGCAAGAAAAAAATTAGCCACTATCTCTTTATAGATAAGTCTTTTAATCATTTTGGAGATACCTCCAATATAGGCGTTTTCACGGAGTGTTTGTGAGACTATGTTTATGCTCTATTTATCCACTATTCCCCTTGTCCGAGTCTGTTTGCAAGCCAGCTCACATAGAAGAGCTGGAAGCTGTGGTATATCATTATCGGGAGCAGGAAAATAACTTTCTGTGTCTCTGGGATACCGAGTACCAACACGAACAGACTGCCGTGTACCAACGACTTCTTAGACCCGCAGAACGTTGTAGCGATGGTATCTTCGCGTGAGAAACGCAATAGCTTGGTGATACGCAGGAGTATGGTGTAGACAACGAAAAACAGGCATACCGCCACAATGGTGATAAGAGCGAAAACGACCGGCGATACCGACGAGAATAATTGGCGGACGAAAGCCTCGGAGAAGCTCTCGTAAACGATAAGCAATATTATAAGTTGGTCGAAATGCCCTATCAGACGTATGTATTTGTCCACTATTTTTTTCAACAAAGGATTTAGCAGCAGTCCGAGTATGAGCGGCAGTAGTACTTTGAGTAGCAGTTGCCGCACTACCTCGTCTTGCCCGACGCCCGTCTGCGTGCCGTCTATGAAGAAACCCATCAGCAACGGTGTGGCAACGATACCGATAAGTCCCGAAACAGAGGCATTGAAGATAGCAGCGGTAACATTGCCCTTGGCAATGGATACCAGCACCACCGACGATGATATCGTAGAGGGCAGACTAGCCAGAAAGAACACCGAAAGCCATATCAATTCGTAATTCGTACCCTTCACTACGAGATAAAAAGGCAAAACAAGCAGAGGAAACAACACAAACGTGCCGAGCTGCACCAGAAGATGTAGTCGCCAGTTTTTGATGTCGCCTACGACTTGTTTGATATTCAACTTCAGCCCGTAGAGCAAGAAGATGATACAGATGCCCCAATCTATAAATTTACTTAGGTCGAATATCTCGTTGTACTCCTTGCGATATGGTACAATCCTTGCCAAAACGACCATAAAAACCAAGGCAATGAGAAAACTGTTGTGTTTGTTGAAGAGTTGTTTCATCGTTTTTCTGCTGTTGTTTGTGTCGTTGCAGTGTCTTTTGGGGGGTGGTGGCAAGGTGAGATAGTTATGCTCTGTTTTGGTTGTATTAATATGCACTATCGACACCCGAAAGCCGATAAATATTTGTCGATATACGCCTGTTTATCTTTCGATTTGTATTGTTCTATGTAACGAGGATGTTCGAGAACGGTCATCTTATCGAATAGTTTGGCTTCTTTATTTAGCTTTTGTATGAAAAGGGCATTCTTTTTGCCTAAGATGAATACTTCAGACGTATCGAGATTGAGCCCGATATGTTTTCTGAGCGAATCTATCATAAAATCTTTGACCATAGCGAAGAGTTGCGGGTCGTCGTAATAGTTGGCGTTCAGCTGCTTGCCGCTTCGGTCTGCTCTGACGATAGCCAGAGGGAAGGGCGAATTGATATAGAAGTCTTTGTAGAACCTGCTTACTCCGCCGTATTGTGCTATCATATCGTATACGAAGACCGACGAAACCTCGTGCGTCCGAGCCGACACCATCGATATGCCGCACTCGCTTGCCAGCCGTTTGGTATCGGTGAACGGGACACCTGTAACGCCTGCTCCGTTTCGGCTCGGGTTGATACCGATAATGAAGCGACGACGATGGTTGTCGGCGTAGAACTTTCGATAAAAAGCCCCCATTACCTCCATCGTCTCTGGGTTGTCGGTGTATGGGTTCAGTACCGCAAACCCCGTCGGCAGCAGCCCCGAATACGTCAGCTCCCGATTGAAATCGATAATACGCTCCGCCATAGACAGGTGTGTCTCGTTGTTGTTCATTATTATTATAAAAAAGGGTTTAGATGGACGTTTTATTATTTTGTTGTTTATATGATTTTTAGTGTTTCGATTTAGGTTTTTTTAATACTTGCTTCTCAATACACCCAATCAGCATGGCTTACGGGGAATTTATTTAGTTCTGCTCGAATATTTTTCCAGTTGGGCATATACCTGTCCATGTAATATTGAAACTTTTCATTGTGATGGCGTTCTATTAGATGAACCATTTCATGCAAAACAATATATTCTAAGCAATGGAGCGGTTTGTGAATTAACTCAAGGTTTATCCATATTTTCTTCTTCTCAATATTGCACGACCCCCATTTTGTTTTCATTAATTTTACTTGCCAACCATTTATCCGTATTTTGGTCGTCTTTTCCCATTTCTCGATGATAGGGGGTATAAGTTTCTTCAATTCCGCACGATACCATTCTGTCATTATCTCTTCTCGTTTTTTAGTAGAAGTATTGGGGCGAATATACAAATCGATGTAGGTTTTACTTCTTACAACAACTTTTGGTATTGCATTTTGTTCTATAACATTAAGTAGATATCTCTGTCCTCCCAAATAATGACTTTCTCTTTGTTTGTATACACAGACTGCCATTCGCTCTTGTCCTTCAAATTTTCGTTGATTTCTTTTTATCCAAGTAATTTTGGAAATGGCAAATAACCGTATGGCATCTTCTGATACGTTAAGAGGGGCGGCAAGTCTTACCCTTCCGGTCGGCGGATATACTGCAAGATGGATGTTTTTAATATCTTTTCTTACAATATCAATTGTTATATTTGAGATGCTGATTTGCTTCATTTAGTATTCTTCTTGATTTTTGACTAAATCAAATATACGATGTGTCTTTTCTTCGTTGGTTATTCCAAAATTAGCCAAAACATTTTCTATTGCTATCCGAACGGCTTTTGATTTCTGCCTATGTTCTCTAAAACCGGGTTGCTTTGTTCTGCGAACATTTTCATCCAATGCTACCGCCAGTTTTTCATTTTTATCCAAGTTATCATATAAAGCTCTTTTGGCAGCTGTATTAATAGTAGAGGGATAGGCTGTTGTCTCCGGCTTTTTAACTTTGGTAGATAAAGCAATTATTTGTTGTAAGTAGAGTTGATAATTCAGTGTCTCCGAATTTCTTTGCTTAATTATTTCATCCAACAAAACACTCATCTTTTCGTAATACATCGGATTGGTAGGAGTTTGTTCGATAATTACTTTTCGCAAATTGTTTTCAATAGCCTCCGCCATGGCTTTAGGGTTGTTTTTAATATCATTGGGTAAAGCCTCCAATGCTTTTTCTCCACGATCCACCAATAAATCAATCAAGCTAAAATCATCAAAGTTGGCAAGCACCTTACTGTTTTCGGCATCAATATAGCAGTCAATCAAATGCCTCATGGCTGGTTCATATTGCTTCAAATCGACATAATCACCACTTGCCAGCTGAACAACTTCACGAATGTGTTCAAAATATTTTACATCTGCCTTAATTTGGTCTATCTCATTATTCGAATAACCTGCTTTACTTAATTCGTCGGAAATATTACTATAAGCTCTTATCAAAGATATTGTCAGCTTATACAGAGACACTCTACGAGGTTCGGTCTCTTTTAATTCATCTTTGTTCCCTGTATCTTTTCCGCAAAAATAATGCACGAAATCAATCGTATCTTTAGGAGGGGCAACAGGCTCAATGAGTGCTTTTATAGCCTCTAAAGCTTCGTCTAATTTTTCCTTTCCTGATTTTAGTCTATCTTTCAGTAATCCCTCGATATCCGATTTTTCATAACCCGCCAAAGCTTCGGTTGTGTAATCGTGGAAAGCTTGCTCCAAACTCTTGAACAGATCCATGTAGTCAATCACATAGCCATAATCTTTGTCTTCTCCATCAAGACGGTTTACCCTGCAAACGGCTTGAAACAAACCGTGATTTTGCAGGTTTTTGTCAATGTAAAGATAGGTGGCAGGCGGTGCGTCAAATCCCGTGAGCAATTTATTAACTACAATAAGAAGTTTCATTTGAGCCGGCTCCTCGACAAACTTCTTCTTTACCTCTTTTTCAAAAATATCTACTTTCGTCAATGCACTTTCAGATGGTTCGTTGAAATAGTCTGAAAGCATTTTTTTGTAAATCTCAAAACGTCTCAACTTTTCGGTATATCCTTCGCCTGTTTCCTCGCCTTTTATGTCATTATGATTGGGGACAAAAGATGTAATAATGGCACATTGCTTAAATCCTGCTTGTTGGAAAAGTTCGTAGTATCGGCAGGCGTTGTAAATACTATCCGAAACAAGCATGGCATTTCCGTGTCCATTTTGCAAGCGCTCTTTACGAGCCATATCCATCAAAATGTCCATAACAATTTTTTCCAATCGAGATTTACTACTAAATACATTTCTTAGCGTTCCCCATTTTTGTTTTAGCTCTGTTTTCTTAAAATCGGTCAATCCCTGTGTTTTAAGCTCAAACCATTGGTCTATATTGTCGTGCGAAGTAATATTCTGTTTCACATCACGAGCTTCGTAACGTAAGTCTAAAACCACTTTATCTTGTACGGCTTCGTCAAATTTATAGGTATGAATGTAGGGACCAAAAATCTCCAAACTTGTTTGCTTGTCTGTTTTCAGAAGAGGCGTACCTGTGAAACCGATAAATAACGCATTTGGGACAAACTCTTTCATAGCCTTATGTAGTTTACCCGATTGTGTTCGGTGGCATTCATCTACAAAAACATATATATCGCCTTTTGCGCTATAATCGGTTGGAATACTTCTTTTAAGATCCGCCAAAAAGTTGTCCACATCTTTCTCGTCGCCCTCTTCTTTTCTCCCAAACTTGTGGATGAGCGAACAAAGCAGCCACGGGGAAGTATCGTTCAGTTTCTCCAGTAAATCCCTTCCGCTTGTAGTGCGATAAATCTCCTCATCAACTCCTTTATACACTTTCTCTATCTGCTCGTCCAGCTCTTCACGGTCGGTTATTATCAGCACACGTGCTTTGGGATTGTATCTTCTAATCCACTTTGTAAGCCAAACCATAGTTAGACTCTTTCCGCTACCTTGCGTGTGCCATATGATTCCGCCCTCGCGCCGACGGATAAAGTCCTGAGCCGATTTTATTCCGAAGTATTGATTAGGACGGCAAAGTTTTTTTATTCCTCTATCGAATACCACAAAGTCACGCAATAATTCAATGAAACGCTCTTTATTGAACATCTCAATGATATGCTTATCTAACGGATAAATGTGCTTTCCCGATTTTTCTCTTATTGATTTTGTGATTTCTAACAGATATGTACAAGCTTGGTCTTTTTCTTCGCTTACCTCTTTCCATTTCAAAAAATACTTTTCTTTGGTCTCAATGGTTCCATATTCCAATCCCTGTATATCGTTGCCTGCAAGTACGAATTGGATAGTGTTGAAGAACGGTTTTATGAATATGTGTTTTTGGTTGTCCAAATTTTGTCGAATTCCTTCGGAGATGGAGACTGTACTTCGCTTAAGTTCCAATACTCCGATGGCTATTCCATTAATATACAAAACGATATCCGGTCTTTTCTTGTAGTGTGAGCTGTCTATGGTAACCTCTTCGGCAATGGCAAAATCATTGTTTTCCGGATTATCCCAGTCAATTAGCCAGACGGTTTGTCTGTTTTGCCCGATAGCGAGTTGTACGTTTACGCCATACCTAAGTAGTGAGTAGAACTTTTTATTTATATCATACAGCGAATTGCCTTTAGCATCAGCCACCTTATTTACCTCAGAAATAGCTCTATCAACTAAATCGGTAGATAATTTCTTTTTGTTTACCAACCAGTTTTTCAGTATGTCTTCTTCAACATTTCTGTTTCCTTCTCGCTTTTCCCAATTTCCTAAATAGCTATAACCTAATTCATTCTGAAATAGATTGATTAATCTGTTTTGGGTTTCTCGTTCTATTTGCCCTATATCGCTCATGCTGATTTATTTATTTTTTACGTTTTTGTGTCTCATCGGTGATACGATAACTGTTTTGTGTCTCACGAAACGAAAAATATGAGACGCAAAACGGTTTGTTACTATTCTGTGAGACGCAAGATGTTTATCCATTACCAAATAATTTGTTACTTTCATCGATAGCTCTTTGTATTTCTATATCAGAAAAGTAAGGTTTTTTCAACTTATTTTTCCACTTAGGGATTGAAGCAATGTGAGCTTTAATATTCGGCACATCTATTGCAATTTTTTTCTGAATTAACTCACAAATTGCTTTATCAATAGTCGTAAGTACTTCCAAATACTCATTTTTATAAAACCTAAATTGCTCTATCCATTGTTGAATTTCTGTTCCGTACCATTCCTGAAAGTAGTTTAATGCTTCTTCAATATTTGCGTTCACAACAAAAGCATCGTTTTGACTTGTGGGGTTTTGCACTTTTGTGATATATTTGTTTTTCACGGCAATACCTTCGGCTCCTTTGTATCTGTTAGCCGGATTATATGGGCCGGCTGCGTATTTGTCAAAACCGCGTGCTTCCCGCTCGCTCTGTCGATGAAGCAAATATGCGTATTTGGTGTAACGAAAACGAGATAAAGGATATTTCTTCGTACCGAACTTATGCACCAAAAAACTGATGATAACCGCTTCGTTTATCTGCTCGTTGTGCTTAGGCTTTTTTACTTGTTCTTCTTTATTTCCGAGCAATCTTATTTTTCCTGTCAACAAACTTTGCATCATACCTTGCTTTATCTGCTTCTGTTTTTCGAGTTTTTGTTCTAACAGAGAGATTTCGGCATCCATATCGGAAAGAATAGTGGCGATACGGGTTTGTTCTTGATAATCAGGATATGAAATCTTAATATCTGACAAATCTTTTCCATGTAGATGATAAATAGTAACGCCCTTTGTTTTTGCTGCTATTTTATATTTACATTTTATATTCAAGTAATAAACTATGAATTCTGGATTAATATGCTTCTGTTTTTTTCTTAAAACTATTATGTCCCCTCCTATCATCACGTTGTTAGCTAATATTGTTGAACATTTTGCTAAGTCAATCCCAACTGTAGTTGTTGATCCAGGGAATAAAATATCTCCAAATTTAGACATAATACCTTCTTCACTATTTGTTTTTGAGTTTACTTCCCTTATTAATTCTTTATAGGTTGTGAATAATTCACCATATAAGATGCATTCCAACTTTCCATGCTCATCTAATTTTGATTTTGATAGTCCTTGTCCTTTTATGATATCAAAATCTTCCTCCAATGTCTTCTCTTCCCACCCTTCTTTTGGTTTTAGCAATTCTTGCATTGCTCCTTGCTTGATTGCTTTTTTCTTGGCTATCAGCTTTTCGGTAGCGGAAATAAGTGCATCGGCATCGCTTAAAGCGGTAGCTATGGCATTTTGTTCGGAGAGAGGTGGAAGGGGAATTTTTATATTTCGTAGTTTGTTTAGACTTATCTCTAAAAACGTACTTCCGCTGGCATTTAATAAAAGAATATTTTTTAATACAGCCAACCTATAATATAGGTATTCATTATTAATTAGCCTATTAGTAATAAATGATTGAAATCCTTGGTTGGTACATGCTTTTACTTTTAAAATGCTTAAATCTCCTATTACTGCTCTTGTAGTTAAAATTATTGTCCCTACTGGAAGTATTTTTGCAGAACAATTTTCGTATCCTAATTGAGTAATTTTCCGAATACTTTTGTAAACATATTTAGACTCACCTACTTCTGTGGGCGTAAACCAATTAATATTTCCATTCCAATAACTTTTATTAAATGAACTTGGTGTGCTGCCACCTACTATGGTAGCAACCTTATTTAAATGTACCACTTTCCAATCCTTAGGAATTACCCCAATCTCTGTATTTTTATATCCCTCTGCTACCATTTGTAATTCATTTGTTTTAAATGGTTTTCTACTTTGGCAGTCAGAGCATCGACCTCATCGGTGAGTTCGGTAAGCGTAGTCTCGTATCGTTCGGCAAGCTCTTTGATACGTTGTGTAAGGTAGTGACTCACAGTATCCGTTTCGGTTTGTACTCGGTTTTTTATTTCCGTCATCCACTTTTTTTTAATAACAAGGCGTTTTATGTCGTCCTCGCTTAGCAGTGGGTATTGCTCTATTACTTTGCCTTCCAATTCTTTTTCTTCGGCTTTTAGCTCTCTGTTTTTATCATCTTCCTCTTCATAAAGCTCCGCCAAAGTCTCCAATAAATCAAACTCTTCTTTCAAATCGGCATCTATTTTCACACCTTTCTTGGGTGTAATCTCTTTTAGTCGACATTTTACATTTACTTTCGATACTTTGCCTTTGGTGTCGGTCACTTCGCTAAGTAGTCCATCTTCCGAGCTGTTTTCTTCGATTAGTTCTTCCCGTTTCGTCTTGGCTGTTTCTATTTGTTCGTTCAGTTTGTCAATAGATGCCTGTTCTTTTGCAAAATACTCCTGTACGATAAGCCCGGGCGGTATCAGTCGTCCTTCCAAGCCTTCCAATCCGGCAACATCTTTCTGTTGTCCTTTGGGGTTTCTCTTTTTCAAACGGTTAACTTCGTTTCCTGCTTTCCATCCGTCGGCACTGATTTCGTAAAAATCGTCTTGCATTGTTTCGTTCCAATAGTCCAACAGATGCTGATATACGGCGTATTTATCGATTAGCGGTTGTTTGTTGAAACGAGAAAGTATGCTTTCGGCAATTTTAGTAATCTCTTGCTTTGGACGAATGCCCTTATCGAGATGTGAGCAGTGTGTGGTAGTCTTTTTTTCCCAAGCCGAATAAGTCTTTTGCGTAGAGTTGATAAAACCGACAAATTCGGGATAATTGTAAATGATGCTTGTTATATCTTCTTTATCTACTTGTAGTTCAAGATAATTGGGGCGGTTCTTGATAGAGCTGAACAGTGTGTTTTTTAACGTTGGACAAACCGTCCAATATTGGCTCAAAGTATCGATATCGCTTTTAGGAATACCGCCAAGCAGATGCGCTTCGATATCCTGAGTGTCGTCGGACTCCTGATTGTTGATATATTGGGGAATGTTTAAGTTGTAATCGTTTTTTGGGTCGGCTATTTCGGAAATGGGAATATTTCGTGAATATCCCTCTTTTTCGGTTTTCTTCTTATAGGTATCAATAATTTTATGGATATCCCGCTCACGCAATCGGTTTTTGTTGCCGTCTTTGATAAAACCTTTGCTTGCATCAATCATAAAAACGTGCGTCCGCTTATCGGCATCTTCTTTGTCCAATACAATGAGACAAGCTGCAATACCTGTACCGAAAAACAAGTTGGCAGGCAATCCGACGATTGCTTTAATATAGCCTTTGCCGATTAGTTTTTTACGGATGTCGGCTTCGGTATTCCCACGAAATAGTACACCCAGAGGCATGACTATACAGCCTTTCCCTTTCGATTTAAGGGATTTTATCATGTGAAGTAGAAACGCGTAATCTCCGTTTTTTGCCGGAGGCGAAGCGTAACCTTCAAAACGTTTGAAAATATCATTCGACGGGTCTAAACCGTTCATCCATTTTTTATAGCTAAAAGGCGGATTGGCTACGGCATAATCAAATGGTTGCAGTTCTCCCGTGTCTTCTTTAAGAAATTGCGGATTAGATAAAGTGTTTCCTAACCGAATATCGGCTGTTGCGAAATTGTGCAACCACATATTCATTACCGCCAAACCGCGTGTGGTATTATCGTTTTCCTGTCCGTAAATGGTGATACCATGTGGTGCCAAGTCGGCTGCTTTAAGTAACAGCGAGCCCGAACCGCATGTCATATCGTAAATCGTATCCTCCTGGCTATCCGACTTATAAACCTCGATTAATTGAGCCATAACTCTCGAAACTTCTGCCGGAGTATAAAACTGTCCTTTGCTTTTGCCGCTATCGGTTGCAAAATTTCGCATCAAATACTCATAAGCATCGCCAAGCAAGTCATCGTCGTCGGCTCTATTGCCCGAAAAATTCAATTCCGGTTTGTTAAAAATATTAAGTAGGTTGGTTAATGTGTCAACTTTATCTTTTCCCGTTCCTAATTTCGTTTCGTCGTTGAAGTCTGCGGATGTTATAATATCGGTCAAGTCATTGTTTTTTGCAAACTCTCCGATGATGATGTTTATTTGGTTCCCAATATCGTCTTTTCCCCTCCATTTGAGCATGTCATAGAAACTGGTACCGTCTTTTAATTCAATAAGTGGGTCTTTTTTGTCGGAAACGTATTTCATAAAGAGCAGTACCAAAACATAATCCTTGTATTGACTTGCGTCCATACTGCCCCTTAACTCATCGCAACTTGCCCATAATGAACTATATAATTCTGATTTTTTTATTGCCATTTTTTACTTGTTGTAGTAATTATCAACGATGTGATTATAGAGTTATTCGATTATTCCAATTGCTTTCGATAAATGACATCTAAGGTTCTGTATTCTTTATCCTTCCATTCATCCCATCCATTGGCACTTCTACCAAGACAAAACATAGCAGCAGTGCTCGGGCTCGAAAATGTTATGTCTGATGTAACAATAAGCGCAAGACCTTTTTTAGTAGTATATTCACTCAGTAGCTTTTCTCTTTTCTCTTTCCAATGAAAAGAAGGGGTACTTTCTTCAGCTATTACACTTCCTTTCAATACGGTAAAACCTGATGAACTATAAAATCCTTTGGCATTACCGCCTCTACCTTTTGTATAAAAAATATGCTCCTCTTTAGGTTTAGTAATCTCGAAAATATTGCATCCGATGAAAGAAGCGAGAAACTTAATGTCCTCGAAAAATTCGTCCATCGTATCCCTCTGATATTCGGGTAGATTTGGTGCTTTGGGAACTTGCTTATTTTCGTTGAGGGTGAAAGTGTTTGACTTCTTGGCTTCTGCAATGGCTTTGTGTTCAAGATATTGTACGTCGACCTTAGTCATATCTGCATCTTTGGAAACAAAAATGAGAGCCTTCTGCCAAAATGACTTTTTGTTTTCATGATCTTTTACCCGCTCTCTGAAGTTTTCCGTTTCACCTATATAAGCTTGTGGTTTGGTAGTTTCGTCTTCGCCGACGAGAATATAGAAAGCCGGTTTTTGCAGCTTCTCTTGTTCATTCAGATAAGAGAGATTGGAACGCGGCACCACGTACATCTGACAAATCTTATTACTGATAAATGCGTATTGAGTCCCCTTCGGATCCCCATCGATGAGATATGTTGTTACTGTTTTACCCATAAAAATGGTTTATATCTTGATTTATTTATTGTTTTTAAATTGTCTTTTTACCCAAATGCAATGCAAAGTTATGAAAATTATGTGATAGTTTGTAAGTGGTTGTAAATAGGAGCTTTTGGGGTGGGGGAGTGTGATTTTATTTTTAGTAGGTCGAGTTATGCTAACGCTCGACTAAAAAATAGATGGCGGTCTTTGAGTACAATGAAGACAGATAGAATGAGTAACAGCAGGGTTTGTATGCACTTGCTGTCGGGATGAGTCGCAAATATCTCATTGAAATAGCCTGCCGTGATGTGGAAGACGACAGCCACGAGTATGTTGCGGTTGGTTTTGTAGTAGAGCCAGTTCATTAGAATTACGAAAGGGAAGATGCTGACAATGAAGTTAAGGCTATAAATCCACCCTTCTTGCACCACATTGGCGTGATAATAACCTTTGATGCCTGCGAGCGGAAAATGCCAGACTGCCCAATAGGCGGCAAAGAGCATAGAGGTGTAGAACAGGTTCATACGGGTGCGCAGGCTGTCGGTGCCATAGCCGTGCCAAGCAAGTTCTTCGAGTATGGGGGCAAGTATGAGGAGAAACCAAACGGGGAAGACGCCGGAGGTAAACGTGTAATGCCCGGTGACGACGAATTGCGAGGGGCTGTAGCCAAACAGAAGCGAGATAGCCATTGCACACAGGATACTGGCAGGCAGCAGCAAACACGCTGCGATGTAATACCGCCACTTGTTTTTAGAGAAATTAAAGAAACGACCGAAGAAATCTGCTCGCAAGTTAGGAGAGCGGTAGACTAATGCAACGGTCAGAAGCATCGGAAAACACAAACCTATTATTCCCAAGATGGGCGCCGCCCACTTGTTTTCCGAATAGACCGTGTGATGACTTACGTAGCCTGCTGCGAACCAAAAAGCCCAAGGGATAATTGTTGCCAAAACATAAAAGAGTATAGTGTGCTTGTACTTGATGATGATATTTTCTTTAGTAGTCATAAGATTAGAAATTTATATTCAAGAGAATTTTAAGGGGTAGATTTTCGTAATTTTCAAGCAAAGTTAGGTGTAGATTTTGATTTTTTAAATTGTATCTGAACTGTTTATGTAGGTGTTTAGTATTCAGTTATATTCGTGAATGCTTTACTTTTCACGTGCGTTACTTTTATACCATTTATCATTATATAATAATGACTTAAGAAGATAATGCTTTCTAAAAAGTTATCCCGAACCTATGGGTTTACACATTCTTATGTAACAGTTTCTTCAACATTTCATTACCTCCGATGATGAGCAAGACGGCAGATAGAATCAAGACTATGCCGATGGCAAGACGGACGGTGAACGGCTCTCCGAAGACGAAGGTGCTGATGACTACTGCCGTTACAGGTTCTAATGCTCCGAGGATAGACGAAAGCGTACTGCCAATGCTTTGAATGGATACATTCAGGAAATAGAGCGAGAGGAGCGTAGGCATCAACGCCAAAAGAACGATACAGCCCCACTCGATGGGCTGACGGGGCAGCTGAACAGAGTCGCCTGTAAAGAACATATAGCCCACGATGACTATCCAGCCGAAGAAGATAATCCAGAATGTAGACTTAACGGGCGACATCTTTATCTTGAACTGTTTGGCATAGACGATGTAGATAGCGAAAAGAAGCGACGAGCCCAAGACGAGCAGGACACCCGTTACGCTCAGCGTCTCCTGTCCGTCGCCCCGATAGAGAAGCCCTATTCCGCCGATAGCAAGCGCAAGCGAAATCACTGTAATGGTCGTTATATGCTCGCGATAGAAGATGACCATCAGCAGGGCGGTCATAATGGGATAAGAGAAAAGTATGGTCGAGGCGACGCCAGCGTTCATAAAAAGGAAGCTGGCAAAGAGCAGAATCGACGAGAGGGCAAACATAGCACCTAACAGCGAAAACTTGATGGCATAGCCGCGGCTGATGGAGAACTTCTCCTTGCGTATCAGCATCCATACGGCAAAGAATATTGTTGCCAGCCCATAGCGGTAGAAGAGCACATTGCCCGACGTGAAGCCGTGGTCGTAAAGTGGGAGTGCTCCCAAGGGGTTGGTTCCATAAAAAACTGCTGCTAATATTCCTGCTATATACCCTTTTGCTTTTGTATTCATCTGTCGTCGTACTCTATAAAATTTACTTGACCTTCTCCAATCCCACGGTCATCTCTGCCTGCAACTGCTCGCTATATTTCTTTTGGTTCGAGGTTAGTTAAGTTTACGATTTCTCAAATTTCCGTGCAAAATTAGTATAAATTTTGATTCCTGCAATTGTATCTAAATTACTTATGTATGTGTTTTGTATTCAGATGTATTCGAGAATGCTTCACATCTCACACTCTTTGATGTGTAAGTGAAAAGTAGGTTGAAGATTAGTTGATGTTCTATTTTAGATTTTTCCCGATTCAAAGGTACAAAAACAGCAGCAATAATCGGTGAATTACTACTGCTGTTTTTTGCCGACGTCGTTTACATACAAGCTTAAGTACGTTTACGGTCGTACGAAACGACTGTTTTGCCGCTATTCGCCGTCTTTCTTGGCGGGGGTATCGTCGTTGTTCGGTTTTTTTCTTCGGGCACTTATCGAACTATTGGTATTGGCGATGATTTGGCTTACACCCTCTATAAAATCCGAATATCCTGCCGATTTCATACTTTTGAGCGACGTCAGATAGGGCAGGAGCGATGTATTGACCCGTTCCAAAAGCATTTTCTTCAGCTCAGCCGATTTTTGTTTTGCGTTTTTGGCGGCGATATTCTGTTCGTATGTTACCCGCTTTTCGTTGAACGATTTTTGGGCTGTTCGTATTGCCTCTATAGCCTCCGTTACTCCTGCGAGCGACGAAATCTCGCCTGCAAGTCCCGGTGCGGCGAGGTCTGTAAGGAGCGAGTCTATATGGGCGGACTCTACGGCATAGTTTTCACGTGTGATTTTCACGCCGTATTTGGAGAAAACCTCGTAGAGCTTCGCTCCCGGCTTCTGCAGGGTCTCGATAGGCATAGCGGCATACCCTTGTAAAATTTTGTCGAACTTGCGTATAGCTTCGCCGCGAACGGTATCGGCAATATCGAGCTCCGATAGAGTCTTATCGCTTTTGATAACTTCCGAAAGTTGTTCGGCGAGCGTACCTATTTCGGCAAAAAGCGGTTTGAGGATAGTGTCGTCGCCGATTGCAGGCTGCCTCTTAAACAAAATCAAAAGCCGTGTGGCTGTGTCTGCCACTTCGGTGATACGTGCATTAATTTTCAAATTTTTCATAAGTGTGAAATTTTTATGTTTATAAAATGATTTTATTAGGCTGCAAATATAAGAATATTTTTCGATAAACGCACAAAACGTTTTTTGAGGAAATATCAAATGATATATCTTAGTTTCACGAGTGAATCGGTCATATATCAATTTATATATGCTCGTTTCACAGGTGCGGCAGCCATATATCAAATGATATATGCACGTTTCATCGTTTTTTGTGTAATATATCAAATGATATATTCTCGTTCAACGAGTGAGTCTACCATATATCAAATGATATATGCTCGTTTCATCGTTTTTTGTGCAATATATAAATGATATATGCTCGTTTCGTCGTTTTTGTGTATTTGTATCAAGTGATATATTCTTGTTTTACCATTGCGGCAGGTCAATTATTATTTTTATTTGGTTTCTTTTTGTAGAGCATTACTTTTAGCCCAACAATTACAACTTGCAGTCCAAATAATAACAGTTAAGAATACAGGAAGTAAAGTCAGAATAATTGTATGAAGAATACAATTGATATTTAGATTATTATCACAAAGAGTAACCCAAGAAATTATATAATGTATTGCAAAGATTATTGTCCAGATAATCATTAGAAATCTCCCAATAAGAATATTAAGTTTTGAGACAGAGTATTGTCCAGCGTTGTTTGTCATCAAGTTAGCATCTAATTCCCAAGGTGCTTTTTCCATTTCTAACATATGATATTCGTCTTCAATATCTAAATCATATTCAATCTTGATAATCATTCTCTCATACACTTCATACCAAGCTTTCGAGCCTTTTGCCATCATAATCCATATTATAGAAAATGCAATAGCACACAATGCAAGTGCACAACAAATCTCATTATATATTATAGGTTTATCTGTGCCTTCCAGTAGTTTGGATACCAAAAAACCATAGGCAGGGAAAAATAAAACCAATAAGGCAGATAAGAATATGGAGCGTTGCCAAAGGTTTGATATTTCAAAATCTCTTAACTTGTAAAATGTCTCTCTCAGTTCTTTATGAGAGACTCTAATTTGTTTGTCTTCCATTTTTTAATTTATTTGTTAATAATACGATAGAAAGCAATATTTATGCACATATGCCTTTATTTACCATCTCGTCTATCGATGCTTTGCTTGGCAGACTCTGGCAATTGATTATACATTTCATCAATTTCATTGGGGTCTGTAATCATACTTTGCCCTATCATATTTATAAGCCTCATTAAGGATTTTGCTGTATCAATGTCATCGACATCGAAAGCAATTGTACCTGGGTGTACTGCTCTATTGCCAACAACTCTGACAATATCAAGAGCCTGTTGTATCTTTTTAGGTAATCCTTTTTCAACTAGCATACCAATATTTTTATTAATATCTCTATCAGTTGCTCCTAATTCATTACACAACTTATCTATAGCTAAACGTAATAATGCACAAGCGGCACGTGGTGATTGATTGTAAATTAATCCGGCTTCATTGTATAACTGTTTAACTGATGTAGGTAAGTCTGGATTTACTTCTTCAGCAACGATATTAGGATATATGTACTCATTATCTATCCAAATAATCTTTTTCCCGCAACTATAACAACGTGCTATCGTTAACATATTATGGAAAAAATTATCCTCTTCAAAACTATGTAGTAAAAAACGCATAAGAGAAAGAGTTTGGCAATGTGGGCAAGTAAATGTATTCAAATTCTTTTTAGGCGCTATATATTTATCGTTCATTGTCCTATTGGTTATTATTAATAATTAAACATATATTTACCATAAAAACACGTCCTTATTAATAGGACGTGTTTTTATGGTAAGGATTATTATTTTACTTCACTTCCTCAAAATCTACGTCGGTTACGTTGCCGTCTTGGTTGCCTGTGTTGTTTTGGCTTTGCGACGAACCTCCGTCGGTGGGTTGTCCGTCGCCTCCGCCCGACTGTGCATTCGCATTCTGTGCGTTGTACATCTCTTGACTTGCGGCGTGGAAGACGGTGTTAAGCTCACCGATAGCCGTATCGATAGCTGCTATGTCTTGGTTCTTGTGAGCCGTGCGTAGCTTTTCGAGAGCCTCTTCGATAGGAGCCTTTTTGTCGGCGGGTAGCTTGTCGCCAAACTCTTTGAGTTGCTTTTCGGTCTGGAATATGATAGAGTCTGCCTGGTTGAGCTTGTCTATCTTTTCGCGTTCTTTCTTGTCTGCTTCGGCGTTGGCGGCGGCTTCGTCTTTCATACGTTTTATTTCGGCTTCGCTCAGCCCGCTCGATGCCTCGATACGTATCTTCTGTTCTTTGCCCGTTGCCTTGTCTTTGGCGGTAACGTTGAGGATACCGTTGGCGTCGATGTCGAATGTAACCTCTATCTGCGGCACTCCACGCGGTGCGGGCGGTATTCCGTCGAGGTTAAACATACCTATCTGTTTGTTCTGCGATGCCATCGGGCGTTCGCCTTGCAGCACATTTATCTGTACGCTCGGTTGGTTGTCGGCAGCGGTGGAGAATACTTCCGATTTCTTGGTCGGGATGGTGGTGTTGGCGTCGATGAGCTTTGTCATTACGCCGCCCATTGTCTCGATACCGAGCGAAAGCGGGGTAACGTCGAGCAGGAGCACGTCTTTCACTTCACCCGTCAGGATAGCTCCCTGTATGGCAGCACCTATGGCTACTACTTCGTCGGGGTTGACGCCTTTTGACGGAGCTTTGCCGAAGAATTTCTCAACTACCTCCTGTATGGCAGGTATACGTGTCGAGCCGCCTACGAGTATCACCTCGTCGATGTCCGATTTGCTCATTCCTGCGGCTTTCAGTGCGTTTTCGCACGGAGGTATCGTTGCCTGAATGAGTTTTTCGCACAGTTGTTCGAATTTGGCACGTGTCAGTGTCTTTACCAAGTGCTTGGGCACGTTGTCTACCGAGGTGATGTACGGCAGATTTATCTCTGTCGAAGACGAAGAGGAGAGTTCTATCTTTGCTTTTTCGGCAGCCTCTTTCAGACGTTGCATAGCGATGGGGTCTTTGCTGAGGTCTGTGCCTTGTTCGGCTTTGAAGTCGTCGACGAGCCAGTTTATTATCTCGTGGTCGAAGTCGTCGCCGCCGAGGTGTGTATCGCCATTGGTCGATTTCACTTCGAAAACGCCGTCGCCCAGCTCGAGTATCGATATATCGAATGTACCGCCGCCGAGGTCGAATACGGCTATTTTCATATCTTTCTTAGTAGCCTTGTCGAGACCGTACGCCAGAGCTGCTGCCGTAGGCTCGTTGACGATACGCTGTACCTTGAGCCCCGCTATCTCGCCCGCCTCTTTGGTAGCCTGACGCTGAGCGTCGGAGAAGTATGCCGGCACTGTGATGACGGCTTCCGATACCGTTGTGCCGAGGTAATCTTCGGCGGTCTTTTTCATCTTTTGCAGCACCATTGCCGATATCTCCTGCGGAGTGTACAGTTTGCCGTCGATAACTACGCGAGGTGTGTTGTTGTCGCCTTTTACCACTTTGTATGGTACGCGGCTTATCTCTTTCTGTACCTGGTCGTAGGTTTCGCCCATAAAACGTTTGATGGAGTAAACCGTGTTGTGTGCGTTCGTTACTGCCTGACGTTTGGCGGGGTCGCCCACCTTACGTTCGCCGTCTTTGAGGAAAGCCACTACCGACGGAGTGGTGCGTTTGCCTTCCGAGTTGGCTATTACCACAGGTTCGTTGCCTTCCAAAACAGCTACGCACGAGTTGGTTGTTCCTAAGTCGATTCCGATTATTTTTCCCATAATATGTCTATTTGTTGTTTACGTTAATTACTAAATAAAAATTTCACGTTCTAATTTTTATCAAATATCGTACCACATCGGCAATATGACATTTTGGCATTATATGGCAGATATTGGGTGTTAGGTGTTGGGTGTTAGGTATTGGGTGTTAGGTATTGGGTATTGGGTGTTAGGTATTGGTTATTAGGTGTTGGGGGATAGGTATTGGTTATTAGGTGTTGGGGGATAGGTAATCGTTGAATTGTCGAAAAAAGTGTCTGTTTTTTTTCGTATCGGCGAACTTTTCTCATTTTAAAAATATAAAATCCGAATCTTTTTCATATCTTTGCCTATCAAATTTATAACTAATAATACACATTATTATGCAGACAACATCGAATATCCTTATGATAGAGCCTATTTTGTTTGGCTTTAACGAAGAGACAGCGAAAAACAACTATTTCCAGCAAAACGACAACACCGCCGAGGCACAGATTCAGCACAACGCTTTGACAGAGTTTCGCTCTATGGTAGATATGCTCAGAGCACATAAAGTCAACGTTATCGTAGTGAAAGATACTGCCGAGCCCCACACTCCCGACAGCATATTCCCTAATAATTGGGTATCGTTCCATTCCTGCGGACGTGTGGTGTTGTATCCTATGTTTGCTGCCAATCGTCGTACCGAGCGTCGCCCCGAGATACTCGACCGTATCGCTTCTGAGGGTTTTGCCATACGCGAGAAGATAGACTTCACGGGATACGAACACGAAGAGAAGTTCCTCGAAGGCACAGGCTCTATGATATTCGACCGCGACAATCATATAGCATACGCCTGCCTGTCGCAGAGAACGGAACGCAATCTGTTCGAGCTCTTCTGTCGTGAGATGGAATACACGCCTGTGGCATTTCACTCGTTCCAGTCGGTAGAGGGTAAACGTCTGCCGATATATCATACCAATGTAATGATGTGTGTTGCCGACCGTTATGTCATCATCTGCACTGATACGATAGACGATGCCGCCGAACGAAAAGCGGTTGTCGATACCATCGAGAAATCGGGAAAAAAGATAATAGAGATATCCGAGAGTCAGATGCACAGGTTTGCAGGTAATATGTTGCAGGTAAACAATACCGACGGCGACAAATTCCTCGTTATGTCGGATACTGCCTATCGTTCGTTGCGTCCCGAGCAAGTAGCGGCAATAGAACAGTACAACAAGATACTGCACCCTGCTATACCTACTATCGAGCATTATGGCGGAGGCTCTGCACGCTGTATGATGGCAGAGATATTCTTACCGAAGAAATAACTACGTAGTAGTGTCCGTGTACACTTACGCTCTTCTTTAGATGAAGGTAAAAGTAGGTATTCTCAGAGCCGTACGAATAGAATTTTCGCTTAGCGGTGGCTTTACCGACAATTTCGGCAGACACGTTAAGGAGGGTTCTTTCGTTGCCGAGCTGTCAGATGACGCCATTCTATTAGACGGCAGACGCTACGACGAACTATACTTTCGTTCGTCGGGCGGGGCGGTCTTTGTTCTCGATAATGTCGTCATAGGCAAAGACTTCCATTGGCAGCAGAAGCGTCGGCAACGTTTCGGCGGCGATTTGCAAATACTCAGAGACGGCGACGAGCTTGTGGCTGTCAATCATATCGATATGGAGCAGTATTTGTATTCGGTGATAGCCTCCGAAATGAGTTCGACATCGTTTCTGGAGCTGCTCAAAGCTCACGCTGTCATATCGCGTAGTTGGGTAGTGTCTGCAATCAATGGTTTACAAAATATCCCTGCTCCAACGAGCCGCATCGATGATACGAACTCGGACAATCCCGCCTACATACGTTGGTACGAGCGCGACGCTCACAGCCTGTTTCATGTCTGTGCTGACGACCATTGTCAGCGTTATCAGGGTATACCCGATGTAGAGCCTCCGACGCTGCGTGAGGCTATCGAGTCTACCGAAGGCGAGGTGCTTACATACGGCGGTATCGTCTGCGATGCTCGTTTCTCGAAGTGTTGCGGTGGCTATACCGAGCGTTTCTCTTCGTGTTGGGCAGATATGGATTATCCGTACCTTGCTACATTCAGCGACGACGTCGACGGTCGTTGCCGTCTCGACCTTACGGACGAGCAGGCGGCACGTGAGTATATCTCCTCCAAACCCGATGTCTTCTGTAACACCGACGACGACAGCATCGTCGGGCAGGTCTTCAATGATTATGACCGTCGGACACAGTCGTTTTTTCGGTGGCGTGTGCATTACTCGCAGTCCGAGATTTCGGAAATCGTCAGACAGCGGTCGGGTATCGACTTCGGCGATATCGTAGACCTCGTGCCCGTACGTCGTTCGGGGTCTGGCAGGATTGTGTCGCTGCGAGTGGTAGGTTCGCGACGTACTGCTACGGTCGGTAAAGAGCTCGAGATACGGCGTTGGCTCTCACGCTCACATCTTTATAGTTCGGCATTTGTTGTCGATAAGGGAAACGATGGCAGCTTTACCCTGACGGGAGCCGGCTGGGGGCATGGAGTAGGGTTGTGCCAGATAGGTGCCGCTGTGATGGCTCGGCAAGGATACGGCTATCGACAGATTTTGGAGCACTATTATCCACATACAACAATAGAGAAACTCTCTTCACCCCCGTCCGATAAAATTTTACTCGTCGAGCATCAGTGAAACCGATGGTAATATATCGTCGGGCAGAGTATTGTCTGTTAGCGATTTAATCATACCATAAGGAATTGCTTTTCCGTTGGTTTTCAGTAAAATAGTCCGCTTGCAGATAATTTTGGCTAAGTCGTAGAATATAGCTTGCTCTATATCCGAAGAGTCGGCGAATAATTTCAGTACATTACCTTCTGTATCGGCAAATGCTATGCCTGCTATGCGGTTGTTTGTTTTGGCTATGAGTACCTTGTTGTTTTCCATCGCAAAAACATCGACGACTGTCTCGAAATATCGTTTGTCGAAAATCACCCCTGCGGTCTGTTGCCTCTGCTTGTAGTCGAAGTAACGGAAGGCTTCGCTTATGTCGGACGGAGCTAAGCTGCTGACGTTTACTTGATTGTTTTCTTTGTATTCGGAGGTAATGTTTATCTTTTGGTAGTCTTTATAAAACGCCGTTCGGTAACCAAATTTTGCATATATGTCGAACAGAAAATCTTTCGCCGGTATTAAAAATGCGGCATCGAACCCGCTGTCTCTTAGTTTACGGTGTGTATCGTCGAGAAGTCGCCTCATAATTCCCTGCCTGCGATAGTCGGCATCGGTGGTAATGCCTGATAGATAGGCGGTTTTCAGTATCTTGTCGCCTGTTTTGAATAAAAATGGAATAGCCTGCAGTGCCGCCACTACTCTGCCTTCGTATTCAATAGTGTGGTTGATGTCGGTATGGAAGACCCTGTCGAAATATAGTTCCACAAAGTTGTCCGTGTCATCGAATGACGCTTTCCACAGTCTTTTGGTCTGCTCTTTTATTGATGACAACATTGGTTTTATATTAGTTTGGCAGTGTACTTGTCTAAAATCTCAGTCGGGTGATACGATAGCTTGGCTTTGCGAAGTCCTTCGATACCGAGGTCTTCTTCTCTGTTTATAAATTTGTATTGCGAGGGGAGAGACTTTACAAACTCATTATTGACCATAGTGTATGCACCGATATAGTTGGCATCGGCTTTTTCGACAGCTACGTCGAATGTGTCTGTATTTATCGGCGAACCGTATGTGAAAGCCACGACACGGCTGTCTACCACGAGTGCCCCTCCTTTGAGATTTAACTCCGTATAATGGTCGAAAGCCCGCTGTATCGCTTGTCGCTCTGCATCCAGAGCAATGTACGACTTGTCTTTTTCGTCTTCGTTAAGGTTTTTCCATAGACTTTCGAGCTCCATACATTTGGGTATTATCTCCTCCGTAATCGGGACAAACTCATAGTTTGGGTAGCTGCGCTTAAACTGGTTGATATGATTGCGTTTGGGTTGGTATTTTTTACCAGTCAGGTTTATCAGGTCTTCACGCAGATAGAGGTAATCGGAGTAGTCGCGGTTGGTGGTAAACGAAAATGTGTCGGGTAGCAGTCGTTCCAGTTCCGTTCGCATTAAAGGACTGATTCCCTGCATACAGAAACGTTGGTTGTCTGTCTTGGAGTGTTCGATAACAGTCCGTACGGCAGCCTGTAGGTCGCCTTCGCCGATAGGCATCATATAAAACGGCTTGTCGTGAAACCAATATTTTACGAATAAAAAACCGTTGTATTCGGCTATCTTGGTGTTATATAAAAATTGCCATACAAACATATTGGCAAAAGCCAAGTCGCAGTTACGAAAAGGTCTATTGATAGTATACGACTGCACAAGCAATCTGTCTGAGGCTGTGAATGTTCTAAAATTCAACATATAAATTGTGTATCCCTTTTGTTTTTGAGATACAAAAGTAATCAAAAAAATGTATCTTTTCTCCTTAGAAGAATTGTTTTTATGCGGAAGTATGGGAGTAGAAAGCAGAAAATGGCATAAAACTCATATCTGACTGAAATACAGCGGATATTGCTTGTTTCTTCTTAGGGTTGCATCATAGGAAACAGGCAGAAAAGGGAGCGAAAAGGAGGGAGTTCAGTTACCAAATCGTTCGAAAAACGATGAAAGGAAAAGGACGGCTGAAAGTGGTAACTAAAACGGAGTTTTCTCTTTCATTATCAATGTTTTGCATCGTTCAAAGTTCCTCAAAGAAGTGTAATTTTGCAAGTAAAAAACAATGGAAAAAGAAAAATTCAAGCTGCTTTTCTACCTCAAGAGAGGTACGCAGGACAAAAACGGAAAAAGTCCCATCATGGGACGCATCAGCGCAGGACGCTCTATGGTACAGTTCAGTTGCAAATGCTCGTGTACTCCTCGTTTGTGGGACAGTCGCAAAAACCGACTGCTGGGCAAGAGTGCCGAAGCCGTATCGGTAAACAAGGAACTTGACCGCCTTCAGGTGAGCATACACAAGGTTTATGAGTCTCTTTCGGGTAAATCCGATGCTCCCATCACGGCAGAGCGAGTACGGGAGCTTGTATTCGGACTGAACAGTGAGTCACAAGGACTGCTGCATCATACAGACGAGTATATCGACCGCTTCCGTGAGCGTGTGGGCATAGACCGCAGCGAACGCAGACTAAAATGCCTGTTGCTCTTTCACAAGCATCTGGCAAACTTCGTCAGGTATCGCTACCGTGTGGAGGATATTCCCGTGCAGAAAGCCGACATCGCCTTTATCAAAGACTTGGAGGACTACTTCGCCAAAGAAAAGGGATTCAAGCTCAACACTTCGGCTGGCTATCTCTCCATGCTGGCTTCCTTGCTCAAAGACCTGCATAAACGGCACATCATTGACACCTATCCCTTCATCAACCATTCCATTCGTTGGGAAGTGGGTACTCCACGTTACATCACAAGGGAGGAGGTAGGTCTTATCGCAGCCTTGGGAGAAGATAAATTGCAAGGCTATGAAAAAGTGTCGAGGGATATGTTCCTTTTCTCCTGCCTGACGGG
>ERZ772967.456-NODE-456-length-33226-cov-7.896596_pt1 | contig 33226 bp, 25 predicted proteins | sample MGYA00511677_ERZ772967 | MGnify/ENA primary metagenome ERZ772967 (study PRJEB29015, sample SAMEA2737931) | human oral metagenome | biome: human oral; feature: human-associated habitat; material: dental | place: China | collected 2146 ...
ACTCCTTTGCCACCGGGATCTCGCGGGTGTCTATCACGTTGCCCCTGTCGTCGGAGACCCTCAGGGTGAGGGACCGCGCCTCGCGGCCCCCGGCGTCCAGGGTGCCGGAGAGGCCCTCGCCCTCGTTCAGGAAGTAGGTGTTGAGGCCCTCGACTGACGTTAGCCTCGACCTGTCGATGGTCACGGAGGCGACCCCGCGCGGTGCAGCCGCAAGAGCGCCCGCAGCGACGAGCAAAGACACGCCACCCGCCAGGCACAACAGGAACGCCCGTGCGGGAACGGCCCTCCTCCTCAGGAAGCCGGCAAACCCCACGAGGACAACCCCTCCGATCGCGAGGGGAGCCACAATCGCGCCTGGGAAGTCGCCCCCCGGCACCGCCAGTGCGAAGACCTCCTCAGCGCGCGCCGCGAGAGGCAAACACAACAGCGCCACAGGAGCCACCAAGAGCGCAACGGCCACCGGCGCCGCCCTTCTCAGATACCGAGCCACCAGGAAACGAGACATGAGCTCCGCCCTCCCAAGGGATTGACCTGCCTGGGTGCCCACACGCCCGCAGGGCCCAGCCGCCCGTCCCGCGCGGCCATCCTGCGATGCCTGCCATCCACCTATGCTGTACCCTAGCTGAGATGTCTCTCATAGTCAACTGAAGAAGGCGGGGAACGGCGCTCGCGGGACGAGAGCTGCCGTACGGGGGGCTCCGTAGCACATCCCCGGCGAAGGGGTATACTGTTTAAATTGGCATATTGGTGACATCCGCACCCCAGTAAGGCGCACAAGAGATACCCGTACCCATGACCGCCTCCCCGCACACGCACCCCGCAGCGCAGGACTGGCTTGGCCCAAGGGCGCGCTCGCCCAAGGGCCGCTTTGCGCCGACCCCCTCGGGCCGCATGCACCTGGGCAACGTCTTCTCTGCCCTCATCGCCTGGCTCTCGGCCATCTCTCAGGGTGGCAGCGTGGTTCTCCGCATCGAGGATCTGGACCCAAGGGCACACGACAGGCGAGCAGCCGATCTCATTATGGAGGACCTCGACTGGCTTGGCCTTAGTTGGGACGAAGGACCCTACTACCAGAGCGAGAGAGGCGAGCTCTATCGGGACGCGATTGCGCAGCTCAAGCGCAGGGGCCTCACCTACCCCTGCTTCTGCACACGAAGCGAGCTGCATGCCGCATCGGCGCCCCATGCCTCGGACGGCACCTACGTGTACCAGGGGACGTGTCGCGATCTCTCGCCCCAAGAGGTGACCGAAAGGGCTCGGTTGCGCCCCCCGTCGACAAGGCTGCGCGTGCCAGACGCACACGACCCTGCTGGCATCGTCACCTTCGACGACCTCTGTTACGGTCCCCACCAAGAGCTGCTCGCACGTGACTGCGGAGACTTCCTCATAAGGAGGAGTGACGGAGTGATGGCATACCAGCTGGCCGTCGTCGTGGACGATGGCCTCATGGGCATCAGCGAGGTCGTCCGCGGATGTGACCTTCTGGGCTCGACCGCGCGCCAGATATACCTGGCTGGACTTCTGGGCCTCACACCGCCACGCTTCGGGCACGTCCCTCTGCTCATGAGCCCCGACGGCAGGAGGCTCTCGAAACGGGACCACGACCTTGACCTTGGCGCCATACGGGACCGAGGCGTCAGTCCGCGTCGTGTCATAGGGCGCCTGGCAGGCCTAGTGGGCCTGGCCGAGCAAGGAGAGGAGCTCTCGCCAACGGAGCTGCTGCCACGCTTCAGCTGGTGTAAGGTACGCACGCGAAGGAATAACGCTGTCGTGACCGACGACTTTCTCTTATAACCACAACTTTCCTTATCATGAGGTATGGGGCTCCCTCCCGGGACGCCCAAGCATGCCGCGAGAAAGAGCGCCTGCGCGGCCGGGGACTCTGCAGAGGCCCCGCCCGCACCGTCGACGAGGCGCAGCTCGACGCGTGCGTGGACTCCGGCACCGCCAGCGAGGAGTGGTGGAAGAACACGCGCCTCGGCTACGAGGAGATGCCGGGCTACCCGGTACAGATCACGGGCGAGATGGAGATGGCATGAGTGGGGGCACCAGAGGCCGTCGATTGACATGACATATCGCTCCAGGAGAGAGGGGTCGATGCTCTCGGCCTCTCTCTCCATTTGCACGCCATACATGACCACTCACTTGAATCACTACGAGTAACGAAGTATAATGAATTACCTGTTGGGTAATCTAGTTTGAAAGCAGGACAAGCTTGGAACTCGTTTACGCATCGAAGAAGGTCGAGGAGCAATGCACTGATCTTAAGGCGGCAAAGAAGCTGTTCGCAGGTAACGGCAAGCTGGCGGTAAGCCTCATCGCTAGGGTTAACGCGCTCGAGCAGGCTGTCGTTCTGAAGGACATCGTAGTCCAGCGGCAATTTCACTTCCACAAGCTGCTTAACAAGAACGGCAAGAACCTCGATGGCCTCTTCGCCATCGATGTCAAGGCGAGGCAAGACCCCTGGAGGATAATCCTGCGCCCGCTCGATGAAAACGACGAGCAGTTTAAGCCGTGCAACATAGACGAGATAGCTGGCATCGTGGAAATCGTCAGGATTGAAGAGGTGAGCAGACATTATGAGTAACTATATCGAGTACAAGGATTCTCTGGCATTCCACCCCGGTTACTACATCGAAGAGATCGTCGAAGAAAGCGGTCTTACCCAGGCGGACTTCGCGAAGAGGCTCGGCACCACCCCCAAAAACCTGAGCCTGCTTATGCGAGGCAGGCAGAGCCTGTCTGTTGACATGGCCATGAAGCTCTCAAGGCTGCTCGGAACCACCGTGCATTACTGGCTCAACCTACAGAATGCGTACGACACCGCTATCGCGCAGATAGCGTCCGAGGAGGAGCTTGAGCGGGAGAAGGATGTCCTTAAGCTGTTGGGATACGACTACTTCCGCGACAACTTCGGTCTTCCTGACCTTCCCAGAAGGCTCGGTGAGCAGGTCGAGCGGGTCAGGACCTTCCTCGATGTCGCTTCCCTCACCGTGCTCACGGACCGAGACATGGCGGTGAGCTTCAGATCGTCCACGGGCACGATGAGCGAAGGTGGTATCGCAAAGGCCAACACCATGGTGCAGATTGCCACCAACAAGGCCGTCGCAACTGTCGCCCCTAAGTTCGATAGGAAGAGGTTCAAGGAGGCCATCGAGTTTGCGCTTACCCAGACGACAAACCACGAAGGCTTCTACCCGCTGATCAGGGAAAGGTTCCTCGAAGCCGGCGTCGTGCTCGTGGTTCTGCCAAACCTGCCGGGCTCCAAGACAAACGGAGCTACGAAGAGAGTTGGCAAGAGCGTGATGATGATGGTCAACGACCGGCGACTCTATGCAGACTCTTTCTGGTTCACGCTGTTGCACGAGGCGGGACATGTCATCTACGGAGACTACGGCATCTCATTCGAGAGCGATGCTGGCGACATCGAGCAGAAGGCGGACGAGTACGCGGAGAACAAGCTGATAGACCCATGGCTCTACCAGGACTTCGTGCGCAGGAGCAAAGGGCGCTTCACCATGCCCTTTATCACTGCCTTTGCGGCCAGCATCGATCGCGATCCAGGAATTGTGTTGGGTCGGCTTGAGAACGACGGATATCTTAAGCATCGCAATGGGATGCAGTCCCTACGGTGCAAGTACCACGTATCCGTGGAGTGACCCTTATCCATCCGCTTCTACCAAGTAGTTAGACACAGCTTCCCTCATCTTAGGTATGTGCCGGGGCAGGGATGGGAAACCTCGCCTCGAGCGGCACACCTAGGGCATCAAACAGCTTCCTGACTGACTCCTCGCGGTCGCGGCACCCTCACCCCCCCGACCCGGAGGTGCGCCTTGACCAGGCGGGCGTCGAGCAGCGCCTCGCCGAGCCGCCCGCGCAGGCGCTCTTCCTCGCGGTATGCTTGGGCGTCCCGGGAGGGAGCCCCATACCTCACGATGAGGGAAGTTGTGTATAACTAAGGTTCAAGCCGATGGCCCGCCCAAAGGCATAGGCACGACCCGGCGCTTACCCGGAAGGTGTGCGCGATGACTGTGCTGCCGAGCGTGAGGCTACTGGGCCAAGCGCACGGCCATCGTAGACGCCCTTGGGATTTTGGGACGCGACCGCAGGTTGCCATTGCGGAGTGGCACATTGTGGGGTATGATGTGCAAGTATCCGTTTGGAGAGCTGACCGAGTGGTTGAAGGTGCTTGCCTGCTAAGCGAGTATAGTCCAAAAGACTATCTGGGGTTCGAATCCCCAGCTCTCCGCCAGACTATGAGTGCGCCTACCCACAGGATCGCGGGTAGGCGCTTTGCGTTCTATCTGTCTCGCCCGCCTTGGACGCGTGCCCGCACCTTGGCCCGCATCGCTCCGCACGCACTTGGCCGCACGCGCTTGACTCATACCTCGCTCGTGGGCCGGGCCGTCCAGGCGCCCACCCGCTCCGCACCAGCCTCGCAGGATGGCCACCCACCTCACCAAGAGCCTGGATGTTGGATGTCATCGACTGGCCGTTGTGCCAGCCGAGCAGATCATCTTTGACTGATGGTAGAGGCTGAACTTCTCAAAGCCACGCCGACGGTTGTCAGCTACGTGCTCGCTTTTTTGAGGTTCACCAAAGACCTCACGATAGGTGTCTTCCAGAGAGCGCCTCGTCACGCTCCTTTTCCTGTCCTTTTCGTTCCATCCTCCTTCCATTGAAGGTGTGGGCACGAATGAGCATAGCGATTCCTGGCATGCCACGTCTTCCCACGGTGTCCGTCTAACAGTCACAGGGAACCCAAAAGGAGCCAAGCAAGTATTTTCCAATTCCACTTGACTTAGCCCCCTAGGGATGGCATTCTAGTTCTTGCACGCGGCGTTACCTCAGCTGGATAGAGGGTCTGACTACGAATCAGAACGTCACAGGTTCGAATCCTGTACGCCGCACCACAGACTCTAGCAAGGACCCCGAAAGGGGTCCTTTTTGTATCTGCAGCTAATGGCACCGGGGCTAGCAGGCAGGCCTGAAGGCAACCTCGTCCTTTGTGTAGGCCGCGTAAACATACGGAACGTTCTCCCGATCAAGCGCGTCCTCAATGTCGACGAGCCTGCCGCCCCCCACCTGAAAGAATTGCCGGAGCACCACCTCGAGGTCTTGAGTGGAGTCCGCATACAGCGCATGTGCGAGCACCGCAGGCGCAAACTCACCCTCAATCACGATGCGCCGACCATAGGGAGAGGCGCCAAACATCGCCCTCGTCAGCGGGCCTCGGCTTATCTCCTCGATGCACAGGCGATCGCCCCGACGGACAAGCGCAGCCTCCCTCGACTCCTCTCCATCGTCCTCCCGCCAGATCAAGCACCGTTCCTTCATGCTTCCTCCTATCGTCCAACTAACACTATGCGTAGTATAGAACTTCTGTTTCTATACTACAAGCGAAAATGATCTTTTTTTCTGGAGGCAGTAGCGAGCTTCGCCACGCCACCCTAAGGCAGATCCCCATGCTGGTGGGCCTCCCACGACACGACGGATGACCCAGGAAAGGTGTGGCGATTCGACCGCACTCAACACCGTCTGACCGTCACGCCGCCCTACCAGACGGATCTGTACGTACCGCCGCCAACGTTCAGTCACGCGGACGATACGCGGCACGCTACGGACGACACGACACGACCCGCATGGCCCTATGCCCCATCGGACCGTATGAGCTCCATGCCGCGCATGTAGGGGCGCAGAGCCTCGGGCACCGTGATCGAACCGTCGGCGTTCTGGTAGTTCTCCATGATGGCGGCCATCGTGCGCCCGACCGCCAGGCCGGAGCCGTTGAGCGTGTGCACCAGGCGCGTACCCTTGAATGCCTTGGGGTCCTTGTAGCGGATGTTGGCACGGCGAGCCTGGAAGTCCCAGCAGTTGGAGCAAGACGAGATCTCCTTGTAGGAGTTGTAGCTGGGCAGCCACACCTCGAGGTCAAAGCATTTGGCGGCAGAGAAGCCAAGGTCTCCGGTGCAGAGCGTCACAACGTGGTAGGGCAGGCCCAAGAGCTGCAGGCAGCTTTCGGCCTGCGCGACCATGGACTCGAGCTGGTCCATGGAGTTGTCGGGCTTGGCGAACTTGACCATCTCGACCTTGTCGAACTCGTGCACGCGGATGATGCCCCTCGTGTCTCGGCCGGCCGAGCCCGCCTCCTCGCGAAAGCATGGGGTGAACGCCGTATAGAGAAGGGGCAGCACGTCGGCGTCGAGGATCTCGTCGCGGTGGATGTTGGTGAGCATGACCTCGGCCGTCGGGATAAGATACATGCCGCCGCTCACGTGGAAGAGATCCTCGTCAAACTTGGGCAGCTGGCCCGTCCCGAAAAGAGACTCGCGATTCGTGATGACGGGTGGCCACCACTCCTTGAAGCCAGCCTGAGCGTGCTGGTCGATAAAGAAGTTGATAAGCGCGCGCTCCATAAGGGCGCCGACACCGCCAAGCAGGTAGAAGCGGGTACCCGCAAGCTTGACGCCACGGTCGAAGTCGATCATGCCCGTGGCGGTACCAAGGTCCCAGTGGGCCTTGGGCGTGAAGTCAAACTCGCGTGGCTCTCCCCAGCGTCGCAGCTCGGGATTGTCAGAGTCGTCCCTGCCGTAGGGAACAGACTCATGTGGGATGTTGGGAATGGCAGAGACCAGATCGAAGAGCGCCCCGTCAAGGCTCGCGCGCCTCTCGTCGAGCTCGGCGATGCGACCCTTGTTGGCGGCGACCTCGGCCTTCGCCCGCTCCGCCTCATCCTTCTTGCCCTCCCGCATCAGCTTGCCGATGAGCTTGGACTTGGCGTTGCGTTCGGCTTGGAGCCTCTCGACCTCGCCGATAGTGGAGCGGCGCGCCTCGTCAAGCTCAAAGAAGCGCTCGCGATCCCAGTGGGCGTTCTGCCTCGACTCGCAGGCCTTGTCCACAACGTCAGGGTTCTCTCTAACAAACTTGATGTCGAGCATCTGAGTCCTCTCGATTGTTGGTTCGTTCACGGAGCTTCCCGTCGCACGCCCCGCACCTGTGTGTACCGCGCCCTACTGTGCGCACCGTGCCCAGTATATACTTGACCGGGTGTGCTTGAGTGGGTCTGCAATGACCCGTAAGGACAACCTTCACCGAAAGGAACTCGATGGACCAGGTAGCGCAATTCTTTGAATGGCTCTTTGGGACAAGATCAGGTGTGCTGGCGCTAGTCGTCGGTGGCATCGTCTTCTTCTTTATCATTTCGTTTATCCTGGAGTTCAGGACCCGCGCCAAGTATAAGGACCAGGGGGCGGAGGAAGAGGAGGACGACTGAGCCATAGGCAGCCAGCCTATCATCGGGCTCCCTCCGTAGCCGAAATACCTGCCCCGCACGCTGCGCCGCGCCGCGCGCGCTGCGCCCCCGCTTCCCGCGCGCTTAGTGCCCCAGAATCTGCGGGGTACCTTCGCGACGACGTTTGCCCAGTTGAGCAAAAATCTTAGGTACCCCAGAATCTGCGGGGCACTTTCGCCGTGAGGGGGCGCGCCGGGGCGGGGCACTTTCGCCGTCACGAGACGTCCGGGGGCCGGGGCACTTTCGCCGTGACGAGACGTCCGGGGGGCCGGGTCGGGGCGAACCCCTCACACAACCGTGAGGAGCCCACAAAAAAACGCCTCCGGATTAGACCAAGAGGCGTCAGCATGCAGTGGTGCGGGCGAAAGGAGTTGAACCTTCATGAGATTGCTCTCATACGGACCTGAACCGTACGCGTCTGCCAATTCCGCCACGCCCGCGTGACTGCATACTCTACCCCAACTCCTTACACGAAGCAATGGTATTTTTTTGGCAACTGGGCCGCGTCTGTGGTAACTGGGCCGCGTCTTTGGCAATGGGTGGCAACGGACCTGTGGCTTACGCCGCCCGCCGCAGCGGGGCCGCTCGTGACGTGGGCGCAGCAAGACAACGCCCTTAGGGGCATCGCCCAGCCCGACTGCGGGTGATGCGTGCACAATCATTGGCGATAATCGATAATCATCAGGATTCTGCAGGTGCGCTGGGCAACTTCGCGCTAGAATGTTCATATCGTCACGGCAGACGAGCAACGCGTTTAAACACACACAGGGGGCCGCCGTGGGGGATAGGTTTCACAAACAGGGCATTCGTGGCCGCGGCGAGCGCGAGGTGCGCTACCGCCAAAGGAATGGTGAGCGTCGCGAGCGTCGGAGCAGCGCCTCTGCCTCTGATCAGCAGTCATCGCAGGAGTTGCTGCTCAATCGCTACCAGGTCATGGAGACCCGTGGCGCCGATGGGTTCGGAACGGTGCTCGACTGCTGGGACACGCGATTGCAGCGCCGCGTCGCCATAAAGAGCATACCGCTTGCCCCACAGGACCAGATGACGTCGCGGCAGATCATTGGCGAGGCACTCGATGAGGCGCGCGCCTCATCGAAGATAGCGAACCCCAACATCGTGACCATGTATGACTTCCAGTCCGACGAAGACTACGCCTACCTCGTCATGGAGTTCATCGACGGCCTCACGCTCTCGGAGTTCCTCGCGCGCATCGAGGGTGGCACGCTCACGGGCGACGAGTGTGCCCACCTGGTCACGTCCATAGGGAACGCCCTCGCGTTCGCCCACAAGAACCGCGTGCTTCACCTAGACGTGAAGCCCTCCAACATCCTCCTCGAGAGGAGCGGGGCTATTAAACTTTGCGACTTTGGCATGGCAACCCTCGCCTCGGCCACGGGCTATGGCGGGGCGCGCGGAGGCACTGTGGGCTACATGCCACCTGAACAGATAAATGGCAGGCTTGTGGACGAACGATGTGATGTCTTCTCACTCGCAGTCGTGTGCTGGCAGGCGCTTACGGGCGAGAACCCCTTTAGTGCCGGAACCGCCGAGAAGTCCCTCGAGAAGATCGAGCGAGGGCCACGCCAGGATATATCGAAGCTGAGCGACGATCTTACTGATGAAGCCGCACAGGCCATCACGCAGGCGATCTCCGCCAATCCGGCGGCACGCCCTCCCTCTGTCGAGGCCTTTGCCAAGACAGTCTCCTCTGGCCTTGGCGATCCCCGAGCGGGCGCCAAGTCCATCAAGTCGCTCCTCGCCCAATCGGTCGACGATAGCGGGGGAAGCTCCAAGGCCCACATAAGGAAGCGGCTTCCCCTCTCATACCGCTATCCCTGGCTCTTGGGCGCACTCATCCGCGTCGCGAGCGCTGCCGCCACAACCTGGGCCGTCTACCTGACGTCCGCTGCCTACCTCGGGAGGGGGACCCAACGCCAGCTCGTCGCCTGCGCGGTAGCTGCGCTCGCGACGCTTGCGCTGACGCCCGCAGGCTCCATCCTGGCCATTGCGTCTCTTGTCGCGGCGGTGCTCGGTACCTCTGCGGGCGCAGGAGCAGTCGCACTGTGCGTTATCTCGTGCGTGGCACTCGGGGTGTGGTGGCTGTGGGTGGGCAAAGCAGATAAGCTCTCTTCCTGCGCGATCATTCTTCCAGCCTGCACCCTGAACCCACTTCTGGGAGCACCTGTCGCGGCGTTCTCAGAAAGTGCACTGAAGGCGGCCGTCACGGCACTGATCTCATGGATGCTCGCCTTTATGGTGGCGACCCTCGCACCCCTGGGGCCCAATGTCGCCCCCGGACTCAGCAGCCTGCCCGCCAAGCTGCTTACCCTTCCCACTCTCATCTCCTGCGCAAGCGCGCCCATCGCCGCAGCATGCGGGGCGCTCGTCACCCAACGTTGGCGCAGTGTGAGGTCAGGCATAGTTGGCCAGTTTCTTTGCGCGGTGCTTTTGGCATCTGCTCAGCTTGCGGCCCTGCGGGTGGAGAATGGCGACGTATGGTCTCCCTCTAACTGGGTATACTCATTAGCTGCGTTATTCTTATGTGTGATTCTGTGCTTTATGGTAGTCGTACGTGGCCCTCTGCCCACTGACGGGGAGGTTGAGAAGTTTAATGAATCTGCTTAAGACTTTTGAAAGCCGCATCAGCGACGCCTTCGGCGCGGCGCCGGATGGTTATACCGCTCCGTTTTCCTTCAAGAAGCTCGCAAAGCGTGCCGCACGCGAGATGGAGAACGAAACATATGAGATCGACGGCGTCGACACGGCTCCCGCGCTCTACACGCTTCTGGTCTCCCCAGATGACGACGCGGCCATGAGGCCACTCTACCCGCAGCTGACGAGCGAGATCGCCGCATTTGTCGAGGCGCAGGCACACGCCAAGCGTTACGTGTTCGTCGGCAAGCCGCTCGCCCGCTTTATGGTGGACCCATCGCTCAAGAGCGGGCGCTTTGCCATCTTTGCCGAGAACATCGACGCCGGGGCCCTCAGTCATCTGCGCGAGGAAGAGCGGGCGTTTCTATCTGGGTCGCAAGGCGACATTGCCCCGACCGCACCTGTCGAGAGGCGCAGGCGCCGCGAGCGCATGCCGCAGGCTGTGCCCAGCGTGGATGAGGAGCGATCCGAAGAGGACTCGCTCATAGACGACGTGCCCTCCCCCATCGACGCACCCTCTGCCCCTGCGCAGACGTCTTCGACCGATGACTCCTCGGGTCTCGACGTCATCCCCGACCAGGCCGTTGACCAAGCGATACAGGACATCTACGACAACGCGTCCATCGAGCCCCCCGCAGTTGCGAGGGGACGTGCCATCGCAAGGGACGAGCCGATCGTACCGCTCGTGACAGCACCGGACGACTCCTACGTCCGCCCCGTATCCGTTCCCGCGACACAGCGCCGCAACGTCCCCTTGGTCAACCACCAGCGCTCGTCCTCCGCAACGGAGCACAGCGCTGCCACCTGCCTGCTCATTGACCACCAGAGCGGCCGCACCTATAGGGGAACGGCGCCCGCGACCACCATCGGCAGGGAGCGCATCCCCGGCGGGATCGTCTTGCAGGACCCCAATGCGTCGCGCCGCCACGCCAAGCTTAGCTACGACGGACGCAGCTGGCACATCGCGGACCTTGGCTCGACGAACGGCACGCTCGTGAACGACGTGGATGTGGACGTACATACCCTGCACGATGGGGACATTCTGACCATCGGCCTCACCAACCTGGTCTTCCGGGAGAAGGACTCATGATCGACCTGATGCTCTTCGCAGGTAGGATCGTGCTCGTCATCCTCCTCTTTCTCTTCTTGCTCGCCGTCACGCGCACCGGCATCGGCCTCGTGCGCGGGCAGCGGCATGACGCGGCCATCTGGTCCGTCGATGTGGAGAAAGGTTCGCGGGCGCTGCGCGGCCTGCACGTGGACATGCTCGGGCCCGTCATCATCGGCCGCTCCCCCTCTTCTGACATCGTCATCGATGAGGCCTACGTCTCGGCCACCCATGCGCGCTTCACACTCCAAGGACCCGCACTCGTGCTCGAGGACCTCAACTCGACCAACGGCACGCTCGTCAACGGCCACCCCATCACACGGCCCGTCACCCTGCGAGATGGAGACGAGGTGCAGGTCGGTGATGCCATCATGCGTGTGAGTCGCCAATGAGCATGCTAAGCGCACATACGGTCGAGGCCAAGGATCCCGCCTTGACGACACCAGAAGAGCCCGCCACGAGCCCAGGCCATGACGAGGAGCTCAACATCCAGGACCTCTCTGTCCCGGCGCGAGAGGGCTCCGACACCAAGAGCGGAAGCTCCGTCTCGCTCGCCTGGGGCGCCCGCACCGACGTCGGACTGTTACGCGAGCACAACGAGGACTCCTTCCTCGTCAAGCCCCCCCTCTTCGCCGTCTGCGACGGCATGGGAGGGCACGCGGCGGGTGAGGTCGCAAGCTCCATCGCCGTCGAGACCATCTCTGCGCACATGCCCGAGCACGCCGATGACGTCCTGCTCGGCACCGCCGTCGAGACGGCCAATGCCGCCGTCATCGAGGGTGCCGTTCAGGGGGCCGGCAAACCCGGCATGGGATGCACCGCCTCGTGCGCCCTCATCGAGAAGGGTAAGATGGCCATCGCCCACGTGGGCGACTCACGCATCTACCTCTTGCACCAGGGGAGGCTCGTCCGCCTGACCCATGACCACTCCTACGTCGAGGAATTGGTCGACGCGGGCGAGATCACGGCCGACGAGGCACGCCTGCATCCCTCCCGCTCCGTCATCACGCGCGCCCTCGGCTCCGATCCGGACATGTACGCCGATCACTTCACGCTCGACGTCGTGGCAGACGACAGGATCATCGTGTGTTCGGACGGGCTGTCCTCGATGGTGGAGGACTCCAAGATCGAGGCCATCTCCTGCTCAACGGCCACACCCCAGGCCGCCGCAGACAAGCTCACATCCGCCGCCCTCGCGGCAGGGGGGCACGACAACGTCACGGTAGTCGTCATCGATATCCTGGATGACGGCACAATGGAGAAGCACGCCCACGCCCGCAAGAGGCGCCTGATCGGGATCGCCATCGCCGCCGTGGCCTTCGTCACGATCCTTCTCGCCTCGATCGCCCTTGTCATCGCCAACTCGTGGTACCTCTCTGACAACAATGGGACCGTCGGCATCTACCAGGGCGTGACCGGTGACGTCTTTGGCATCCCCCTCTCCCGCCTTGCCGAGACCAGCTCCGTGCAGGTCTCCGATCTTCCCAGCTCGATTCAGGACAACCTCAAGAGGGGCCTGGCCCTCGGAAGCGAGGAGGAGGCCCGCAACACGCTGGAGAGCTACCGGGACCAGATCAACGCAGATAAGAGCGATCGTTCCGTCACTGTGTCGCGCACGCTGCTGGGCACCGAGATCTCTCCCGACAACCCGGCGACGCACGATGACTCCCAGAAGGGCTCAGGTGACTAGCCATGGCCGTCTCTCAGCTCAACACCAGACGCAATGCCGAGCTCGGCCTCCTCGTGCTCGCAGCGCTCCCCGTCATCCTGCTCTGGTCCATGTACGTCATGGACATGCAGCTTTCGGTCACGATCAGCTCGCTCTCGGTCCCCATCGGACTCTTTGTGGCGTTCGCGATAGCCCACCTTGCGGTGAGACGCTTTGCCCCAAGCGCCGACCCGGCGCTTTTGCCCATCACCTTCCTGCTCTCGGGCATCGGCATCGCCTTCGTGACGAGGCTCGCGTCCAATCTCGCAAACAGTCAGATCGTCTGGCTCTTCCTGTCGGTGGCAGCCATGATCGCAACCCTCATCGCCGTTCCCAGCATCGAGAAGCTTGCCGAATACAAGTTCACCATCGGACTAGCTGGCATCGTGCTCCTCATTTTACCCATGCTCATCGGCACGGAGCGCGGTGGCTCCAAGCTCTGGCTCTCCTTTGGCCCCTTCTCGTTCCAACCCGGAGAGATCGCCAAGATCCTCATCGTGCTCTTCCTGGCGGCCTACCTCGCGGAGAACCGCGAGCTTCTCTCCGCCTCGACGCGGCACCTAGGCCCCTTCTCGATCCCTCGCCCCCGCATGCTCGCCCCACTGCTCGTGATGTGGGGCATCTCGCTTCTGGTCGTCATCTTCGAGAAGGACCTGGGAAGCGCCCTGCTGTTCTTCACGTTCTTCGTGATCATGCTCTATGTCTGCACGGGTCGTGTGGGCTACGTGATAGTCTCCATTGGCCTGCTCGCAATCGCCGCCTTCGGCTGCTATCACCAGTTTCTCCACGTGCGGACCCGTGTCGACATATGGATCGACCCCTTTGCGGACGCCTCGGGCAAGGGCTTGCAAATAGTCCAGTCGCTCTTCTCGCTTTCCGACGGTGGCCTGACGGGCTCGGGCATAGGCAAGGGCATGCCGACCCTCATTCCCGTCGTTGAGTCCGACTTCATCTTCTCGGCCATCGGCGAGGAGATGGGCCTGTTTGGAGCCTCGGCGGTCCTGATCTGCTACCTGCTGTTTGCCGTGCGGGGCCTCGCCACGGCCGCGCGAGCCAAGTCGGATATCGCGGCCTTCACGGCAGTGGGCCTTACCTCGGCCATCGTGGTGCAGGCCTTCGTCATAGTCGGCGGCGTCACCAAGGCGCTGCCGCTCACGGGCGTCACGCTCCCCTTCATGAGCCAGGGGGGCAGCTCCCTCCTTGCTAGCTTCATCATCCTAGGGCTGCTTCTGAGGACGGGTGATGAGGGCACGGGACGTGGCATCGAGATGCAGATGACCGACGCGCGCTCCTCATCCTCTGCCCTTGGAAGCACGGGAAGCGCGAGCCAGGCGGAGGGCGTCTCACAAAACCCCCACGTCCGCAGCCGCCGCACCATGCAGACGCCTGAGTCGGGCGTGCTGGGTCGCGTCGCCCTCAGCAAGCGACTCACGGCCCTCGTCAGCGTGCTCTCGCTGATGATCTGCGCCCTCGTCGCCAACCTCGCCTACATCCAGGTCATACAGGCACGCCACTACCAGAGCATGCCAAAAAACAACCACACGATCGCAAAGACCGCACGCATACAGCGGGGCGCCATCATAAGCTCGGATGGCGCGACCCTGGCCGAGTCGCAACGGCAGGCTGACGGCACCTACGTCCGCACCCACCCAAAGGGATCGCTCGCAGCGCACACGGTGGGCTACGTCACGACGAAATACGGCGCCACCGGCATCGAGTCATCCTACAACGACATCCTCACGGGCAGGTCGGACTACACGAGCTGGATGAGCGCCCTCAACTCCATGGCGGGCATCCAGACATCTGGCTCCTCGGTCGTGCTCACGATCAACGCGCAGATGCAGAAGGCTGCCGAGAATGCGCTTGTCGGCAAGGTCGGAAGCGTCGTCGTCCTCAACCCCACGACGGGTGCGGTCCTCGCGAAGGCCTCATCACCAAGCTATGAGTATAATGACGTCCCACAGATCCTCTCGAGCAACGACTCGAGCGGAGAGCTCGTGGACCGCAGCACCCAGGTGCTCTACACGCCAGGCTCCACCTTCAAGACGATCACGCTCGCCGCCGCGCTCGACACGGGCCAGGCAAAGCTCGATGACAGCTATAAGGCGCCCGCGTCCATGGACATCGGGGGGGCGGCCGTCACCAACATAGACAACCAGTCTTGGAGCAAGCTCACGCTCAAAGACGCCCTCGCCAACTCCGCCAACACGGTCTTTGGTCAGCTCGGCACCAAGATAGGCGCCCAGACTCTCGTCAACTACGCCAAGGCCTTCGGGTACGGTACAGCCCTCGGGCAGGACTTCTCGACCACCGTCTCTCTGATGCCCGACCCCTCGCAAATGAGCGAATGGGAGACCGCATGGTCCGCCATCGGCCAGCCCGTCGGACAGCACTCGAGCCCTGCGGGCCCCCAGACGACGGCCATGCAAAACGCCGTCACCGCGGCCACGATCGCCAACAACGGCATCGTGATGAACCCCCACATCGTCGACCACCTGCTCTCACCCGAGGGAGTGACGATCTCCACCACCCAGCCGCGCTCGCTCGGACAGGCAATATCCGCCCAGACGGCAGGACAGCTCAAGGAGTCCATGCTTGCCGTCGTGGAGGGCGGCACTGGTACCTCCGCCAGGGTGCGCGGCGTCAAGGTAGCAGGCAAGACCGGCACCGCCGAGGTCAGCTCGACGGTCTCGAACTCGCTCTTCATAGGATTTGCACCCTACGATCAGCCAACACTCGCAATCTCGGTCTGCATCGAGGGCTCAGATGATAACAACGTCCACGGCGAGGGGGCGGAGGTCGCAGGAGAGGTGCTTGCAGCCTGCCTCAATGTGCAAGCCTTAGGTGCGGGAAAATGAACGCGCCAAGGGAAGCGGCGACGTCTTACGATAGCGTTCGGGGGCGGCTCGAGCGCCGCGGGATAGGAGAGACAATGTCAGACAGGGCTCTTGGTGGACGCTATGTCATCCAGGACAAGATCGGCACCGGCGGCATGGCTGTGGTGTATCGTGGCCTCGACCAGGTGCTGGGCCGCACGGTCGCAGTTAAGACGATGCTGCCGCAGTTCGCGGGCGACTCGTCGTTTGCCGCTCGCTTCAAGCAGGAGGCACAGGCTGCGGCAGCCCTGCAGAGTCCCTACATTGTGTCGGTCTACGACTGGGGCCAGGACAATAACACCTACTACATCGTCATGGAGTTCCTACGCGGCACCGATCTCAAGAGCGGCATACGCAAGCACGGTGCCCTCGACTGCAAGAAGGTCGCGCAGATTGGCTCTCAGATAGCCCAGGCCCTCTCGGTTGCCCACCGACACGACATCATCCATCGCGACATCAAGCCGCAAAACATCATGGTGCAGCCAGATGGCAACATCAAGGTCATGGACTTTGGCATCGCACGCGCCAAGAACAGCCACCTGACCACCGATAACTCCGTCCTGGGAACCGCCCACTACGTCTCGCCCGAGCAGACGCAGGGCAAGGAGCTTGGCCCCACGACCGACATCTACTCGCTTGGCATCGTGATGTACGAGGCCGCAACGGGTTCCGTTCCCTTTGATGGCGATGACGCGATCTCGGTCGCGCTCAAGCAGGTCAACGAGCAGCCCATGCCACCAAGCCAGCGCAACCCCCAAGTTGACGCATCGCTTGAAAGCATCATCCTCAAGTGTATGCAAAAGGACCCTAACGATCGCTTCCAAACGGCCGACGAACTTGCGCACGTGCTCAGGGACTACCTTGCTGGACGTCTTCGGGCAGTCAACGGCGCCACGGCGGGCGAGAACGTGACCTCACCCATTCCCGTCGCCACCACCAGACAGGCCACGGGAACACTTCCCGTCGCGGGCAATGCAACGGACCTGCCGCCCATGATCAGTCCCGCCAGCCGCTCGAAGCCCCAGACGGCAACCGAAAAGGCCCGTCAGGATGCGGAAAGGCAGCGCAAGAGACATCGTCGTAACATGGTGGTGGGAACGCTCTTGGGAGCTATCCTTCTGATTGGCGCCGTCGTGGCGCTTGCGTCTGTGCTTGGTCCCACAAATCAGACCCAGAGCGTACCCAACCTGCACAACCTCACGCAAGAGCAGGCACTGCAGCAGATCACTGACTCCAACTACTTCACGAAAGGCACGATCAAGGAGGAGTATAACTCAGCCGTCGAGAAGGGGCTCGTCTCAGACCAGGATCCCGATGCCGGTCTGCAAAAGCCGAGAGGAACCCAGATCAACATCGTGATCTCCAAGGGCAAGGAGCCTGCCGCGACAGTGACGGTACCGGACCTCGCGGGCATGACGCCCTCTGCCGCTGAGTCCGCCCTGCGACAGGTAGGCCTCGTGGGGCAGGCGGGTGACTCCGTCTTCAGCTCGGATGTTGAGGTGGGCGCCGTAGCTGCACAGAACCCCTCTGCCAACGCCACCGCAAAGGCCGGGGACATCGTCACCTATCAGCTTTCTAAGGGCGTCGAGACCGCGACCATACCGAATGTGGCGGGCAAGTCGCAGGCCGATGCAAAGAGCGCCCTCGAGGCTGCTGGCTTCTCGGTGGACGTCAAGAAGTCCGAGAGCGACACTACTGACGTGGGCTATGTCATCTCCCAGTCTAAGACCGGAACGGCAGAGAAGGGGGCGACTATCACGATCACGGTCTCGACGGGACCCTCGAGCCTAAGCGTGCCCAACGTCGTGGGCTCGACGGAGAGCGCTGCGAAGGAAGCCCTCGAGTCAGCGGGCTTCGACGTCGCAGTCGACCACGCTACGAGCAGCTCCGTGTCCAAGGGCAAGGTCATCAAGCAATCTCCGACGGGCTCCGCAAAGAGAGGCGCGACGGTCACGATCACGGTCTCGTCGGGTCCCGCATCTAGCTCTGGGAGAAACAACGGCAGTGGCGGCAACACCGGTGGAGGCAACACCGGGGGCGGCAACAACGGAGGTGGCAATACGGGAGGCGGCAACACCGGGGGTGGCAATACCGGGGGTGGCACCGGCGGAGGCAACACCGGAGGTGGCACCGGCGGCAATACCGGTGGGGACAACGATAGCGACGGGTAACGTTGCAGAGCGCGCCTTTTGGTCACGTCGCGGCCAAGGGGCGGCTGCAGAGTGCGCTTCTCCGTGAGGTTTGACGCGCAGAGTGCGCTTTTCCGTGAGGCGACGCCACGTTTGCGCAGGTGAGAAAAAGCGCACTCTACGGAAAAGCGCATTCTGTACGTTGGATCTCACGGAAAAGCGCACTTTGGCTCGCTCGCCCAGAGCTCGCCTCACGGAAAAGCGCATCCTACAACCTACCGGCCTCACGGAGAGACGCATTCTGGCCGTTCTGAAGACCCCAGAGTGCGTCTTTCCGTGAGGTCCCACAGCCAGAATGCGTCTCTCCGTGAGGTGAAGAAAAAACCCAGGGGCAGCAATGCCTCTGGGCTCTCTGTCTTATGGTGACCCCGGGCGGATTCGAACCGTCGACACCAGGTTTAGGAAACCTGTGCTCTATCCCCTGAGCTACGGGGCCGTACGCGAGATATTTTAGCATCACTTGCCAGCTTTTTACGTGTGATATTAGAGGTTCCCATATCGCGGGCGGCCCCCACGACGACGGCCGCGCGGCGGCTGTGCGTTCCCTCCATGAGGACCTCCCCCTCGACCTAGACGGGATGGCGCGGCGTGGGGACCAGCCCCACGCCCGGGTAGACCACACCGTAGAAGCCCACGCCGTCCGCGTACCTGCGGGGGACCGCCGCCATGGTGAGGAGGCCGGTCGCGCCCTCCGGCACGGCCCCGTCGCCGAACGGGCTCCCCCCGTCGTACGTGAGCCGGATCTCGGCCGAGTCCCAGCTCACGCCGACCGCCCGCGACAGGCGTCCGGGGCCGTGCGGCAGCCTCTCGTACGACATCAGGTAGAAGTGGTCCTCGAGGGGGTGCCCCCCGACCATCTCGCGGAGGGGAGCGAAGCCCGCGAGCCCCCACTCCCACGCGGCGAGGGCGAGCTGTCCCGCGGTGTCCACGACCACCGGGTGGCCGGGGGGCACCGAGACGCCGTCCGACGGGAGGCACGGCCAGCTCTCGATGTGCGCGTCGTCGGGCCCGACTCGGCACGGCCTCCACCAGTAGCCCGCCCCGTCTCGCTCCTCGCCCGGGTAGACGACACCCACGAGGCCGGACCCCGCGTGGAGCGAGCGCGGGACGGCGGCCATGTGGAGGCGGGCGGACCTCGCCTCGCCCCAGCCGACGACCCCGCCCCAGGCGGTGTCCCCCTCCTCCTCCGACAAGAGGCCGACGTCAGCGTCCGACGACCCCTCCCTGAACATCACGGAGCTGACCGAGCGCTCGGGGTACGGTGGTCCCTCGAGGGGGCGCTCCTCGAGCGCCAGGATGTAGAAGTTGTCCTCGATGGGGTTCCCCTCGACCATCCCGAGGAAGGGGGCGAGGCCGTCGAGCCCCCACTCCCGCTCGGCGTGGGCGAGCTGCTCCGGGGTGTCTATCGCGGCCGTCTCTCCCCCCATCGAGCGCCTCTCGTCGGCCATCACCTGCGTGCCGCACTCGCAGTCCCCGACGTGGACCTCGCCGGGCCCGTAGCTGCTCGTCCTGGACCAGTCCTCGTAGTCACCCCCCGGCCGGCTGTAGTACTCCTCCAGCGGGGAAGGGGGCTCCTGCGGCGCCTCCTCCTCGCGCTCCGTGCGCGGGCCCGCCGCCAGCGCCGCCCACGCGGCCCCGGCGGCGAGCAGGGCCACGGCGACGGCCGCGCGACGGCTGTGCGTTCCCTCCATGAGGACCTCCCCTCAGCCGACGCTGCCTGGATTTGACTCGTGGCTCAGCTCGCCTGCGGGAATGATCCCATTTCTGCCGATGTCGAACACATGCCACACGGTCCCCGCGCCCTTGTCCCTGGGAACGTAATACGTTGCCATAAGACCATTGCCACTGTAGACCCTAACGAAAGCCCCCGATAGGGAGAGCTCCCTCGAGTCTGGTCTACTTCGATTGCTGTAGTCGTGAACAAAATATCCTATCAGCTCGTTCTCGCCCAGTGAAGCCACATCCACGGTCATTGTCACGGTCTCCGGCCCAAACGATGTCGTGTCATCGAGGTCCAGCCTCGCCGATATCCTACCCCCATCCACGGAATCCGACTTGTGGTAGTAACAGACGTGCAACCTCTTCTCGCCCCCCGAGCGAAGTGTCAGGTGCGAGTCAAGATCTCGTGGGGTATCCCCCCACGTAAGGATGATGCGATACTCATCTTGGGGCAGGGTCGGGGACAGCGCCATAGACGTCACATCGTCACTAGTGGTCGCGACGACGTTGTAGCACCCCGTCACATAGCCGTCCCTTGAAACCTCGATGGTGTAAGAACCTGGCATTATGGACAAATCGAATGTGCCGTCCTCTCTCGTAGTCGCCGACTTCTCGTTGCCAAGCCGACCCGTGGCGTACGCCCCAGTTGCATTGTCCCAACCTGGTCTAGCTTTGACCGTAGCTCCAGAAATGGTAGAGCCACTGAGCGCGTCGATCACCCGGCCCTTCACCGAGTAGGAAAAAGAGAAGAAACCCCCAAAGGGAGGCTCCTCCCACTTGCCGAGGACGAACGTCCCCCTATTCACCGTCTTGTCAGGTTCTACCACGACGTCATGCGCGCAGATCGGAAGGTATTCCTCTGCTCTCAGAATGAGGTCGTAGGTTCCCTGCGGTAGCTTCTGCGCAAAGTTCCCATCAGAATCCGTCTCGAAGCCGATGCTGTAGCCATCAAGATTATGTTCTCCCGTGCTCTTCCTTATCGCTACGATACTCGCCTTTGCCAGGGTTTTCGTAGTGCTTCCGTCGGCAGAGGCGTGACCCTTAACGGTACCGCAGAGTATTCCCGTGGGCCAAGTCACGTCGTTGAGGTCCGAGCCCTTATACGCCCTTGCCTTGTCACAGCAGACTGCCGCATCGGGCATCCAGTAGTCATAGCCTTCGCTGTTTACACTCCTTCCCTGTTCTTGTCCAGATTCGACAAGGGCCTCCTTAATCATGGATCCGTTAAGAGACGGTTTAGCTTGGTACATCAAAGCCGCGATGCCCGAGATATACGGCGCTGCCATGCTCGTACCGTCCATGAGGGCATAGTCCTTGGCGTTATAGAAAGTTGGAACCGTGCTTAGGATCTTGACCCCGGGAGCGCAGACGTCCACCCTATCACCGATATCGCAGAAGGATGCGTACGTGTACGATGCAGAGGAAGTGCTTGTGTTCCAGCTATGTTTTACTGCCCCAACGACAATAATCCTTTGCCGCACACCCTCATCGTCGATAGCGGTCAATATAGAAGCATATTTGGCAGGAATGCCGCTTGGGTGTATGGGGGATATTCCCTTCCCTGGATCGTTCTGGTCATCGTACATCCTGTACCCGTAGCGCGCATCTGCATCTTCTTTCGGTACCTGGGCCAGTCGGTTTCCTTTTAACTGGCTGTTGGCGTTGCCCGCAGACGTAACGATAACGAAATCGTAGCCGGAGGCAAGCAGCTTGTGGAAGAACTCCCCCATGATGCCTGCTCCCTCCTTAATGAATTTCTGAGCATCAGCATCACCCTGCGATGCGGCGTACTGAATTGGAGTAATTAGACCTAGGCTCACGTTGATGACCTTAACGTGGCTCCCTATCAGGCGCGCGTAGGCATACTTGTCGGCCATGGAACAACCAGTGTTACCTCTCTGGTTCGTGCACGCATACAGCCTCGTGTCCGTCGCCACGCCCGAGATACCCTCCTTGTTGTTGTGGCCTGCCGCGATGATCCCCGAAACATGCGTCCCGTGCGCGATGTCTTCTCTCGTGTCTTTGGTCCCGTCATCCACGATATTGTCCAGCACGTCGTCGAAGATGAGATCAGGGTGGTGCTCCTCGAAGCCGGCATCGTAGACGCCGACCCTCACGGGGGCGAACTCCGCCTTGCGGTCCCAGGCAACAGGAACATTCAGGGCCTCGAGGCCCCAGTTGTCGCCGTCGACGTCTGCCCAGGAGTCCGCAGGTGGATCGAACACAGTATTCTTTTGTATCGGATCGTCGTAATCCGCCGTCAGCGTATCGTTGTACATCGCGTCATCTGTAGTGAAGTCAGCCTTCTCCTCGCTGGCAAGGTTCAGGGTCGCCGTGCTGACGAAGGAGAGGCTGCGGAACCACGCAGCCGACTGCTCCAGCTCCTCGAGCGTCCTCTCCTCGGGAAACTCGAGCTGGTAGTCATCGGTAAGTGCGATGAGCCCAACGACCTCAGCCCCGAGCTCCCGCGCCGCCGCCTCGACGGGCGCCCTGCCGGTGCCCAGGTAGGCGCTCACGAGCAGCTGGCGCTTCACGTAGCGCAGGCCTGTGGCCCCGTCGGTGGCGATGTCGCCCTCCTCGGGCGCCTTGTAGTGTGCCTCACCTATGTCCTCGAGGGGTTCCCTCTCACGCTCGGGCGGACGCACAGCTGCCTCGGCCACGTGACGGGTGAGAGAGGCACCTGTAAGTGAGCAACCACTCGGCCCCGTGGCAGAGAAGCCAAACGAGACACTGCCGTGCGGGGCTATATTCTGGCTGTAGCCGGGGTTCCTAACAACGTAGCGGCCGCCGTCGTGCGACGTGACCGTGGCGCCCCATATGTCAGCGATCTCGTTTTCGAGCTCGAAGGCCAAGGACCAGTCCCTCAGCTCGACGTCGGTCTTGTTCTCTATGGTGACACTGCAGGTACGCCCCGAGCCCCAGTCGCTGTCAACTCTGAAGTCCACGGAGTAGTCCCCCTCGGGGACTCCCTCCTCGGCGCCGGGCATGCGGCACGACGCTGGGAAGCCAGGGAAGGTCGAGGAGCCGCACATGCCAAACTCCACGCTGCTGCCCGTAGGTATGTCCTGGTTCCAGTCGGCGTTCCTGAAGACGATCGTCCCGTCCCCATGAGACTCGACCGTGGCGCCCCACACGTGGGAGGGCTCACCCTCCCAGGACATCTCGAGCCTCCAGTCCTCGACCTGAGCCCCAGAGGTATTTTCCACCCTCACGCTGGCGTTGTAGCCGCCGTCCCAGTGCCCGGTGAGCGTGAAGGTAGCCCGCCAGCCGTCCCCCTCGTAGCTGCGCTCGGTGGTCGTCGTGTCCCACGCCTGGGGCGCGGCCGACGGCTGGTCGGCTAGGGCGACACGGCGCCACCCCCCGAGGGGTGACATCGCCAGGGCCAGCGCCAGCACGATCGCAAGCGCCCTCCTCGTCGTTTCCCGGAGTCTTCTCATCGCATCCTCCTCTGGAACGGAGCGGCTACGCCAAACTCATCTAATCACCATAATAACCCTGTACTGGGAGTTCAGCAAGCGATATGCGATCTTTTGTAAGAGAATCGGCCCCCTAGCTCCCCACCACCTACCTCTCGCCACCTACTTGTGCTGTTCGCGACGGGCCTTTCGGGCAGCCTTTTTCGCTGCCTTCGCCTCGGCTTTTGCGGCGTCCCGCTTACGGGCCTCCTCGGCGTCCCTCTCCAAGATCTGCGAGACTTTTTTCTCGCTCATGCCCCCAACAAGGTCTCTGGTAGAGTTGCGTATCGGTCGCACCTTGATGAGGTAGTAGATGGCCGCCGCAATGAGCACCACGTAGGCGAGCACAATCATAGAGACGTACGCAAAGGCATGGGGATGCTCCGATCCCGCCTCGCCCCCCGAGAGTGCGGTCGCGCCAAACGTCAGGACAAAGCACACGCCCACAAGAATCCACCATAGGCGAGAACCGCGCCTATAGGCCGGATCATTTCTGCATAGGATCTGAATCGCAGACTCGCAGCGATCATCCCGGTCGCGCTGCCTCCTGCGTAGCTCACGCCGCTCCTCGCGGCTCATCTCCGACTCGGACCGGCCGGACTCGCTTTGCTGACCCGAGCGAACCTTGGCCGAGTTGACGACGCGCACCCCGCGCGCGGCCTCCCGTGTCGGCTTGGCCCGCGAGGCGGAGCGCCTCGAGAAGCCGCCGCGTTTCTCGCTCGCACCGGTCTCGCTCTGGCCGCCCACTTTGTCGCCTTGACCTTTTGCCGCCCGCGCAGGCAGGTTGCCGGCCTTCTCGGCCTCACGACGAGCGGCCTCTATCGTATCACGCAGTGACATGTGACTCCCTCATGGGCCTGAACTGGGTGCCGCAGATGAGCTGGAACGCCTCCTCGTAGCGGCCCGTCGTGCCCTCGATGACCTCTGTGGGCAGGTGTGGGGGCTGTCCGGTCATATCCCAGTTCGCCTTGAGCCAGTCGCGCACATACTGTTTGTCGTAGCTGGGCTGGACATGACCCGGCGCATAGCCTGCGGCGGGCCAGAAGCGACTGGAGTCGGGTGTGAGCGCCTCGTCGATGAGCGCAAGACGACCGTCGATGAAGCCAAACTCGAACTTGGTGTCGGCGATGATGACGCCGCGACCCGCTGCGTATGCGGAGGCGGCGGCATAGATCCGAAGGGAGGCATCGCGGATCTGCTCGGCCACATCCACACCCACGATGTCGCAGCAGCGCTCAAACGAGATGTTCTCGTCGTGCTCTCCTAGCGCCGCTTTGGTCGAGGGCGTGAAGATGGCCTCGGGGATCTTCGAGGCCTCGACAAGACCCGCAGGAAAGCTGATGCCGCAGACGGTACCGTCCTGGTCGTAGGTCTTCTTTCCCGAGCCGGTAAGGTAGCCGCGCACGATGCACTCGATGGGAACGGGCCTAGCCTTCCTCACGAGCATGGAGCGACCCGTGAGGTAGTCGGCATACCGTTGGTACCCTGCGGGGTAGTCTGCCACGTCCATCGAGATCAGGTGGTTGGGCATGACGTCCTTGAACCTGTTAAACCAGAATGCCGAGAGGCGCGTGAGCACCTCCCCCTTGTGGGGAATCTCGTCTGGAAGGATAACGTCAAACGCGCTAATGCGGTCACTCGCGACCATAAGCAGGCTGTCGCCACAGTCGTAGATGTCACGAACCTTACCACGCGAATCCGGGCGAAGCTCCATAGCCCCCATATGTTCTCCTCACATCGTGTCCTGCTCCCTGCGTCGCTGCGCGCGCGGGCAATCATGATTGTACTGTATGGGAGCGGCCACGGGCGCCCGCGCGCCGCCTTCCTAGCGAGCCTCCCTGGCGTCCGTAGCGCCCTTGTGCGCAACCTGCCCCGCATTCGGCGCGGCCCACTGCTGTGACCTGGCCTGGGTCAGTGGAATCCTCAGTGTGAAGGTAGTTCCCTTGCCTAACTCGGACTCGACGATGATGCTGCCGTTGTGCCTGTCGGCGATCTCCTTGGTAAGGGAAAGCCCAACGCCGAGCCCTCCAGAGACCCTCTCGCGACTCGCATCCGAGCGCCAGAAGCGCGAGAACACGCGCGAGATGTCCTCCTTCGCAATACCGATGCCCGTATCCCTGACGCTGATGAGCGCGTCCGTTCGCTCACGCTCGATGGAAATGACCACCGACCCTCCCTCAGGCGTGTAGCGCATCGCGTTGGACATGAGATTTGTTATGGCCTCACGTATGAGGTCGGGGTTGATCTCTGCGTTGAGCTCATGCGAGGGCGTCCTGTCATCAAAGCGCAGGCTGAGGTCCTTTTCCTTGAAGAGCTGCTCCTGCATGGAGACAAGGCTCCTCATGAGGTAGACGAGGTCGGTCCTCTCGACCACAAGATCGCTCGTGTCGCTCTCGATGCGCGAGAGGTGGAGCATCGCATCGACGAGGCGAGAAAGCCTCCTGACCTCAGACGCGACCGTCTCGAAGTGCTCGTCATCTGCGGGCAGGACGCCGTCCTGCATCGCCTCGACGGTGGCTAGGGTCGCCATGAGCGGGGTCCTGAGCTCGTGGGCGACATCGCTCGTAAGGCGATGCTCGAACTTTATGTCGTGCTCCACCTCGCTCGCCATGCTATCGAAGGTCTCGCCGAGCCGACCAAACTCGTCGTCTCCCGTGAGGCCGGTGCGCGCCGTGAGGTCACCGTTCCTGATGCGGGCGGCCGTGTTCGTGATTCGCTGGATAGGCTGTGCCAGGGAGCGCGAGAACAGATAGCCGATGACAAGGGCCACGGTGATGGCGATGGCGGCCGCGACGGCAATAGCATTGTACGAGCTGGTCCTGAAGGCGACATCGCTCCTGGTGAGAAGCGCGTCCGACTCAAGGGTCCACATGCGCACCGAGCCGACGACGGTCCCCGTGCCGGTGGTGACGTTTGCCGAAACCATCGAGTCCACGCCAACCGGAATAAAGCGGCCCACGCGACCCGGCTCCCTCGCGTCTCCGCCAGGCGTGCCATCCCCATCCTCGCCCACGGGATCGTCGTAGATCAGGTTGCCACGCGCGTCAAGCACCTGAACGCTAACGTCGGGAAACGACTTTGACGCATAGGTCGCGTAGCTCAGCACGTCAACGGTCCATCCACCCTCGGCCTCATACTGGAGCGCAAGGTTCTCTGCGGTTTGCTCGGCCAGTCTCTGCATGTTCTGGCGCGTGTAGCTCTGGAACTGTCCCTCCCAGGTGAAGGCGAGGACCACAGAGAGGACGAGCGCCGTCGTGATCGACGTCAGGACAAAGTAGAATGCCATCCTACCGCTGAAGGTCTTGGTCGCCCCCGGGGGCCTCGTCTTGTGCGGGACCGTGCTGAAACTTGCCCTTGGCGGATCGCTGCGGCTTGGTCCAGTATCACCGTGGTAGTGCTCCAGCTCATCAAGAGAGTCTGTCACGGGCAGGGCCTATTTCTTCTCGCCCTCGCTACCAGCGCCCTCGCTAAACCTCTGCGTAGCCTCAAAGCGATAGCCCACGCCGTGGACGGTATAGAGCCAACGTGGGTTGCGTGGGTCATCGCCAAGCTTTGCGCGGAGGTTCTTGACATGGGAGTCTATAGTGCGCTCATAGCCCTCGAAGTCGTAGCCCAGGACCTTCTCCACAAGCTCCATGCGCGTGTAGACGCGTCCCGGATAGCGCGCCAGCGTCGTCAACAGTTTGAACTCCGACGCCGTGAGATCGACCTCCTTGCCCTCGACAAGCACCTTGTGACCCGAGATATCAATCACGAGGTCACCAAAGTCAAGAATCTCGAGCTGCGGCTCAGTCTCGGTGTGGGCACGACGCAGCAGGGCGCGCACGCGGGCAACGAGCTCGCGCGGCGAGAAGGGCTTGATGAGGTAGTCATCTGCCCCCAGCTCGAGGCCGATGATGCGATCCTCGACCTCGCCCTTGGCGGTGAGCATGATGATGGGCACGTTCGAGGTCTCGCGAACCGTGCGGCACACACGCTCGCCCGAGAGCTTGGGAAGCATGAGGTCCAGCACGATGAGGTCAAAGCTGTGCTTCTCGAACTCCTCCAGCGCGCTCTGTCCGTCACCCACCCCGCGCACGATGTAGCCCTCGCGCTCGAGATACGCCGCCACTGCGTCGCGAATCGTCTTTTCGTCCTCAACCAGGAGAATCTTCTTCTCTTCTGATGTCATGAGCGTCCCTCCTATCTTGTTGCGGTCCTTACGGCACACAAAATACTGTCAATCTCTACATATATTAGCGCATGTCGGATTTCTTCGCACGGAAACTATAGCGAGAAGCTTCGCACGTTCACCGATTCGGGATAGCCGGTATTCTGCGCCTTGATCGTGGCAAAGGTCACGAAGTTAGAGCACTCCCCCGCGCGGGCGGGATACTCGCCGTAGTCGACGCAGCGGTTTGCGGCAATGAGGGTGGAGTAGCTGCGCTCGGTCGTGTTGACGACAAAGTACGAGGAGCTTGCCCTGATGACATAGAGGCCATCCTTGCCCGCCACTGCTGCGGCCGGCTCGCGCGGGAGCGCCACGAAAGGACCGCTACCACGGCCGATGTAGGTGCCCATGACCCCAAGGAGCCCTCCCGACGAGTAGGTCGCCTCTATCGAAAACGCGAACTTATCGCCTATGCGCACCGCGTTGAGCGGCCTGACGGTCTGGGGGAGCACCAGACGGTCTATCTGGGTGGCAAGGTTGTCCGACAGCGAGTAGGCCGTGATGCCGTAGTAGGTGCCCTGGCTCGCGTTGACGCGCGGCACCAGCGTCACCGTGTCGTTCGACACGAGTGGCTCGGTGGCAAAGCGGCCGGGTGACTCCACCACCGAGCGCGCGTCGCTATCCCCGACGCTCCAGACATAGCAGAAGGAATGCTCGGTGGTTTTGTGTCCCGAGATAGACGGCATGACCTGCCAGATGACCCGCTTGCCCGTCACCGCAAAGGGCGCTGGGTCGAAGTCGGAGTTCGCACTCCACAGCGCCGTCGGAGAGCCGCTGAGCACGCCACCAGAAAACGCGGAGGCATAGAGCGCCCAGTCGTGGGTGAGGAGGTTTAGCTCGACCCAGGCAAAGACTGAGTCTGAGCAGCGCACGTCATAGATCACGACGCTCGTCTTGTCGTCCGCGAGCGGCTCTTTGACGACCTCCTTTAGGGTTCCGGTCTCGGTCGAGAAGGCCGAGGCCTTCACCATCGGCGCGGCGGAGGAACCCGCCGTCGTGACAGGCACCCATTTGCCCTCGGCGGGATGAAGGACGTTACCGAGGGCTATCGTCCAGCTGGCGCCCTGCGTAAGGGGAAGCTCGACTGAAGAGTAGTTGCTCTGGTTGGTCTTGGGGTCTATGACGTAGTCTGCCTTGTTCGAGTCAACGACTGTCGGCGTGCCGTCCTCCCCCCGTTTTGACGTACAGCTCCTCACCACGCCTATCGTGCCAGCGGCCGCAGCGACGATACCAACCCCCGCGGCCGCCCTGATGACGGTGCGACGCGTGAGGGTAAAGCGGGGGCGGGACCTTGGAGCGCCTGCGGAGGACGAGCCGGATGCCTTGGAGCTATGATGGCTCTGCGCACCCTGTGAGGGTGAGGGACCCTGTCGCGTCGCAGGCCCGCCCGGGCGAGGGGCCCTCGAGGACGACGTGGGGGCCGAGGCCTGTCGCTTCTTTGTGGCACGAGGACCTCTGGCGACACCTTGCCCCTGTGCGTTGTCGGAAAGCTGCGTCAAGGAGCCTCTCCTCCATCGGCGTGAATGCTACTGAGCTCCAAGTATACCCAGCAAGACACGGCGCTCTCAGTCACGACGCGGCCTCCTCTGCTCGCCTGCAGCGCCAGACTAGCGGCGACGCCACTCGCGCCAGCCGGCGCAACTGGCGGCGCAACTGGCGGCGCAACAGTGTACACAAATGCCCCAAAACGGACCCGAGAGGCTATTTTCGCCAATCTGTGTACACTCCTGCGTCCCCACGTCTGTCCACAACGGCGCAACAGTGTACACAAATGCCCCAAAACGGCGCCAAGAGGCCATTTTAGCCGATCTGTGTACACTCCTGCTCCCCCACCCACGTCTGCCCGCGCGACCGGGCGGGGTCACGGGTCCCACGACGTCGACGGCCCCATGGTCCCCGTGATGCCAGGGCGCCCGGACCTGAGGACCACGCCACAGGGGCGGTGACGCAACCAGCTACCCACACGAGCTCATGCAGCCTCGCATTTTCTTCCTTCTTGCTGTCTATAGCACTAAGATCCGCCCGTCTAAGCTCCGCAGGACTGCCCCTCATCGTCAAAGCTCAGCCCCTCCAGGCGCTCAAAGACGACGCCCACGCGGGCCAGAAAGCTCTTGGGGTCAAAGATGGCGTCGAGCTGGCCCGTCGTGAGTGTGCAGCGCTCATCGGCCTCGAGTCTCTCGCGAAAGCTCTTCCCCGCCTCGCACCGCTGCACCTCTGCCCACGTGGCCATGGCGCTCTCCTGCACGATCTGGTAGGCATCCTCGCGCGTGAGGCCCGTGTCCACAAGGGCCAGCAGCACCTTGGACGAGAAGATGAGCCCCCGCGTCCTGTTGAGGTTGGCGCGCATCTGCTCTGGGTAGAGCACCAGGCCGTCTATGACGCGGATAAGGCACTGGAACATGTGGTCGAGGGCGACGAAGGAATCCGCCTGGGCGACGCGCTCGGCCGAGGAGTGACTGATATCACGCTCATGCCAGAGGGCGACGTTGTCGAAGGCTACCTGCGCGTTGGCCTTGACGACGCGCGAGAGGCCACAGACCTTCTCCATCGTGATGGGGTTGCGCTTGTGGGGCATGGCCGAGGAGCCCTTCTGCCCCTTCTTGAACGGCTCCTCGGCCTCGAGGGTGTCGGTCTTTTGGAGACTGCGGACCTCAGTCGCGATGCGCTCGCAGGTGGATGCGACGGTCGCGAGCACGCCCGCCAAGAAGGCATGGTGGTCGCGGGAGATGACCTGCGTGGAGAGCGGGTCGACGGCAAGACCCAGCCGCTCACAGACGTATCGCTCGACGCGCGGGTCGATGCTCGAGTAGCTGCCCACCGCGCCCGAGATCGCGCCGCAGGAGATGCCCTTCCTGGCGTCGACAAGACGGTCGAGGTCACGCTTCAGTTCCCAGGCCCAAGAGCCAAACTTCATGCCAAAGGTCATGGGCTCGGCGTGGATGCCGTGCGTGCGTCCCACGCAGAGCGTGTCTTTCTCCTCAAGGGCGCGCCGCCTACAGATCTTGCCAAGTACCCTGCAATCCTCGATGAGGATGTTTGTGGCCTGCGAGAGCTGGTAGCACAGGGCAGTGTCGCCAAGGTCCGAGCTCGTCATGCCGTAGTGGATCCATCGGCTGGGCTTGGGGCCATCCTTCGGGACATCCGCGTCCACGTAGGAGCCCATGTTGGTGAGAAAGGCGATGACGTCGTGGTTGGTCACGGCCTCTATCTTGTCTATCTCGTCCTTGTCAAAGGAGGCGTGCTCGCGAATCCAGGAGGCCTCCTCGCGCGTGATGCCGATCTCACCCAGCTCGGCATGGGCATCGCAGGCAAGGACCTCGATTTTCTGCCAGATGGCGTACTTGTTCTGGAGCGAGAAGACGTGGCCCATCTCGGGGCGCGTGTAGCGATCGATCATGGGATTCCCTTCCTGCGGGGCAACGCGAGCGACAGGCTCGCGCATGGACGTATGCTAGCGGCTTTCACCATAGCGAGCCCACCCCACAAGAGAGGCAACACTCGCAATCCCTTCATATTTTTGCCAAAGAGGAGAAAGCCACCAAGACGCAGACGCGCGGTATCTCACTTGTCCTTGGCTCTCGCTGCAAGCACCAGCTCGACCACCAATCCCATTCCAAAGGTGCAGGCCATACCAATGATGGACATGTTCGCACCGACTGCCTGGCCCACAGGACCATTGGAAGAACTTGTAATCTCATATATTGGAAGACCAAAGCAGGTGACTATATAGGATGGCGCCTGTGTGCTTGATACACTGGCGTAACCAACAGAAATCAGTGCGAAAAAGATGACACCGGTTATAGCAAAACCCCCGATAACATAGGAAACTAAGCGCGCTGACAGACTATTCTTCAGTTTGTGAGAAATCTTTGACATTCCTATCACCGTCCCTATAACTTATGCCTTCTAAAGCGCCACAATCCAAAAAGAAACAGCAGCGACACACCTATGTGTGCCATACAGATACGAAATGTATCAGCATCAAAGCGGACTGAACCCTGCCAGACATTGAAAAGATCGTTCATCCCATACTTCATCGGGATATAGCTCCCAATCAACTGGACGGTCTCAGGAAGGTCAGCAAAGGGCCCAAAGACCCCACAAAACAAAAACAGGGAGAACATGATAGTCAGGCCAAGGGGCATCAGAACTTGCTGGCTTGGAAAGCACAGCGCTAGGACTGCTCCAATCAGTAGGTACGTGATAAGTATCATCAAATAGTGTAAAAGAAACGAGAAAAACGCGGTCATACTCGGTATGTGCAGGCCAAAGAACAGCAGCGCACATATGAAGCAGAGTAAAAACGTGAGGATTCCCATCGCGATATGCACAATTATATCGCTCGCTATCATGTATGATGCGCGTACCCCAAGGAAGGTAAGACGCTTCAGGCTCCCATCCTCAATACGATTAGCAATCCAAATGGGAAACGATATCAGCGTCAAAGGCAGAACACCTATACCCAACGCAACCAAAAGGTACTTATCAATGAGATGTAACCCCCCCCCGATGTCAATATTGCCATACGACACCATAATCACAACCATCATGAGCAGGGGAAATGCGAGGGAGAAAAAGACTGCGATGGGAATGCGCATCATAACCTTAAAATCTACCAAAAGATATCTAAGCACGGTCGCTCCCCCTCTCCTGCGCGTAGCGATACATCGAGTAAAAATCAGGGGGACGAGACGTGTGGTTTATTCCGTGTCTCTGCAGAAAACGCTCCGCCTCTCTTGCCTGATCTTCATCCTCAAGGATGACGGCACACAAAGCACCCTCGTACTGCCTAATAAAGAGTGCGCCAGAGAAATTGACGTCCTGCGACAACGACAAGGAATCCTCTTGGGATACAAGGATGACTCCCGGATGACGGTATCGCTCCTTAAACGCATCGATAGTTCCCCAAAACACAACTTGTCCCCTGTCGAGCATAAGTATCTTGCCCGCCCATCCCACGATCTCCTCAAAATAGTGAGTCACCACGAGAACCGTCTTTGAGGCCGTTCGCTCTCTTACGAGATGGAGCAGATGCATACGTTTCTCAAAATCTAGACCAGTAGTCAGCTCGTCAAAGATGAGAAAATCCGAATCACGGTACAGGACAAGTGCGAGGGAGAGACGCTGAAGCTCTCCCTGAGAAAGCCCACCAACCCGTGAATCAAGAATACCTGCTAGATCGAAGTCATGGACCATCTGCACGACTGAGGCATCCTTTAAGTTCTTTTGCGCAACTATACTGATAAGTTCCTTAACCTTCATCAGATGACCATAGTCATTGTTCTGAAAGAGAATCCCCACATCTCTAAAACTCGGACCCTTACGGATGGTACCTGAATATGGTCTTTGATCGATGATGCAATTCACCAAGGTCGTTTTACCTGCGCCATTTGGACCGACAATGGCAACTACATCCCCATGCAGAATGTCGATCGTCTGGTTAATGGCAAGGATGTTCTTGCCGCCCAAAACAACAGACAGGTCAGTTATAGTCAGCGAATCATCCATGAAACCTCATGACTCTTCTCAGTGGGCTGGGCTACCCGATGGGATTACCCGTCCTTTTTCCTTCGCACATGCGCGACTGCGGCCTGCACTGGTAGAGCAGGGGCAGAGGCTACCAAGAGGGCTTCAAGTCTACCCGAAGAAACATGGAGGTGCAACGGATGGATGGAATTGAGGGTCACCAAACGGCATCAACGCTATCTTTCACGGATAGACCAATGCTGTCCTTTCAGGGCTCTTCGGGGGTTAGTGTGGGTTGACGCCTCGGCGAATCGCGTCGCAACAGTGTACACAAATGCTCCACTCTGCAACCGGCAACTCACGGAAAAGCGCATTCTGGACGGGCGACGTCACGGAAAGGCGCATTCTGGGCGGGCGACGTCACGGAAAAGCGCATTTTGCGTGTGGGCCTCACCAAAAAGCGCACTCTGCGTGCGAGCGGTCGCGCAGAGTGCGCCTTTCCGTGAGACCGTCTGCGCAGAATGCGCCTTTGCGTGAGGTGGCTCCACGTTT
>ERZ772967.458-NODE-458-length-33161-cov-6.925542_pt1 | contig 33161 bp, 39 predicted proteins | sample MGYA00511677_ERZ772967 | MGnify/ENA primary metagenome ERZ772967 (study PRJEB29015, sample SAMEA2737931) | human oral metagenome | biome: human oral; feature: human-associated habitat; material: dental | place: China | collected 2146 ...
TTTTATCTGAAACAGCTACCTGTTTTATCCTATACCGCTACCAATTTTATCTGAACTCCCTACCTGTATGTCAAGCAGGTAGGGATATAGCTACCTGCTTGACATACAGGTAGCGGCATATTATATTAGGTCAAGGGGGTATGATCCTTATGGAAAAAAAGTCCATTTTAGAAAAAGTGGTAATTCAGGTAAATCCGTTGATTGAATCCCGAAAGAAGATGAACTTATCCGAACTTCGGCTTTTTGCATTGGGATTGCAAGACGTAAAACCGCATATCACAGAGAACAACACCTATGATGTTGATTTTCCAGAGACTCTGATACCTCCGAAAGAACTTGCTGAACTCTTTGGAGGGAATACGGGCGGGATTGCAAATCTAAGGAGGCATATTGGAAAAGCATTTCAGGGGTATATTGAAATCGATTATGTAGATGGGGGATTTTCGTTATATCATATTTTCCAGAAAATGCACTATACTCCATCCGAGGGGCTGACAATTAAATTCGACGACGAGATGAAGCCTTATATTCTCGATTTACTTGGAAAACCTTATACCTCCTATGCCTTGAAACACGTTTTTCCGCTTACGTCAGAGTATGGCTGGCGTTTGATGGAGTTGATGCTGCAATACCAGGGATATTGGAAAAAGGGGATAAACGTGATAAAGCGTCGTTTTGCAATAGACGATCTGCGTTTTCGTTTGAATGTGCCGGAAGGAAAATATGAAGGGAGAATGAATAATTTCCGGAAGAAAATTTTAGATAACCCTATCGAGGAAATCAATGCAAAGACAGGGTATCATTTGACCTATGAGGTTGAGAAAGAAGGAAAAAAAGTTGCTGCTTTTGTTTTCTTTATGGAGAAGCCTGAATGGTATGATACTGCGGGAACAGGTGAAACGATTGATATAAGGGATTATTCCACAGAGATAAAAGAACCTTCTGCGTTCGAGCTGGCTGCTGCACAAATCGAAAACAGGGAGCAGTTGAAAATCGTCATGCGTCAAGAAAAGCTTTTAGTTCCTAGCATTAACACATGGATCAAGATGTATGGCTTTGAGGGGGCGCGGGATTGTTTCTTGCTGGCCGTCGATCACGCGGATAAGAGAAAATTACAGGTTGGCTCGGAGGATCGAAAAAGATACCTCAAAAGCTGTATGGATCGCAATATCGCAGAAAGCAATGAGCGGGATGCAGTGTTAAAAGCGGAGATTGATGCGCGAGAAAAAAACGCTGCGAAAGACAAGAAAAAGCATGCTGAGAATGCCCGAAAAGTTCGGGAAATGCTTGAGCAATCCCTTCGGGAAGCGGATGCGAAAGCGCAGAAGGAAAAAGAGGAGCTGTTCGCGGAACAATCTAAAGCTCTGTAATGCGTGAGGTGATATGCGATGGGGGATTTGGATCGAAAAATCCAGCTTTTTCATGAAGTTTTTCCAAAGCTGAGCAGCTTTGAAAAAACGGATTGGGAAGAAAATTTTCTGGTAGAGTTTACGCATGATTCCACATCGATCGAGGGAAACACCTTGACGCTGATTGAAACAAAAATGATCCTTGCGGATGAAGTCGTTCCGGCAGAAACAACGCTGCGGGAACTTGACGAGGTGCGCGGCCATGCGGATGCCTGGCAGTTTGTAAAGGACTGTGTACGAGAACATATTCCTCTTTCGGAGGATGTTATCAAGGATATTCATGAACGGGTTCTTCCTGCGCGGGGCGCCGGAGGAATCTACCGCAGTGTTCCGGTATATATTCGAGGAGCGCAGCACGTTCCTCCAAATCCCCGCAAAGTGTGGGACGCAATGAAAAATTTCGCTTACCGCATGGATCATGATACATTTGCCAACTCGATTGAAAAGGCTGCATGGATTCATGCAGAGTTTGTGAAGATACACCCGTTTCAGGATGGAAATGGGCGAACGGCTCGCCTGATAATGAATTACCATTTGCTGGCAAATGATTTTCCTCCAACGTCCATCAAGCTGAAGAACAAAGAGGAATATTTTTCTGCACTGGAAGAATATGCGATGCAGGATTCCCTGACATCGTTTTCATCGCTGCTGCATAAAAATATGGAGCGGGAAATGGATGCGTTTTTGTCCATGTATGCGCAGCATATTGATGTGGAGCAGCTGCGCACGAAATCCCCGGGGCTTGAACCGTTGGCAAATGCCTATATAAAGGCCGGTGGATTGACGCAGGAAGAGAAAAAAAGGCGGCTGCACACAGAAAGAAAAGGAGCAGAAAGATAAGCTGCTGTAAAATACATGCCGTTAAAACTCGCTGGAAGCCCGTTTTATCCATCGTTTTTCAAAATGTAAGGAAAACCATGCACAAGTAAAAAAATCCATTCTGAGCGATTTCAGAGCGTTTCAAAGGGTGTTTCTTTCGTCGCTTTTATCGTGCTCTTTACATCTTTTTAGTAATTAGATATAATCTAGTTAGTAACCACTATATATCTAATTATCTAATCGGTAAGGAGGATGAACGTGAGACTTGAGGAGAAGGATATCGAAAAGCTGCAGCGCGTAATATCCAAGCACCGCATATCTAGCATTGACGAGCTTATCGCGGTCATTGAGCGTGGACAGCGGTTCGGGAAACACGGCGGCGGTCGGCCGCGCGTAGTCAACGAGGAGAAAAGACGGCAGATTCTCGACGCAAAATCGAGAGGGGCGACGATACAATCCGTCGCCGATCAGTACGGTGTGTCCGTAAGTACGGTCAAGAACATCCTGCGGGAGCATAAGATACGGCAGCAGCCCAAAGCACCGTTGCAGATGTCTGCACCGGCGCGCGAAGTGGAGTCCGCTGCCGTGAAAATGCGCCTGTATGATTACATCAACGAGGCTTATAGCCACGGCTTGACAGCAAGTAACACGGAACTCGAACAGGCAATCAGGTGCGATTCGCTGGAACTGATACAGGCGATTAAAGGCCTTGTGAGCGATGAAAAAATCATCATGTCACGGAAGCTGATAGGAGACGAGGTCACAGGAGAGATGATTTACTATTTACGGATAAAAGGGACATAAACTAGATACAAACTAAAAATAAATCAATATAGGGCTGCTGGAGAGGTGTTTTGACCTCGTACAGCAGCCCTATTGGATTGAATCTATATCAGCGCGGCAAACGATCCATCTGAGCTTCTTCCAGTTTTTTTCTGTGGTACTCGTTGTCCTCGTCCGGAATCGCGAAGCTGTGCTGCATCTGAATCGCCTGAACGATGCGTGCTTCTGCGCGCTGGCGCATGAGTTCGGCAGAATCGTTGATTGCTGCTTGGTTGGCAACAATCGCATTGGCATTTTTTGTCTGTACCAGCAGACTTTTCAGCAGAAGATTCTTCTGTGTCTCACTGATTACACCTGCTTGCCGATCCGCAAGAATTTTATCGACCTGCGCTTGGATGGCCGTTTCAAAATCCTGCATCTGATTTGCCCGCTGCACCGTATTCAGAATTTCCTGTTCCTGCATCGCGTCAAATCGCTTGCTGTTTTCCTTCAGCGTCTCAGAAGTCAGACCTTCTTTCGAGAAGTCGATCTCCATCATGCGATCCTTGATGTCTTTCTGCGTTTGATTTTGTGCAGCAAGAACACCGTCTAATTTCATGTCGAAGATGTCTGCATGTGCGAGCGATTGAACTTCTTCCCCGAAGGATTTGAGTTCCTTCAGGACGCTGTTATATTCCTTTTGATACTCTTTCAAAACGCCGTATTGCTGGGCAATCTCGCTTTGCTTCACCTTTTCAACGGTTTGTTTGATGCCGTTGATAATGTCCTCGACGGTTCCGCCACGGAAGCGCCATCCTTCAGCAATACTAAAAACGCTAAAAAACATTATAAAAGAAACAATTATACCGCTAATAAATATTTTCTTATGCGGTTTTTGTATTGTTTTTATAGTGTTAAGCATATGTATTCACCTCCTATTCATAATGCCCTTTACAGGAAAAAATTTGTATTGAACCATTGCTGATAAAATAAACGAGACGGTTTTTATCGTCAATGCGTCTGCTCCATAAACCGCTGAAATTTCCCTTTAGGGGTTCAGGTTTTCCGATCCCCTCAAAAGGGGATCTTTCAATATCTTTGAGAATGGCATTGATGCGCCTCAAGGTTTTTTTATCCTGCATCTGCCAGTACAGATAATCCTCCCATGCTTCATCAAACCAGTTCTTATTCATCGTCTCCGGCCTCAATCAAGTCATGCTGCTTGAATTTCCCTGCATTATAATCCTCGATTCCGCGGCGCAAATGTGCCATATTGCTTTCTGAATAAAATGGATCGGAGAGGAGAGGGGAGGCGGTCAGTTCAAATGGGATTTTTCGATCTCTTGCAACGCGGCGCGCGAAGATCAAAATGGCAGAAGGGATAGAAATTCCAATATCAGCGCAGACTTCTTCAAAGCTCAATTTCAGTTCATCGTCCATCGATACAACAATATCCTGCATTTCAAAAACCTCCTTACTTGTGGTTGAATACTTCTTCTTCCTCGTTAAAGTTTATCATTCGACTTCGCTCCAAAAATATGCTTTCATTTCCTGCGCCTGAGCGTCACTCAGGAGATGGCTTTTGGTTAAATATTTAAGCTCCATTGTGATCTTAGTGACGGCAAGTTCATAACGATGGTGGTTTTCTTCGGCGAGCGCATCGTAGGCATCTTGCATATAAGATTTCAAAAGCTCCGGATATTCATCTGGCCGATAACGGATTTCAATATTTTGTGCCATCCGAAAAACCTCCTTATTGATAATAGAATATATTTAACATATAAAAAACGCATAAAAAGAATATATAAACATTTAATTTAATATCCGTTCAAACATTTTTGAAGCAGAACGAAGGTCGCTGCCCATGAAGTATGAGCATACAAGGAATGTTCCCGTGAACAGCAGCATACTTGAAATACTGTCTGCCGGAATCGGCGAGAAATGCTCTATTTCGTTCATCAGCAGCCCAAATAGGAAGCAGGTTAGTATCAGATCGATCGCATGAACCATCACAGACCCCAGCATATTCTTTGCATGGCTCTCTGCGCCCGGAATAAAGGCAAGCGGTATGCCAAGAATCCCAAAGATACATATGAGATAGAAGATCACGAGTTTTACCATGACCCAGAAGGAGAGCGCAAGGCAGCCGATCAGCAGGATAATGACGAGGACGTTATCGACTATGAACGGAAGTATCTGAGCAACCTGTCCGTCTAGGGTCGGTTTGATGTGATCGCCGATGATATTTGTAACGCTGGTAAAGAGCTTATCGAATTTCAGGAAGTCCGCTTCTTCAAATGTCCGGCCGGCATAAGTGCTGCCGACTTGTTCAAAGAACGGAATGAACACCTCACGGACAAACAGCTCCCATGACTGGAACGCCATGATATAGAAACAGTAACGGAAGAAGCGTGTAATGACCTCATCCATTGATACGACCATTCCGACCGATACTTTGCACATCAGCCACGCAAGATCAATGATAATCAGTGCATACAGCAGATATGGCATTACTTCCTGCAGCTTGCCGAATGCTGCGGAAAGTGTCGTCAAAAGATTTTTCGTTACCTTCATCAGATCTTCGGAGGGGCTAAAGTATTCGGAGTAGTCTATACTGATATTCGGGACGAAGAAATCATAGATCGAACCGGAAGTTCCGTCCCATCCGTTCAGCGACCATTTGGAAGCAACAAATGATGTTGGATCAATGGTATCGCCATTTACCGATCCAATTCGTATTTCTACATGGATATGTTCAGCCGTTCCAACGCCTGTATTTCCAACCGTCGCAATAGCTTGTCCCTCATTTACTCGCGTTCCTACATCGAAGAAAAGTTTGTTGCAATGGGCGAAACAAATATAACGCCCCGTTGCATCGTCCTTGACAGCGATGTAATTTCCATATCCTGAAATCCATCCGGAAAAAGCAACGGTTCCCGTGACAAGTGATGGAATCGGTGTATCTATGGGAATATCTCCAATATCGACACCAGAATGGAATTTCGGAACATGATAGACTGGATGCATACGCCATCCATATGAAGAAGTAACAACACCGCCAAAGGCATCTACCGTTGAAAAGGGAAGAAGTACTCCTAGAAAAATCATGCAGAGCAGAATTATTTTTTTCAATGAGTACCTCCTTCCTTTGAATCAAAATGCCGTACCGCTCCAATGGAGCGGCACGGCAGGAACAGCGCCCTCTATTTCGGAGCAGGATAACCGCGCCCGTTATTCATTTCTTCAAACGTCATGGATTTATCGCTGATGTGATCAAATATTTTTTTGCTCGTATTGGCTCTAAGTTTTCCATCTTCAAGATAAAACTTTTCCGAAAAATCTCGTTCTAAAATGCCATCTTTGTATTGTGCTGGAAATTGTTTTTTTTCAGTTTTGAGCTTTATTTCCCCAGAAGGTTTTTGTGTGCTGTGGATTAACTCATAACGTGTAACGATATATGCGGTATCTCCATTTTGGGCTTTTTCAATGACAAAAAACACTTCATAAGTATTTTTTACATGATTATCTTCCCAAAAACCATCATTAGACATCCATGTACCGATAAACTCGTTTCCTGCTTGTTTCCCGCAGCCAGAAAGGATAGAGCATAGTAATCCGAGTAATAGTATGAAGGAAATTCCATGTTTTTTCATAACGTCCTCCTCTTAAAAAATTCTTCCAAAGGTATTCCTATATGCCCATCTTGCTCCCTGTACTGTTTTCTGTTGAGCAAAATTTCCGGCCTTATTTCCTGCATAGTCAATCGGATTGGAAATACTCATAACCGAGCCATGCACCATAGCGCCAGCCATTTCTACAACTTGACCGAACAAAAATGCAATAAAAATAATACTGAGTGTATCAGTAAACAAATTAGGTAAGGCAGCTTTTACTTCAAAATCTTTAGCTCCTTCTATAATAAAACCTGTATTGATTTTATCGTTCAGCAGGCCAATCATGAATGTTGCCACCATGACCTTTACCATACAGACGAGGAGAATTCCGATCGGTTTGTCTGCAATGCTCTTTGTCCATCGCGTCATGGCAAACGGCAGCAAGCAGACAGATAGCCCGCCGACAATCCAAAATTGTACGGTAATCGTGAACAGGATATAGGCAATCTTGAAGTAGGCAAACGTAGCGACCAAAAGGCACACAATACAGAGCAGATACAGCAAAATTGTATCTGTACTGATCGAAGTATTATCCCAAACGTTCGACATATACTTGAATATATTTCCTAGACCGGTAATGACGTATGTTGATGTCGCATCCATTTTTTGACCGCCGGATGCATACGTTCCAAGCGTTTCCCCGGTCTGGTAAATAATATCTAGAATTTTGCTCCAGTTGCGAATCAAAAATCCGATAAAGGCAATATGCAGGCACTTGATGATGATGTTCCCAAAGTTGAATGCTCCGGAAAAATACATCTCCCAGGTCGTTGCAATGCCGATCACAGCGAGCAGCATCAAAAGATCGATCAGCGGATCGGCAAGGTTATAGATACCCTTTTCGGCTGTCGTTATGATATTAGTTTGAATCCCGTCAAGAAGCCCAAGAATTTCTTGTACCGTTTTCTCGCCCATCGTCGTTATCTCCAGTCACGCGATTCAACCTGTTTGTGTACTGTTTCACCGCTGGAGGCAGTCGACCGTGCATTTTTTCCTGCACGAATGAGCGCATCACCTGCATCGCCGAAATCCTTTGCGGTTTTCTCATAGAGCGCCTTTGTGCCGTCTTTCTCTAGCTTGTCCACCATTGTTTTGATAGCTGCCTGTTTTGCCTGCAGCGCGTTGATCTCACTGGTGATATTCTGCGAGTTGATCGTTTCCGCTTGCAGCAGGTTTTCGATCTGGGCGAGGTCTTTTGCGCCATGTGCCTTTTGGATCAGCGCAGTGAGTTTTTGAATGCGCTCTTGTGATTTCTGAAGCTCATTTTGCTTCTGGGAAAGCATATTTGTAATCTCAATGACGGAATCCTCTAGTTTTTGCCGGTTTGCACCGATGTTGCCGTTGATGTCCGTGTAGGTCATCATCCCGTAGTCGAGATTATCGAATTTCTTGAAGTTCTCCTCAAAGGCTTTTTTAGCGTCCGTTACGCCGCTGATTAGGCTGTTGGCTTCCGAACGGAGCTTGTTGTACTCCTGTCCAATCATGGCGATGTCTTTGCGGTAGGGTTCGATATTTTCTTCTTCCAGCGACTTCAAATTTTCCTTCTGCAAGGTGATTTGCTCCTTCAGATGGGAAATTTGTTCACTCGCCTTTTTGATCTGTTCCACAATCTGTGCGTAGATTTTCGGATCGTGGACGATGATCGCCGCCTGTGCCGTCGTCGCGATGGCTGCGACCACGGCAAATGACGCAAGGAATTTCTTGTTTTTGAGCATAGACAAGTTCATGACAAGTTCCTCCTTATGCAGTCTTAAATTCCTTCCATGCAGCGGTAAATTCATCTGGGGGAAGATTTTTATATTCAGCTGCTTTCTTTTGATCGATCTTGCTGGTCGCCGTCAGAAATGCAGCTTCCAGAGGACTGAGATCAAGATCAAAGATACGGCCGCCCTCAACCGATCGATAGAAGTATTCCTTCTTGGGAATGAGATTTTTCACAATCTCGATTTCCCGTGCGTTCAGCCCGAAAAGTTCATACATTTTCTGGCTCATGGTGTTCATAGCCTCGTTCGCGAGGAAAATCTTCGACGGCATATTTTCAACGATAACCGGCAGCAGCTCGTCGGTAATATCCGTGAGGTTCTGCGTTGCCATAACGACAGACGCATTCTTCTTTCGGAGGTCTTTGAGGTATTCGACGATTTTCTTGCGGAACGCAGCGTTTCGTAGAAACAGCCAGCACTCGTCCAAAATAATCAGCGTGGGCGCGCCTGTCAGCTGACTTTCGATGCGATGGAAAAGATAGTCGAGCGTTGGCGCAACGATATTCTCATTCTCCATGATCTTTTCCATCTCAAAGACCTGCCAATTTCCTTCGCCGAATTTATCGACCTCGGAATCAAACAGCTGTCCATATGTGCCCCCTTTTCCGTCGCTGCCCTGCAGTGTGGACAGAATCAAACGCCATGTTTCGTTCTGGATCGTTGTCATGAGCGAGGTCATAGTTCTCAGGCGCGGTTCATATGTGGCAATCGTTCGGAGAGCTGTCCTCAGTGCTTGCTTATCCTCCGGGGATAAGATGATATTCTGGCTCTCTGCATAGCGGCACAGCCATTCCAGCACCCATATTTTTTCAATATCATCATGGATATTGGCAAGCGGCTGGAATGAAATGGTGTCCATATCTACAAGAAGATTGTAGAAGTTCCCTCCCATCGCTTGCGTGAGCACGCGGGAGCTTGCAGACTTGTCAAAAATGAACACCTTTGCATCCTGGTATTTTTGAAAATTACAGGCAATGGTATTCAGCAGGACAGATTTTCCCGTTCCGGTCATACCTGCAATGAAGGTGTGTCCCGTGTCCTCAACGTGTAAGTTCAGATAGAAGGGCAGTCCCTCAAATGTCTTGCACTTCATAAGGGCTGCATCGGACAGGCCGAGGTTTTCAAAGTGCTTGTTTTTTTTTTCGCCTTCCCACATGGCAGAAATCGGCGATGATGCTGCGAGCGTCAGGCTGTGAACGAGATACCTCCGGACATTGAACTCGTAGCAGGATGGAATCGTGGAAAGCCATGCGCTGGGCGCATTGTCCTTCTCCAGAACGGCAACAAAGCCCATATCATTCAACAGGCTTTTGACCTCTGAGAGTTCCTTTTCCAAAAGCGCCCGGTCTTTGTTCAGCAAGACGACATTCGTTGTCATATAGCCATAGCCGACCGAATCCTGCTCCAGCTCAATGCTTGCTTGTTTCGCTTCCTGTTCGTCCAGCAAAGCTGATTCATCGACTTTATCGCTCTCTTTGTTGGAAACGGCTTCCATCACCATTGTAATAAAGGATTTGGCGCGCTGCTTGTGCTGGTTCTGGATCGTGATGATCTCTTTTTTGGCATCTTCTTTCGAGAGCGCCAAATATCGAGTACACAGGCGATATTCGCTTTTCAGGGAGTTCAGTTTGTCGAACATGAACGGATGCGCCACAGACGGAAGATCCTTTACCCCGATAATCCCGATATAGCTTGATCCGAGCTTTGGAACGCGCCCGGTCAGGAATGTGCTGTCGGATAGCTCCTGTGTGATGAAGCTGCGGATCGGGCTTTTGATTGGATGGCGCACTTCGGAGATGGTCGAGTGAAGATAGGTCAAGGTTTCCTGTGCATCCAGCGGCCGGATGTCGATGAAATGGCGCTTGAGCATCAGGATAATATCTTCTACCGTATCGATGAAATCATTTTCTACGGCGTTCATCCCGTCGATGTATTCTTCTGTGTTGTCCTCCAGCGTATCGATACTCGCGCGCGGATTGAATACGTTGGCAAACTCCTTGACTGCGTTCATGAACTCTTTTGCAACGGTCTTATTGTCTTTGTCCAGAACTTTTTCGACGCGCTGCATCAGTTCAGAGGGCTGTTTGTAAACGAATGTCAAAAAATACCGGATGATGAAGTTCTTATCTCCTGTGAGCTTATCCCGGCGGATTTTGTCAAACTCACCTTCCAGCCCTTCTTCGGAAATGCGATCCATATACTGATAATCAACTTGCTTCTGTGCTTCAAAAAAGAGCATATAACCGCTTTTTAAGCGTTTTAGTGCGTTATTTATACTTTTAATATACCGTTCTTGTTCATTTTCTGTCATGTTATAACTGTCTTTGCCCGTGAACGTATATGTCTTTTGAATCGTGCGGTTGTTGTTGATTACAACATTTCGGTTCGTCATAACAAGCCAAGTAATGAGATCAGAGATTGTACCGTGTTTTCGTTCTGCCATATCTTCACCCTCTTTCCTTCCCTATCAATCCGGGAAATAACTATCTTTATGCCCTAGATTCTCCTTTAGAATCTCTAAAATCTTGTAGTCAATCCGTACCAGCGTCAGCAGCAGAAGATATACTGCTGCGATCGGCAGGATCGCGCGCAGACTCTTAAAAGCGACAACGCTCAGCATTCCGGCCATGATAATCAGCAAAAATGCAGTACGAGGGATTCCTCCCCATGTCATAGGCTTATACAGACTTTTGAACGTAGGTATTTCCACGAAAAATCCCCCTCAGACGATTTATAGGCGATTTTATCAGTTTGGTAAAATCGCCTATAAACGGCGATAAAATTAGTTTGCGAGCCAAGAAACGATGGTCGGCGCGAACAGGGCGATGGAGATTGCAAGAATGATAACGAGGAATTTCCGAACGCCATCCCCAGCATTTCCCGTGAACAGGCCAACACAGGCGATAACAATGCCCATAATGCCGAGGGTCGTCGGCAGTGGCCCGGTCATCTCTTCTTGAAGATCGTTCAAGAAGTTTGTCCAAGGCCACGTTTTTCCGGCGGCAAGAACATGAAACGGGATCATACCGATTATGAACGCCGTTACTGCCGTATACGCCTTATAAATCTCCATCTTCAATCCCTTTTTCATGGTGATTCTCTCCTTGCATTTAGATAACATCAAATACATATTTTTTCTGTTTTTCGTCATAAGAAGATACTTCAATGATTTCATCGACCTTTCGATGCGTGCCATCTTCTCCGGTCTTTTTTTGGATGCTTATAATCGTCTTGACGATCCCCCCAATCAAATAGCGAATATCTTCCGTAGAGGTAGATATGCCGCTTTCTTTTACCAGCAGTTCAAGACGTGTAAACGCATCCGCGCAGCCGTCCGCATGGATTGTGCAGAATCCGCCGGGATGCCCTGTGTTCCATGCTTTTAGAACGTCATACGCAGAACCATCACGCACCTCCCCTACGATAATTCGATCCGGGCTAAGTCGCAAACTATCAAAAACAAGATCCTCCATTGTTACAGGATTTTCTTTGCTCTTTGAGGTCTTGAGATATTGAACATCGTCGGAGCTGCATTGCAGCTCGCTGGCATCCTGCAATATCAGCAGTCGATGATCTGGATGAACTTCAGACAGCTTCTTCAGGACAGCGTTCAAGAATGTCGTTTTTCCTGAATTTGTTGCTCCAACGACGATGACATTTTTTCGCTGCTGAATTGCCTGTATGATGTAATTATAGTGTTTTTCTTCCAGAATATCTTGATCCATGTATTCTTCTAAAGTGAAAATTCTTGCGGCCATTTTACGTAAGAAGAATACCGGTCGGCTGACAACGGGAGGATATTGTATCTGTGCGCGTATCCGCAGCGTGTCAAGCTCAATGCCAAGCCGAGGGTGATTATTGTCCACCAGCTCGTGATTATACCCTGCGATCGCCATGCAGATACGCTGAACGATTTCCTCATTCAGCTTTATATCGGTGCGTTTTCTCCCGTAGATTGTATCAAGGCGTAAGAGGTAATCGTCATTCAAATAGATTTCGTTGACGGATTCATCCTTCCAATACCGAAGAATTTCTTCGCCGAAGCTGGATAGAATCAGATTCCCTTGCCTACGCTGGGTTTCCGTCAGCTCCGTGCTCCCGATCTGCGCGGCTGTCACCATTGACCTTCCCTGCTTTCTCGCTGCTATGCTGCTCAAGGAGAATATTCCCTTCAACGGTATATTCTTCCTGCTTATTTTCTTCCTTCGCGCGGTGGATTGCACCGATGATAAATGGAAGATCAGAGAAATCTACCTTGCAAATATTTTTTAGCGTATCGAGCAAAACGACCGCCTGTTTTTTGTTTGCACGGGCTTCGCGCTCTTTCGCTTTTTTGAGCGCAAGCATGGCTTTTTCCTGCCGGGCTTTCGCCTTATTCATGTCCTCAATCATGTCCTGATAAGTATTCATCTCTTATCGTTCCTCCAGTCCAATGTTTTTCTGTTTATCCATACGGTGAGATACTTCGACCTTCCGTATCAGATCGGGATTTATGTACCACTTATTCTTCGGTGAGTTGACCGTCAGCCCCTCGATAATCATAGCAGATCGGTCGCGCAGAAGGGTTTGCGTTTCTGCAGGTGTCAACAAATGACGCCCCTTTTCGATGTCTGTGATATTCGTTGCTTGCAGAATCCCTTCCTTTGCGCTCCTTTGCTTGACTAGAATCGTTTTCTTTCCAAGAAGCTCAGACAGGTGTTTCGGCGTAATTTCATCGCGCGGGGCAAAGTATATCTGCGTTTCGCAGTTTGTAAGGATTTCAAAGTTCTTGTAGATTTCCTTGATCTGATCTAAGCCCTGCACAATGAGGAACGCCTTGAATCCGTACCCGGCAATATAGCCAAGCTCGCGGACGAGCTGCGGCATTTTTCCAAATGCGGGGAACTCGTCGATCAGCAGCAAGCATCGATGTTCTTTTTTTGCCTTTTCCAAATCCTCTGTCCCGCGCTGAATGATGAATTCGAGAATGAGGCGGAATAGGCTGCCAACACGCGCTATATCCGATGGAGGAACAACAAGGAAAAGATCGGTTGGAACATCACGGCCGCGAATATCTCCTAGGATAAAATCTGATGTCGCTGTATTGTCAGCAATAATTTTCTCTCCGAAGATACCCAGCGCCGTTACTGCTGTTGAAAGAACGCTCCCACCTTCATTATCCGGTTTGGAAATGAAGCTGGAAAAGGATTGTGTGACAACAGGATGCGAATGGGGATTCTTCCTGTTTTCATCCGTGAAAATGGTGATTTCCTGCGCGCGCTCCAAGCTGACATTCATCAGCAAAGGCGGTAAATCGCTGGTTTTGTTTGGGACGTAAATGTTTGCTGGAAAATGCGGTGTTCGAGCCAATTCCTTTTCCAGCTTTTCGCGGAAGGGGATCGGGGTTTTCCCATCATCGTCCATACTCGTCATTAAAAATTCACGCACATGGTAGAAGTTCGTCTCGATGAAATCCTCATCATCCGGAGACAAGCCTTCATTGAGAAAAGCATGGCGATATTTCAAATGGATCACAACGCCGACAATCAATGCCTTTGCGTTTTCAATCCAATGTTTATCGTTCCCGTTCCCTTCGCCAACGATAATCCCGACAACATTTTCAACGTCCTTGCCCTCATTCTCCGTTCCCCAGCGGATTTCATTGAGAGGATTGAATCGTGCTGTTGGACGTGTGTCCGTTGGCGCAAATTCCAAGACCTTATGCTTTAGAATATACTTGCGGTATGCTCCGCAAGTCGATATGTTTTCTCGCTTTAGGTCAGCGACGATTGCGCTGCCGCGCCAATTCAAAAGGGTTGGAATGACCGCGCCAATCCCTTTTCCCGATCGCGACGGCGCACACATAAACGCATGCGTCGGAGCATTGTCTATAATGTACTCTCGTTTGAAAACCCCTATTTTTTCGAGAATGCCGAGGGCAGACCATAGCTGCTGTTTGCTGTGGAACACCTTTGACAAAAAGGCAAATAGCTTTTCGTAATTCTCACCGGTGTACCAGGTGCCGCAGATGATCCCGTCGTGGATGCCGTGCGTAGGAAAAAGCAGGTTTTTCTTTTGCAGATCACGATGCGTTGCCCAGTGCGCCGTTCCTTCCGATGTTAGCGTCCTTTCGGTCAGCAAGAGTTTTAAGCCGACCAGCGCCAAGAAGGAGAGCAAAAATCCGATGTAGGCAATCGGAAGGAACTTTTGAAAAACAGTGGGAGCTGCGTCGTGATACTTATAATATAGCGTGAGATAGTTAAAGGGATTTAGATAAATTCCCCCAACCGTCCAAATTTCTGCGGAAAATATTTCTTCTCCGGTGACGGCCAACAGTTTCTTCATTGCAATTTGATTTGCAACGAGGTTGATGCTCAAAAAGGAGAAAAGATAAATCAGCCATTTCATGGCTGCTCCTCATACGGACGGATTTTTACATCAACATTCAGCAGAATGTTGAACTGATACCCTTCTCGAATGGTAGCAGTTGGATTGAGCCTGGAATTTTGACGCTGTACCTCACTGTTGATTCCTTGAATGAAGGAGGACAATGCACCGGCCATCGCTTCTTCGCCGGCAGTCCTTTCATCCCGTTTTCCAGTCTTTCTGTCCGTCGCTGCGGCCAATGCTCCGGCAAATACCGTTCCCGTCAAAATGGAGCGTACCGCAAGCCAAGAATGGGTACTGTATTTATCACGCAGCCCTGCATATCCGATCCCGTCGATTGCTTTCAGGTCGGGGAGCATAACGCTGTTCCCGTTTGGGAAGATGATCCTTGAAAACGAAATGTTGACGCGCTTTCCTGACAGCCCCGTTGTTTCGCCGATGATCTTTGTCCCTGCCGGAATCAGAAGTTTTTCGCCGGTGACGCTATCGTAGACGCTTTGCCGGACAATCGCAACAATCGTGCTGTTCATATTATCGCTGTCGATTGCGGTGAGAAGTGTTGCAGGTATGACCGATCCTGCCTGCAGAACTTCATTTGCTTTTACAAGCTGCACATTCTGCTGCATCGGTGCGGCATAAGAAATTGAAGAAAGCCCCGAGAATAAGATAAGCGCAGCAAAAATTATTTTTTTCATCGTGCATTGCCTCCTACAATTTCGATATATCCTTGATTGTTGTAGTAATCGTTGACACTCTCTGCCTGTGTTGGTTTATGTTCTTTTCTATCCTTATCCTTGGAAAGCGTGAAGAAAATACCGGAACGCTGTCCCTCGCGCGCCTCCTTTTCTCGTTCATCTGCACGCTTCTCCGCTTTTTCTCTCTGGCGCATTTCTGCTTCAGATATTTGCGGACTGGACGGGACAATCGGCGGCGGTTGTACGCTGGAATTTACTTGGCTCTGCTGCGGGTCAGCGGCTATTTTCGCGTTTGGATTTTGAGGGTCAGTTGGATTTGTGCCGGGTTTATCACCTGGAACTTTGTCCTTCCCGTTCCCTCTGTTTTCTCGCTCTTTACGCTCAATCTCCACGAGCCTTTCATCCGGAAGAAGGTCTTGCTGCGTTACGACAGCTCTATCCTCCGCATCATTTTTCTTTTTATCGCCACCTGAGAAAAGTGCATAGCCCATCACTGTAGCAATCAAGAATATTACAATGTACAATATTCCCTTATTGATCTTTTGAGGTTCTTCCGGCTGCGGAGACGTGTCAATCTGTTGTTCTGCGGCAGCAGCTTCAACTTCATCGATCTCGTCCCCTTTTTTCTTGAAGATACTGAATCCCATGAAACCCACTCCTATTTATAGATTTCCTGAATCTCTAATTGAATCGCCGGATCACTATCCGCTGGCTGCGGACTGGAAGCTGATCTTGCTGTTTCTTCTGCACGAATCTCACCTTGCAGCTTCTCGATTGCTCGATCAACATCTTCTTCAGAAAAAGAAGATTGCTCTCTTGCTGAATCATTTGAACGGCTCTCACGGAGAAATTCTTTCATCTGATTCATTTTTTCTGCTTTTTCACGCTCCTTCAGTGTCACATATGAATCCGTCAAAGGAACTTCAGATGCCTGCCTGTCATTCATTGCGTATATCTTATCGCGATTTACATTCCCAAGATCAATATCTTTTGGATTTGGAATTATATGTGTGCTGCTGGTTCGCTCAACAATCAAATAGCTTTTCTGAGAAAATGCTATTTTCATATTGTGCATGACCTTATCCAGCTCAATAATTCCATTCTTCAATCTGTAATTGATCAACTGGAGCTTCTTCTTATCATATTCATCGAAATAGTAAAATACAGGCATGTTGTCTATATTCTTATTGGACAGCTCCACATAGGTTTTCACGCCATCATCAAAAACTGCCAGAGGAATATAGTCGCTCTTTACATCTTTGTTCTTTTTTACAACGTAGCTGCGGTTGTAGGTTGTACTGTAAATTTTCTGGAAGCGCCGTTCATCTTCCATCTGCTTTTTCCAGCGGGCATTGCTTGCTCGCATACCTTCTTCAAAATCTTCCTTTGGATAGCTCCAAATGACAATATATCCAATATAATCATTTGTAGAATTTGCAATCAGTCGGTAGCTGCGCTGTGACGTATTGATGATAATATTTGTACGAAGTCCTGGAGCAAGCGCCTTTAGATAAACATGCTCTATTCCTGCAACAAAATCCGTATCGACTGCCCACTGCGAAGAATTTCCTGTCGCAATTTTTTGTACTTCTTCTCCGGGGCGCAGTTGAATATCTGTGACATAACCAACACGGGTATAAATCTCATATTGACGATATGGATTATACTCAAATACCTGTGCTGTTCCATCCGTATAAGCTGGATAATCAACAATTCCATCCTGCGCCGAGGAAATAGATGGGAAAAGTATAATCCCGCTTTGCAAAAAAATAACAAGCAACAATTTTTTCAAATTCATTTTCTTGCCCTCGACTTAGAATCAATACCTTCTTCACTCATGGAGAAATCGACAATGAAAATACCAAGAGGATTATCTTTTAGAATCTTCTCGTCATTGATTGGTTTTTGCTCAATCGAAAAGATTCCCGTATACATCTTTTCTTCTACCTGATTTATACCTACACCGATAAAAGACTCTTTCCATCTTGCCTGATAAGTATCAGTTACATTGGAAACCGGTGTAACAGATAAAACCTCAACTCGATTTGTTCCCGAACCGATCTTTTGTTCAAATTCTGAAAGATACAAGTCCTTAAACTTCTTTGCGCTCTCAGGGCTTAAAATTCTCGTGGCACGCTTTACATTCTCCTGCAATATATATTTATCCGCAGGAACTGAACGTGTTTGTTCAATAAATCGAGACAGAAAATAATTGATCTCTGCTGGGGTAAGTTCATGCTTAACTTCCTTCAAGCTTCCCAAGCTTGTTGCGAATCCCGTATTTTCATCCACACTGATAATATATGGAATAAATGTTGCCCGTGTGGCGATAAATATTAGGCCGAGAACAGATATAAGGGTAATGGCAACAAGGAGATAAGCCACGCGCTGCCATTTCAAAATCTGCAAGTCTTTCATGGAGATAATATTTGCATAAACATACTTTCCTTGATCTGTCTGATCCGCATAGGTTTTCTTGTGTTCCATGATTCACCCCATCATTTTCTTCCAATATTAACATAAAAATCCATTCTGTAATTATATACTAGCTACATATAATTATCAATAATAATTTCACTTGAGAAACTGATGCGATTTTAGTACAATAAAACGGAAGCACAGAGACGCGAAGCGATCTCCGTGCTTCAAAAAAAAATAGAATGCCCACTTACACACTATAAAATCCATTTTTGCTTTTATAGTGTATCATGGGCTTTGCAGAAGCAAAGATAGAAAACCTACGGTTTTCCAGATATACCATAGGTATATCTCTATTCGCCCTACGGTGCGATGAAAATAACAGTAGAGAGAAGTGATCTATTCAAAATGGCAACTTATCACTGCAGCATGAAGATTGGAACATCTGGGAAAATGATCCCACATTTTGAATATATAAAACGCGAAGGTAAATTTTCTGTAAAAAATGAGGATTTAGTCTGTACCAATTCGGGGAATATTCCTATTTGGGCTGAGAACGATCGAGATTTTTGGACAGCCTGTGCAATTTACGATAAACGCTCTTATCGAGAACTTGAATTTTCTCTCCCAAATGAATTGAGCAGAGAGGAACAAGTACGATTAGTAGATGAATTTATAAGAGAGATTATTCCGGATAACCCATATACCTATGCAATCCATGAAGTAGAAAGTTCGATATATGGAGAAAAAAATCCGCATTGTCACTTGATATTTTCTGAACGACTTCTGGATGATCGAAGTAAAGACATAAAGACAAAGGAAGAGTTCTTTAAGCGCAGAGGGGTCAGCCGATCTGGGAATATCTACGGAGGTTCTATAAAGGATCGTTCATGGGCGGGATATCAAGCGACGGGAAAGATTTATGCCGTCCGAGAACATTTAGCTAATAAAATCAATGATTTCTATATGCAAAATGGCATTGATAAACAGGTATCATCATTCACACTAAAAAAACAATATGAGCTTAAAGTCCAAAAAGGAAATATCGAAGAAGCTCCCATATACCAAGAGCCTGTAAAAAGAATAAACGAGAGGATATTTATTCCAAATTCTTCAAAGATGAAAAAGGCTTTGAGAGAAGATGTTCTTCTCCCTGAATCTATCCCAGATGAAATTCAGGAGCGTATCTACCGCGAACGCAGCAGGATGATACACAAAGAGCTTTCTGAGCAAATAAAACAGCATAATAAGGATTTGTTGCCAACAGAAGATGAACGAAATGCAGCCATTTCTTCTATCAATAGCAACTTGACATCCATTCTGAACAACTATGAAAGCCCCTTCTCTATATTTAAGAAGCAATTAGAGCATGATATTCAAGAACCCTCCAATCATACAGATGCAGGAACTACTCGGCTATATTCTGTTTTGATTGCTGAAAATGAAGAGCGAGAGAAGAAGCTGGAAAAATATATCAATGAAAATAATCGCCATTTTATTCTTGCGGAAGTAATTGTAAACCGCGATCGTCTATTTGCGCTGCAAAGCAAGTACCGCAGCTATTCAGAAGATAAAATACGAGAGGATTATATCAACCATCTAACAGATGGTGTGCTTGAAAAGGTGAATGAGAAGATCAGAAGCAAAGCCAGCTTGATTTCTTTTGCTGAAAAAGAAGGAAGAGATGCTGAACAGTTGAAAAAGTTGAAAATAGAACTTGAATCACTTTTAGAAAAGCGTAAAGGCTTATTCTGCTTAATAGATACAGATGAAGCAAAGGCTGAAATCCATAAAATGAAAGAGGATCTACTAAAAAAGGCAAATGCCCTTTATATTCCCATAAGGGAATTGGAGAAAATTCGTGATTCCTATAAAAAAGGATTTACTCGTGATGATTGGAAAAAAGTAAACATCTATAAAGAGAAAATCCGCACAGTTGGGAAAAAGCATGGGCGCTGGAAAAGACAAATTCAGGAAAAGTCAGATCACATCGTACAAGATATTGAAAAATCTGTGCACGAGCATCAAGAATCCATCAGCAAAACTGAATTTTCCTACCGTCAAAAACTGCTGGATGCAGCTACGGCAGGAAAATATAAAGCTCTTTTAGGAAAAATCAGAAGCAAGAAAAGCCTGATTGAGTATCAAAAAAAACAGGGGAAAGATACTTCCCTTCTACAGAAAGAGCTACGCACCTTAGAAAAGGAGCTGCACGAGCTAGAAGCGACACATACAACGCCGGAGCTTGCAAAAAAAGCCCATTTGCTCTATATCGACAATATGGAGCGTCAAAAAAATTATGATGCAGGGAGACAGCAAAAGAGAATACAGAGAGTATCTCGAAAAAAGCATCTGTCACAACAAACAAAAGCAAGATGTGGTACACTGGATAAGGCGCTACGCAAAATAATCCGGAGAAATTCGTATGATATTGGTGCTGCATCCGTGCATCAGGAAGATTATGTGATACGGTAGGAGGTCATTATGCAGCTGTATATTACAGAAAAACCGAGTGTTGCAAAGGCATTGGCAGATTACTTCAACAAAAACGGCGCAGAGTTCAAGCGCACAAAGGGAAGCTATATCGACGCCAAGCAGAATACCACAATCACATATGCAGCCGGTCACTTATTGTTCCTTTATACCCCGGAGCAATATTGTCCTGACTGGAAAGCATGGAAATTTGATACACTCCCTCTCGTCCCACCCGATACAAACTTCAAAAAAGCCGTTTACAGCAATAAAAAGGAGCAGTATTCCATCATCAAGGAGCTTATGAAACAGGCTACGACAATTATCAACGTCGGCGATCCGGATCGCGAAGGTCAGCTGCTCATTGACGAACTTCTGACCTCCACAACGGGAAAAATCGTGAAGCGGCTGCTGTTGAACGCCCTTGATGATGAAAGCATAAAAAAGGCACTAAATTCCCTTGACGATAATCAAAAATATGCAGGATTATCAAAGGCTGGGGAGGGGCGCTCCTACATTGATTGGCTGATTGGGATGAACTTCACGCGCTTTTTTACACTGAAAGCCCGCATGGGAGGATTTACCAATGTCATGCGGATCGGCAGGGTAAAAGCGCCAACGCTAAATCTCATTGTAGAACGGTATCTTGAAATTCAGAACTTCAAGAAACGAATCTATTATACGGTCTGCCCATATATCAATTATGGAGAGCAAGAAATCCCCCTATCTTACGATGAACAATTCCCTTCGCTGGATGCAGCAAAGTCCTTCATATCTTCCATTGAAGGGAAAACAGCCGTCGTCCAAAAGGTAGAGAGCGAAGTTGTAAGAGAAACCATCAAAGAGTTATACAGCCTTGATACCTTACAGGTTGACGCAAACAAGCAGCTTGATTTTTCACCGAAAGAAACCCTCGACTTATTGCAAAGTCTGTATGAAAAGAAATTTACTTCCTATCCGCGATCTGATTGTAAATTTCTGCCAGAAAGTCAGCAAAAGGACAGCTCCATGATCGTGGAAGGATTGAACCAGCTGTTTGATCTAAATGTCCCGCTGCCAAATATGTCCGAGATACAAGCTCCGTTCAATGACAAAAAAATCTCAGCACATCACGCCATCGTTCCGACGGGGAAACTTCCGAAACCAGAGGATCTTTCAGATGATGAACGAAAGCTATACCTTTTGATTGCGAAAAAATATGCCAGCATGTTTTTCAAGCCGTTTACATATCAGCGTGAAAAAGTCTCCTTTTCTGTTGGTGAAAAATTCTTCACTCTTTCGATAAAAAACGTTGTTGATCCAGGATATAAAGCAATATACGCCAATGATGGCGACAAGATGCAAGATAAGGACGAAACAGAGATCACAGGAAAATTCGTTTTTATCGAACAGCAGGAGTTCCCCATCATAAAAGCGGAGGAAACAAAGCGGGAGACAAAGCCGCCTAAGTATTACAACGAAGGTTCAATCATAAAGGCAATGAGCAGCATTTCCTCCGAAGATCAGGAACTCTCGTCAAAATTGCGTGAGGTAAAGGGGATCGGAACACCTGCGACAAGAGCGACAATCATCGAGGAACTGATAAAAGAAAATCTGATCCAAACACAGAAAAAAAACCTGATTCCAACGGAGGCAGGAATCCAGTTAATCGGACTGATTCCAGAGGAGATAAAAAAAGCGGATTATACCGCTCTCATGGAACTTAAACTGGATCAGGTACAAAACGGTGATATAAAACTCGATTCCGTCATTCAAGAAACGCTGCACTTCATCGAAAAGATCATCCAAGGCAGCGCAAAAATACAGTTTGAGGATAAATCAGTACCTTGCCCAATCTGCGGGAAAGGATATCTTCACCTCAAACAATATACGAAAGAGGGAAAACGGATTCAGTATGTCCGCTGCTCTGATGAATCATGCGGAAAAACCTTCCCAGCCGTAAAAGGAAAGGCGAAGATTGTTCTCTGCCCAACCTGCAAGCAAGGATATATGCAGTCCAGGCAAAACAGAACAACTGGAGATATATTCTACTCCTGCTCTCGTTACCCAGACTGCAAACAAACAATGAATGAAGAAACCTTCCAGAAAGCGAAAGGATAAAAGCCATGAGCGAGGAATACAAGAACACCCCAGAGGATGAAGACATTCCAAATATAGAAGAAAGCAGCTTGATCGGCGCATCTGATGCCGACCAAGAAAAGGAAGATACTTCTTCCCTCTCTCGTCCAGAGGAAACTTCTGAAAAACCGTCCGTGACGGAGAACAGCAGTACAGATATGGCTTCCATCGTTGCAGCAGCCGCAAGCGAAGCCATTTCAGCAGCGTTTTCTGCCGTACATCCACAAAAAGATCAAACTGCAGACCTGCAGCTTCTATCCGAGCAGATCGCCGCCTTGAAAAAAGAAGTGAGCGATCTTCGTGAAGAACTGAACGCCAGCAAAGCTGATTTGGAAAGCATAAAGAAAAGCACCCTCTATGAAAAAGAAAATGATGATAGCGCAGCCAATATCATAAACGCTTTTCTCTTGCAGCTGCGTGAAGCTCCAAAGTATCTTTCAGAAATTCACGAGGAGCGCCAAAAACGAGAAGTCCAATCAAAGGAAATTGCTGAACAGCTGGAAAGATTTCAGAGCATATCATCCAACGTCGAAGGTATGGTACAGCTTTATTCCGATGCTTCCAATATTATCCAGCTTACACAAGACGCAAACCAACCGGCTGCAATGGTAAAAATTGAAAAAACATCGCAGGGAATGCTGAAAAAAATCAAAGGCTTTTGGGGAAATAAGGAGTGATTAAAGATATGAGGTATATCTTTCTGACCCTCATTTTTCTGCTTGCTTTTCAATCAGGCACCCGGGCACAAACTTTAGCAGAGCATATCAGCCGTTACAATCCTGCCGAAGCTGAATATATTGCGAGCCTGATTATAGCGAGCGGAGAAAAGTACAACATCGATCCTCTTTTTCTGAGCGCGGTGTTTTGTGTCGAAAGTGGATATAACAATGCGGCAGTATCTTCTGCCGGAGCGCGTGGGATCGCGCAGCTTATGCCCGATACGGCCGCATTTATTGGCCGCAATCCTGACATCATCGAAGAAAATATCGATGGAGGGGCTTCTTATCTCCGTGATATGCTCGACCTCCACTACGATAAGGGGGTCTATCAGTATAATTTTGCCCTAGCAAGTTACAACGCCGGGTATCAGCGTACAAAGACAAATATTCCCAGTTATACCTATGATTATATTCAGGCCGTAAAAGATGAATATGATTACGAGAAAAGGGTGATTACGGATATTTCTTTCCACTACGCTCCCCCGGCATCCAGTCCAACAGACGATGAACTTCTCCGGAAAAAGAAGCTGCTTTTGAAACTCTACCAACTCAGAAAGCTTCAACAAGATAGATATAAATAACAAAAGACGTATAAAAAGCATTTAACAATGTCTTTTTATACGTCTTTTTTATGTTTTATTTATTGCTTTTACTGTTTTTATGTGCTATATTCATCTTTAGAAAGGAGGCTTCTATGGTAATCAATATAGCACATACCAAAGGCGGTGTTGGTAAGAGTACACTTGCAACAAACTTGGCCGTAGAAATGCAGCTTCCCATCGTTGACCTTGATATGCAGCGCAGCTCTTATTTTTTCAATCAGATTCGCAATGACAAAATAGAGGTTATTGTGATCCAGACGGAGAGCGATCTCGATGTATTGAAAAAATTCAATGGCAACGCCAAACAGCATATCATTGTTGACAGCGGAGGAATGGACAACAACCTGCATCGAAAAGCTCTTCTCTACTCAGACCTTATCATTACGCCGCTGTCTGTCTCTCAAGTTGAATTTCTCGGTCTGGAGAACTTTAACAATCTCGTTGAACAAGGTCACTTGAAAGAAAAAGTAGTTGTTCTTTTGAACAACATCAATCCTAGAGCAACGAAAGAGATTGCAGAAGCTCGACAGATTATAACGGAGGAGTTCGGATTAAAAATTTTCAAATCCATCGTGGGAGGAAGAAAGGTATTCAAAACGGCATTTTCTGAAGGAAAAAGCGTATTTGAAACCAATACTACAAAGGATACGAAAAGCAGCATCATATCCGCACAGGAAGAAGTCAGCAGTCTTATCAATGAAATAGGGAGGATTCTCAATCATGGCAATTAAAACGAGCAAATCATTTATGGATGCAGCACCGCAGGTTGTGCAGGATGATAACAAGCTTCCGGCACAGAAAGTCGGTCGTCGCCGTACTATGACCCTCTATCTCACGGAAAATCACTACACCTATTTGAAACAGCTCAAGCAGGAAAAGATGATTGCATCCAGCGATCTTATCCGAACGCTGCTGGACAAGTATATGGAAGAAAATCCCTTGTAAAAGGAGGTATGCCATATGGAAATCACCGGTTACGATGAATGGGATCTTGCCGTAAAACGGGAAGTCTTATATGAATTTGCATGGTCTCTCCGTGCAAAGATCAACCGGCTTTTTACAAAAGACGAACTCCAGGAAAACCCTATTTTAGATACTCTTTACCAGGATTCTCTAAAAGATTCAGGTCGTTTATTGCTCACCAATGATCCATCTGAAGTTTTGAATATCGAAGGTCGTTTATATGGATTGAAAAACATGATCCCCGTTCTGGAGGGGCTGAAAAAATGAGTTATGAGTTCACCGAACAAGATGTAGATGCTGCATCGAAAAAAATAATAAACGACCTTCTTGCAGAAGGTCGTTTTTCTCCTGTCTCAGAACCAAAACTCTATCTTCTGGGAGGGCAGCCGGGATCTGGAAAAAGTACCATCAGCAATCGGCTGATGAACGAATACCCAAATACCGTCTTTATCAATCCGGACACTTATCGCGAGTTTCATCCGCAGTATGCAAAAATCAAGGCGGAACTAAAAAGTGAAGCTGTGCAGGAAACGGGTAAATTTTCCGGAGATGTTACTGAACGGGTTCGTCAGATGCTATCAGATCAGAAGTACAATCTGATTATCGAAGGAACATTTCGCACCCTCGAAACACCACAACGAATCACAGAGGAGCTGAATGCAAAGGGCTATACAGCTGAACTCCATGCGATCGCAGTTCCAAGAGATATAAGCTATGTCGGTACACTGCACCGATATTTCATAGGAAAAGAGATAGGAACCGGACGCGCAGTTGACAAGGAGCATCATGATCTCGCAGCGGATAACCTTCCTGCCAATCTGAAAGCACTTGCTGAAAGCGGAATGTTCCAATCCATGCACCTACATACACGGGAAAAGGAAGTGTTTTCAACAGAGCGAGATGCTGATGCGTTTATGAAGCAATTCCATCGTGAGGCAGGGCGTAGGCTTGATCTGATTCAGGCAAAAAGATTGGAAAAGAACATCGACTTCATAAACCAATCTTTGACAAACGAGGAAAAGAACGGTGTTACAACGATTGCAAAAACACCAATCACAGAAATCCGTAAAGAACTTCAATCCATCCAAAAGAGCAGAAATATTGGTATGATACGATAAGAACATCAAGGAGGTTGACATGAGTAAAAAAACATCAAAAAAATCAACAAAAGGCATTGTTCCTGCAACGAATAATGTAATTCCATCTATCAATACTTCTCAAATTTCTTCATCCCGTTCCGGACAAAATAAAAAAACAGAAGAAATTTTTTCCGTAAGAACATATGCAGGGGGACAAACTGTAAAACTGACACAGTCAAAAGAGGGAGTACGCGAGGCAACTATTACCGAACCTCCTGAATATGCCACAAAAGAGGAGCGAGATAAGATAATTGCAGAGTTCTCAAAGAAGCATAAAACTCAAGTGGAAATAGCTGAAATAATGAATATATCTCAATCAACCGTATCAAATGTTTTAAGAAAAAGTAAGAAGGAATAACAAAAGGCTGGAAAATTTTCCAGCCTTTTGTATTTATATTGTATATTCATTACCACGCTCATTTCTGTGTTTTGAAATAATTGATCGGGCTTCTTGCTCCAAGTTGTAAAATCGGTTGCCATAGGCATTGTAAAGTTCATATTTTGATGATTTCTTGATTGTTCCACGGCAAATACTCTTTGCTGATTGATATAGATGCACCGCTTGATCTCTCACATATCCGAGCTGCTTTGATAGTGCAGCACGTTCTTCCTCACTAGAGAAAGCATCTGAGATATGGATAAATTCGCGATCCACGGGGAACATCTTTTCAATCATCAAATGCTTTTCCCATTCCTCCAAATTTTCTTCGTTCGCTTCTTCATCAAGAGGAACAAAATAAAGATGTTCTTCTTCCTCCTCTCCTAGATCAAACATAACTCCCAGCAGCCGCAATCGAAATTCTTTCAGCTCTCGATCAACTCTTGCAAGTTTGAGCAGATACTTTTGATCTACACGGCATATATTTATCTCGACATCCCTCCCTGCTCCCTTCTCACTCCGTTTTTTAGCGGTTTTCCTGTTTCTTTTTCCATTTCATCTTTCAAACGGTGAGAAAGCCCCTTAATAAAATCTCGTTGCTGCCGCAGCTCGTTAATTCCCTTGTCAAAAAGCTCAGAAACCTTCAGCAAGCTATTATCGACAGTCTCATATGCTTTCCTCTCGATCGCATTCTTTATCATGGATGGGCTTCGCCTGACTTGCTCCACCTTATCTTTGATATATTCCCCTGCTTTTTTTATCTCCGTGATCCGATTCTCCTGGTGTTGTTGCTTCAATATCGTTTCCATAAGTTCCTTAAACTCATTCTGCAGTTCCATCCCCTTCTTGACGGCATCCATCACCTTATCTGGAGAGATGCGGCGAACATCACGCTCCTTTATTGCTGCAATCACTTCTGAAATTACTTCGAGGTTTTGATTAATCTTTTTGGTCTCACCATATACAAGATCATTTTCCTTCCGAAAGAACTCCGCTCCTTCCTTCAGGAAGCTCGTTGCCTTACGGATTACGTCCTGGTATTCTTCTGAAGGGTTCCCCGTATTTCCCGGTATTTGATGCAGCGCTTGGATTCCATTGGAAATCGCTTGATGTGTCGGCTCATATTCCTTCCACGCACCAGATATTCTATCAAAATCTTCCCCTGCAGATCGAACCTTTTCTCTTTCCATATCAAGGGATTTTGCCGCTTGATTCAATTCCTCATAGTTTAGTCCTTTCGGTTTTTCCATCGCATTGATTGTCTCAAAATAGCTTTCATTAAATCCTGCACCTAATACACGTTCATTCACCTTTTTTTCCTCCTTTATCCATTTCTGCAACACGCCGATAAAATGTAGATGGGTGCATCCCACAAGCGCGCATAGCAGCCCTTGCTGTAATGCTCCCATTTTTCCATTGTTCTATGATTTCTCGCTGTTCCAATGAGATTTCGATGCGTGGCCGTCCAAAGCGTACCCCTTTTTTCTGCGCTATTTTAATACCCTCTCGCTGGCGTGTCCGGATTTTATTCCGCTCCTGCTCAGCGACATAGCTCAATAGGCTTAGGAACTGATCTTCCATCAGCTTTCCAAGCTCCCCCATTTCCCGGAATTTCCGACTGTCAAATAACGATTCCTGTTCCAGCACCACAATATCTACGCCAAGATTTCGTGTGATCTCTTTCCACTCTTCGATAATTCCGTCATAATTGCGCCCCAGTCGATCCAGCGCATCCAAATAAAGCAAATCCCCGCTTCGGATGATCTGCTTCATCGCTTGATAGGCCGGACGATTAAAATCCTTTCCGCTCTGCCGATCCACAAAAATATAACGATCTTCAATCCCGAGCTTTTTCATCTTCTCGATCTGCCGATCGGGATTTTGTGTCTTATCTGAGACACGAATATACCCTATTATCATTTTACAAGGACTTTCCTCCTCGCCCAGCTGCAATGCCGAGGGCTTCGTTGCTCCGCTCTGCTTTTCCAAGGAATTTACTCATACTTGACACACGCTGCGGGCTGTTCTTCATGGAATATTCTGCATCCCTCGCAGAAAAACCATCTCGCATCATTGCCATTGCAATACGCTTGTTGGTGTCCGGCAGCCAAACGCCCGCATCCGTCTCTAAAACATGCTTTGCATAATGCGTGAACCGTTCCTTTGCCGTCATTCGCTTCACATCTTTTTCTGCAGCGCTTGATAAGATTTTCTCGACTTCCTCTCTTTTTACAAGCTCCATCGATTTCAGCTGCTCACGGATCATCTTTTCGAATAAATCATCTGTACTGTTTGCACTCTGCTGAGATGCTTGTATCATTTCTTCCCTCGAAACTTTGCTTAAATCTAATTCCCATCCAGCTTCTCTGCTAAGCTCCAACATAAACTCACGCTGCGTCCTTCCATTCCCCTCTCGAAAAGGATGCAGCATATTGATCTCCCCTAAATAAAAAGCAGCTTCCTTAGAAAACTGCTCTCTGCTCATATCTTTTAAGAAATCATCTTTTCGCAGCCGATCGAACACACCTTGCTGATAGCTGTCAATAAAGCGCGTTGAACAAAACATATTTCCTTTGGCGATCTCGACTGTCCTAGTCTTTCCTGCCCAATCATATACGTCTTGAAAAATATGCCCATGAATCTTCTGCAAATGCTTAAAGTCGAAAGATCCCTTTATAGGATTTTCCCTAAGTTCTGAAATGCGACTGCCTGTAAAATCTCGTTCTGCTTCTTTCAAGTCAGCTGCATTATCGATTCCCAACTTATTCTTTAGTACGCCATTCTCGTCTACATATGGATCGTTCATGCTTCTTCCTCCAACCGATCACCTCTTTTCCTGGCTTCCACATCACGCAAAATCATTGCGCGATGTTCTTCATGTGATATTTTTCCTTCTGCCAGCATCTCAAACTGTTTCTTCGATCGCTCCGAGAAAACAAAACCTTCCATCTCTACCGAACGCATAGCATATGCAACACTCTCACGACGATCCATAATGATCTCCCCTTTCTTGTCTTTTGTATATTATATCATATATGTATCAAAAAGTACATTTATCTTTTGAAACATCCCAAAAATTATTATATAATTTTTTGATTCTTTTTCTTCTGGTCTTTTTGATGATCTCAAAAGGTATACCTTTTGATAAAAAAATCACCGTGTCCTACGAGATAGGACACGGTGATTCTCATTTTGGAATAAATATCAAATTTCCTGTTCGATACCATACATGAAGAATGGTGACTATATATCCTAAAATCAACAATATGAGCAGTTTCTCTATATGCTCTTTTGTTAGCCCAAGCCGGATAATAGGAATAAAAAGTCCCAAAAGAATAGAACTGACTATAATTTGTACGTCAGTCAAAGGAACACCAATGTAGGACACCAAAGATAAAACACACCATATGATGAAAACCCAAGCTATTACTTGAATCATCCAAATAAGCCCTATGACTGCTCGCGCAGCCGTTCCACGAAAAACATCTCGTAAAGTATAATCATCATCAGATTCAGGTGCCCCATATTTCATCATTTTGTATAATAAATAAAGGTATCGATACTTTATTCTTGCAATATTTCTATTTACAAAACGAAGAACGCGCCATCCTAAACCTATATCATCGTCTGTTTCGTTCAGATATAGAGAATAAAGATACCCTATCATATCTACATAACGTGGTGACGGTGGTAGAGAATTGCCAATAAAAATACTTATCTTGCTTAAATTTTCAAACATGGTTGATTCATCTTGTTCTTCATATGCCCGATAAAAATTAGCTATGTAATCTCGCAGCTCACCATCAAAATCCATCGGGTCATGCTTATATTTCGTCACATATACTCCTTTCTTTTCAAGACTATCTATTCATCCCTTTCGTGTTTTCCGCTGCATTTGTCCGGGAAGCTCGGTTCTGCTCGATCTGAAAACGACGTTGCGCCATCTCAAGCAGCATAGGGGCATTGATATTCGTCACATGACGTAAAGTGTTTGGCGAAGCTAATATGGAGCTTACCGTTCGCTCTAAATCCTGAAAATCATCTTTCCTAATCTTTGCCTTTACACCTTTGGTGACATATACATTGTTGATGTCAGACCTTATAATCGGGAACATCTGCGATACATTGAAGCAGTTTTCTTTCCCTCTGAACTGGTAAAATCGAAACTTCAACGGCGCTTTTTTTGCTCGATCCTTATACTTCTCTATACTGCTGCTAGTGATCGGAACAGCCCAATAGATCCCTTCTCTTGTCGGATCAGCAACAACCAGACAATAGGGACGGTTATTCTTCTGCGGAAATGTAGAAACTCGTGCTTGATATTGTGCCAATATATCAGGCTTTACAAAGATGCAGTCGCCTACTTCTGCATTTTCTGCCAAGGATAGTTCTTTTCCCATTTCTACCTCCATAAACATAAAAGAGCAACCTAAACAAAGGCTGCTCTTTTAGTTAATCACTGCGTTTTGTGATTCGCCGCAGGAGCGAGAGTTCAATCACTGCGTTTTGTGATTCGCTGCAGGAGCGAGAGTTCAATCACTGCGTTTTGTGATTCGCCGCAGGAGCGACAGTTAACTTTTCACTTATATATTATATAATATATAAATATTTGTCAACTGGTACATAGAACAAAAAAACTAAAACAAACTATTGTTACAACTACTATTGCGAAACTTAATCCAACTACTGCAAATGAAACTGCTATGATTGCATTTTCGTCCATGTTACTCACCTCCTTTGTTACCCGTATAGACGATGGTTAAATCATTTCTTGTCTATATCATACCAAAAAATTTTCCAAACAAAGAAAAACAAAATCACCGTGTCCTATCTCATAGGATACGGTGATTTTTTGATATATCGTTGAAAGCAGCTAAAACATCGAAAACTTTATATCGCTTTTATTTGACAATCTTTGATAATATCTATCCCTGTTTTTATTATATATAGAATTTTCTCTTTATTTATTATAACACATCTGATTTATAAAGTCAAATTTTGGCATATTGGGTGTTCACCGCTGGTGCCGGGCTGTCGTGAACAGAGCCAGTAATGCTGTCTCTGCCTCTCCGGGCTTCCATCCCTAACGCATGGAAAGAACGGATGAAAACAGGAACTTACAGCGTTATCATTTCCCTCGTGCTTTCGCATTGCTACACATGCTGCACAAGATTCGCATGTTCCGCAACGCACGCACTCAGGAAAACATAACGCCATTTTGCAAGTTCCTATTTTCTTTGATAGAGCCGCAGCAGCAAAAGTCAAGAACCAATATTCTTGACCTATGCTGCTGCGTGATTTCCGCCGCCCCACCCTCCACCACAAGGGGCTTTGCCCCCTGCACTCCCAGCAGGGACGAACGCCCCTGCACCCCTTTTTATCTCGCCGATGGGCAGAAGGGGAAAAGCATTCCTTTTCCCCTTTGGGGTCTAGCCTATACCTCATCCCGTTTCGCGTAAAGGCTAAATCCTGTCGGATCGCTCCGCGAGCCTTGACGCTTCACAATATGAAAAAGCATGCACAATAACATAACTTTAATCATAAAATACTGTTTTTATATGTTAAATATATTGTTTTTATACTGTATTTGTAGTATAATTAACTTATAGAAAAGATATAGAAAACATATGAAAGGGTGTTGATTATGTTCTTCGATACGATCACTTCAATTCAAAATCTCAAAAAGAAATATCGTGAACTTGCCTATCAGCATCATCCGGATCACGGCGGCGATGAAGATATGATGAAGCGCATCAACGCCGAGTATGAAAAGGTTCTTGTTCGTCTCCAGCGGGATGGAGACGTAAAAAAAGACGCTTCAGGCAAGGAGTACGGTCATTCGGTGGATGATGGATTCCGTGAAATCATCGTCAAAATATGTAATCTGGAAGGACTTGAGATTGAAATATGCGGCTGCTGGATTTGGGTGTCTGGCAATACATACCGGTTCAAAAAAGAGCTAAAGGAAGCGGGGTTTTTCTTCTCTGGGAAGAAAAAGATGTGGTATTGGCGGCCGGAAGATGCTGCTTCCAAGAAAAGGCGGGGCAGCATGGATATAGAAGATATTCGCATGAAATATGGTTCGATTGGGGTAAGTGCAGATCGCCAAGAAACAATACGTCCGCTGCTGCATAACGAATCGGCATGATGGGAAACGCGGGGCATCTCGCGTTTTTCTTCCTAAAGATAATTTTACGATATAAATAAAGCTAAGAAGAAGTATATTTACCGTATAAATATACTATAAAAAACATATAAATAACACCTTTTATATGTTTTTCTGTGATGTTTATCAAATTTGTTGTTGGATTTACTTTGTTGAGATTGATGATCTATAGGGGGCATCTTTCTTTGCATTTTAGTTTCTCGTGTCCAGAAATGCCCTTGTATGCGTTTTTATCTGCTTTTTCATAGTTGGATATGGGTTGATCGAAAGAACGGCTTAGAAACGGTTCTAGGGGGAAATAATGCCTTTCTTCAGTTCTTGCTAGGTATTTTATCCTAATGGACTGTTCAAGAATTTCCCGCTAACATTCCCCTACTCATTTTATTTATATAACTAGCAATTTTATTTTTATATAGGAGTATGATACATCATTCTTGAGAAGTTATCAACAGGGGGTCGCGCGCGCGCGCGATTTCTATACCTTTTTTAGTCTTTCTATACTTTTCTATACTTTATTGCGCGCGCGCATTCTTGTAGAAAGTTGATATTTTTTCAGTGAAGATAATCCGTTTGCTGTTATGTATATCAATGGATTGCAGAGTTATCAACAGGACTTCTTATATTATCCTATACCGCTACCAATTTTATCTGAAACAGCTACCTGTTTTATCCTATACCGCTACCAATTTTATCTGAA
>ERZ772967.461-NODE-461-length-33071-cov-63.149352_pt1 | contig 33071 bp, 23 predicted proteins | sample MGYA00511677_ERZ772967 | MGnify/ENA primary metagenome ERZ772967 (study PRJEB29015, sample SAMEA2737931) | human oral metagenome | biome: human oral; feature: human-associated habitat; material: dental | place: China | collected 2146 ...
CGGCCCCGACCGGTCCTGATCCGGCCCCGACCGGTCCTGATCCGGCCCCGACCGGACGGGTCCGGGGCCCGCACCCGCCGGATGATCGGCGGCGTCGCCCCATGATTCAATACCCGCATGATCAAGCCGACGGGTGCTGGGCGGCCCGGGTGGCGCGGCCCGGCGCAGCGCAGTCCCGTCCTCCGGTCCATCCTCACGCTCGTGTCCGGGACGGCCGCCTCCCAGGGTGTCATCTTCCTCCTGCAGATTCCCATCGCACGGGTCTACTCCGACGTCGACAAGGGCCTGTTCGGCGTGTACGGGTCCGTCACCGGCTTCGTCATCACCTTCGCGGCGCTGCGCTTCGACGTGACGATCATCATGCCCGATGATGACGCGGCAGCGCGGGTGCTCCAGCACCTGGCGACGCGCTGCGTGCTCGTGACGTCCTTGCTGACCTCCGCCGTCTGCATGGCCGGCGCCCGGATCCTGCGGGACCATTACCACCACTCGGGCGAGCTCATGTGGTGGCTCATGGGCGCCGGTGTCACCGTCTTCCTCGTCTCGCAGATCACCAATATTCAGTACTGGCTCACGCGTCAGGGGCGCTTCGGCGACATCGCCAGGAATCGGGTCCTCCAGTCCACGGCCGTGCCCTGCTTCCAGCTGGCGGCGGGTCTGGCTCTGCACGGGGGACTGCCGGCGATCATCATCGGGACGGTGACCGGGCAGCTGGTGGCGCTGCTCCGCCTGCATCTGCGCACGCCCGAGCTGCGCGAGCCCCTGGGCGCCGGCGCCCCCACGATGCGGGCGATGGCCCACCGCTACCGGAGGATGCCCCTGCTCAACGGTCCCAACGTCTTCGTGGACTCGGTGAGGAACAGTGGCATCAACCTGCTGATCGGGGCCACCTCGGTGGCCGCGCTCGGCCAGTTCCAGCTCGCCTGGAACATCCTGCAGGTCCCGGTGGCCCTCATCGCCGGCTCGGTGTCCCTGGTCTTCCTCAAGAGGCTCGCGGACGCCGCCCCCGGCACCATGCTGCCGCTCGTGCGCGCAGTGCTGTGGCGGGCGTGCCTGGCCGCCGTCGTGCCCTTCGCCGCGCTCTACCTGCTCGCGCCGTGGCTCTTCCCCCTCGTGTTCGGCGCCACCTGGCACGACGCCGGCTACTACGCCAGGGCGCTGACGCCCTGGTTGTTCATGACCGTCATGACCTCCCCGATCTCCAACATCTTCATCGTCGCCGAGCGGCAGAGCCGGCTGCTCGCCTTCGCCGTCGCCTATTGCCTCGCCCCTCTGGGCTGGCTATGGCTCAGCCGGCTGGACCTGATGCCGACGGCCGTCGTCCTGGGCTGGCTCATGGCGGGCATGCTGGTCGTCCAGCTGGTCATGGCGGTCGTCGTCGCACGCGATTACGACCGCGGCGGGCTCCCGCCGGCTCCGGCGGGGGACGAGGGGGGCCGGTGATCCCGGGTCGGCGCGCCCGCGCGTCAGTGCGGCGACAGCTCGTCGATGATCTCCCGGATCGTGGCCGCCTCGTGCTCGAAGCTGAGCTCGCGGGCGGCCCGGGCGCAGCGGGACTTGTAGACGGCCACGTCCTCGGGCGTCAGGGCGTTGAGCGCTGTGACGATCGAGCCGGGCTCGAAGTCCTCGGTCACCACGCCGATGCCGAAGTCGTTGATGATGCGGGCCATCTCCGGTGTCGGCCCCGCGGCGACCGCGAGCCGGGCCTGAACGAAGTCGAAGATCTTGTTCGGCAGCGCCAGGCGCGCGTTGGTGTTGAACGGCGGGATCCAGTAGATGCCGACGTCGTATCCGTTGAGCTCGCCCGGCAGCTCGGCCGGGGCGACGGGCTCGTGGAAGGCGATCCGGCTGCATCCCCGCGCCCGGCGGCGCAGCGCACGCAGGTAGCGGCCGCCGTCGTTGCCGGGGACCAGGTACAGGTCGAGGGTGAGATGCGGCGACGCGGCTCCGACGGCGTCGATCATGGCCTCGATGCTGCGGCCCGCCACGGCTCCGCCCGAGTGCACCAGACGGACCGTGCCGTCCTCGCGCGGCGCCGAGGGCTCCAGGTCGGCGTAGGGCGCGGCGTTGCGCACCAGACGCGGCGCGACGCCATAGTGCTCGCGATACAGGTCGGCGATCGAACCGGCCACCGTCGTCACGGCGGCGCACCGCGGCAGGTACTCGCGGCAGATGTGGTCCATGAGCGGGGCCACCAGGAGGCGCCAGCTGGTCACATGAGTGCGCTCCTCGGGCGCCCACTCGTGCATGTCCGCCCATACCGGTGCGCCGTGGGCGACCGCGAACGCCGTTGGGATCGCGCGCGCGTCATTGGCGACCACCACGTCGAACTCGTGCCCGCTCAGGCGTCGGACCGCGTCGCGCGCGGCCGGGGCGGCCAGCTCGGACGCCCGCAGCCGGCGCAGGGCGAGGCCGAGGACTCCCGCCGGCGTCTGCGGGAGGGACGCCGCCCCGTCCGGGACCCGGACGTGGTCGACCACGTGGGGCGGTGCGACTCCGTAGCCCACGGAGGTCACGTCGCCGAGCTCGGCCAGCGCGCTGATCTCGCGCAGCACTCGCGCGTCCCGGTGGATCGGCGAGAAGGAGATGACCAGGATCGTCGGGCGTCGGCTCACGGGTGCAGTCTAGAAGACGGGCTCCCGTCCCGTTCTCGAACGGTTTCTGCGCGCGCGACGAGATGCTTCCTCATGAACCTTGCATGGATCCTGTGCATCGTTTATGTATGATATGTATGAATGTTGCCTGTTTATCATATAAAACCCGCATGGGACCCGTCTTCTCGCTGAAGTGTTTCAGAAGCATTCCAGTGGCATACGATGGCGCCAGGAACCGGCCGTCTTGAAAGGACCCGTATGCGCATCGCCGTCGTCGCCCTGGGCAAGATCGGGCTGCCCCTGGCGGTCCAGTACGCCGACAAAGGTCATGAGGTCATCGGGGTCGACATCGCCCCCGCCGTCGTCGAGGCCGTCAACGCCGGTGCCGAGCCCTTCCCCGGCGAGGCCCGTATGACCGAGAAGCTCGCCGCGCTCAGCCCCGCCACCGGCAACGGCGCCCTGCGGGCCACCACCGAATACGCCGAGGCGATTCCGGGCGCGGACGCCGTCGTCCTCGTGGTCCCCCTGTTCGTCGACGACGCCACCTGGGAGCCGGACTTCGCCTGGATGGACGACGCCACCCGCTCCCTGGCCGCCCACCTGACCCCGGGCACCCTCGTCTCCTACGAGACCACCCTGCCCGTGGGCACCCTGCGGGGGCGGTTCAAGCCCATGATCGAGGAGATCAGCGGCTTGAGGGAGGGAACCGACTTCCACCTCGTCTTCAGCCCCGAGCGGGTCCTGACCGGCCGCGTCCTCGCCGATCTGCGCCGCTACCCCAAGCTCGTGGGCGGCCTGGACGAGGCCGGCACCCGGGCCGGCATCGCCTTCTACGAGTCCGTCCTCGACTTCGACGAGCGCGACGACCTGCCCCGCCCCAACGGCGTGTGGGACATGGGCACCGCCGAGGCCGCCGAGATGGCCAAGCTCGCCGAGACCACCTACCGCGACGTCAACATCGGCCTGGCCAACCAGTTCGCCGTCTACGCGGACAGGGCCGGCTTCGACATCGAGCGCGTCATCGAGGCCTGCAACTCCCAGCCCTACTCCCACATCCACCACCCCGGCGTCGCGGTGGGCGGCCACTGCATCCCCGTCTACCCGCGTCTGTACCTGTCCACGGATCCCGACGCGACGGTGGTCCGCAGCGCTCGCCTCTTCAACGCGACCATGCCCGCCTACGCGGTGGGCCGCGCCATCGAGGTGCTCGGCTCCCTGGACGGCCTGCGCGCCGTCGTGCTGGGCGCCTCCTATCGCGGGCGGGTCAGGGAGACCGCCTTCTCCGGCGTCTTCCCCACCGTGGAGGCGCTGCGCGAGGCCGGCGCCGAGGTGCTGGTGCACGACCCCATGTACTCCGACGAGGAGCTGGCCGGCTTCGGCTGGACCCCCTACCACTTGGGGGAGCCGGTCGACGTCGCCATCGTCCAGGCCGACCACCCCGAGTACCACGAGCTCGCCCCCGCCGACCTGCCCGGGCTGCGACTCCTCCTGGACGGGCGCCGCGCCACCGATGCCGCCAAGTGGACCGGTGCGCCCCGGTTGACGATCGGCGGTGGCGAATGATCCACGCGATTGCGAGCGTCCTGCTGGCGGGCGCGATCCTGATCGTCCCCGGGCTGCTCCTGGCCCGCCTGGGGGGCGTGCGGGGCTGGGGCGCGGCGAGCGCCGCGCTGCCGCTGAGCTGCGCCGTCATCGGCACCGCCGAGCTGGCGGCCGCGTCCGTCGGACGGGCCTGGAGCCCGTGGGGATGGGTGGCCATCGCGGGAGTGACGATTCTCGCCGCGGGTCTTCTGATGGCCGTCCGTCGTACTCTCCCCGGGAGCCGGACCCGCTCCACCGATACCTCTGATGACTCTCGGAACGACTCCGGTCCCCGGCGCCCCGATCCGCGCGTGCCGGCCGGGCTGGTGACGGCGTGCCTCATCCTCGCCGTCGGGATGCTGATCGGCATGGGGTCGATGAGCACCCCGGCTCAGGCCTTCGACATCGTCTTCCACTTCAACGCCGTCCAGGCGATCCGCCAGGTGGGGAACGCCTCCAGCTTCGGGAGCATGGCGGCCCTGTACCAGGGGACGCCGACCTACTACCCGACCGTGTGGCACGGGGTGGTCGCATTGCTCCCGGCGGGCGTGACGGTCGCCTCGAACGCGATGGCGCTCGTCGTGGGGGCGCTGGCCTGGCCGCTCGGAATCGCCGGCCTGCTCGTCGAGGCCCTCGACGACGACGCCCGCCCCCGCAGCCGTACCGCGGCCGCGCTGGGCACCGTCCTGAGCGCCGCCACGGTGGGGGCTCCGACGATGCTGCTGGGCACCCTGGCGGTGTGGCCCTACTCCCTGAGCGTGGTCTGCCTGCCCGGCGTGCTGGTCCTGGGGCTGCGTCTGCTGCGCCGCCTGCCCTGCGAGGACGCCCCCGGGAACGACGTCCCGACGGAGGCGCCGCCGCCATCCGGCCTGCTCATGAGCGGCTTGATGTTCGCGGGCGCCCTGGCCGGGATCATCCTGGCGCACGGCGCGGGGACCTTCAACACCATGGTGCTCCTCGGGCCGCCGGCCGTCACTCTTGTCGTGCGCCTGATCCGCGCCGGTGGTCGGCGCAGGACGATGACGCTTCGCGTCCTGGGAGTGCTCGCCGTCTGCGCCCTGGTGGGGGCGTGGGTCATGCGCGAGGCCCTGGTCTGGGTCTGGAGCTACCCCCGCTCCGGCGGGAACCTCCTGGGAGCCCTGGGGCAGGGGCTTCTCGATCTGCCGCAGTACGGGCCGTTCGGCTTCCACGGGCTCCCGATGCGCATCGGGCTGCCGCTGGGAGTCGTGGTGTGCGGGCTGGCCGTGCTGGCGGCGGTGCGCGTTCCCCGGGCGCGCCCGTGGCTGATCACGGCGGCGCTGGCGCTGCTCCTCGTCGCGCTCGTCGGCGGCCCCCAGTGGTGGGGTCGGCGCATCGGTGCTCTGTGGTACTTGCAGAAGGCGCGTATTCAGCCGCTTGTCGTGATACCCGGTCTCGTGCTCGCCGCCATGGGGCTGCGTCATCTGCTCGACGCGCGTCCCGGGCGCAGGACGGTCGCCGCTCTCATCGCGCTCGTGTGCGTCGCGGCCGTGGGGCGTCTGCCGTTGCAGGCCGAGCTGGTGAGGTCGGTCCACGATCCCGATCGGATCGCCTACGGCACGATGCTCACACCCGAGGAGACGGATTTCATCGCCGGCCTGGGCGCTCATCTTCCCGACGACGCCGTGGTCGTGGGGACGCCCGCGCGCGGGGCGAGCTACCTGTGGTCGCTCGGGGGCGTCGATGTCGTGTACCCGCTGCGATCGAGGCCGACGATCGGATCCGCCGCGGACCGGCTCGCCGGTCAGGCCCCCGATCTGCGGCCGGGCTCGACGACCTGCGAGTTGCTGCGCGAGATCGGTGCCCGGTACTACCTGCGGGTCGACCGCACCGGGACGGGGTGGGAGGACCATCAGGCGCCCCTGCGCTGGGACAGGGCCCTGGCCGACTGGCCCACGGACGCCATGGAGCCGGTGGCCTCCTCGGGCACCGCCAGCCTGTGGCGCATCACCGCCTGCGGGGACTGAGCCCGCGCAGACCCCCAACCAACCCGCGCGTGAGGGGCGCATCGCCGCCTGCGGGGACTGAGCGCTCTCGTCCCGGAGCGGCCGGGCCTCCCGGATCCCGGCGGGCGCCGCGTCCTCGGGGAGGAGGCCGGCCGGCGCTCGGCGGTGGAGGCCCTGACCGGCGGGACCCGCAGCGCCTGAGGGCGGGCCCCGGATGGGGCACACTTGGCACCAGTCCGGCCCGAGCCCGGTCCCAGTCCACGGAAGGAGTCCGAGTGAGCCGCACGAACGTCGTCGCCGTCGTCGTCGCCTACAACCGCCAGGAGCTGCTGCGCCGGTGCCTGGACGGGCTGGCGGACCAGACCGTCGCGTTGATGGGCGCGGTCGTCGTGGACAACGCGTCCACCGACGCCTCCGGCGAGGTGGCCTCGACCCATCGGCTGGGAGCCCATGTCGTCGAGCTTCCCGTCAACACCGGGGGCGCGGGCGGGTTCGCCGCCGGCATCGCGCGCGCACTCACGCGGTTCCCGCGGGCCGACTGGATCTGGATCATGGACGACGACACCATCCCGACCGCCACCGCGCTGGAGGCGCTCGTGCGGGCCGCTGAGGACTATCCCGGGACGCCGGCGCTGCTGGCCTCCAAGGCCGTGTGGACCGACGGCGCCGAGCACCCCATGAACCGGCCGCGCACCCGCCCCGGCCTTCCGCCGGCGCTCCACCGTCACGCGGCGCTCGCGGGCGCCCGCCAGATCCGCACCGCCTCCTTCGTGTCGATCCTGCTCAACGCCCGCGCTGTGCGCGAGGTCGGCCTGCCACGCGCCTCCTACTTCCTGTGGAACGACGACTTCGAGTACACCTCGCGGATCCTGCGGGGGCGGGTCGGGCTGTACGTGCCGGGGTCGATCGTGCACCACCTCACCAGGGCGCTGGGATCCTCGGACGCCGACCCGGGGGAGCGGTTCCGCTTCGAGGTGCGCAACAAGGTCTGGACCTTCCGCGACTCCGAGGGGCTCGGGGCGTTCGAGCGGATGGCGTACGAGGCGGCCACGGCCCGCCGCTGGTTGCGCGCGACGGTGAGCTCGGGCGATCGGGGCACGCTGTGGAGGGCGGGCCGCCAGGGTCTGCTCGAGGCCCTGGCGCGGCCCGCCAGCAATGCGGAGGTCTTCCTGGGCACGCCCGTCCAGGCCGACGTCGCTGCCGTCGAGTCCGTGGCCCGTGCCGCGGCGAGGGCCGGCGGTGCGCGAACCGGGCGGGACCGCCAGGCCACCGGGGCGGGGGGCGGCGGCGGTGCCGCGGATGCGGCACCCGCGGGCGGCATCGGACCCGTCGCCTCCGCGCCGCCGTTCAGCGTGCTGCTGCCGGTCTACCGGGGAGACCGCGCCGACTTCCTGCGCCGCAGTCTGGCCTCGGTCACCGTCGAGCAGACCCTGCCGCCCGACGAGGTCGTCATCGTGCGCGACGGGCCCGTGCCCGATGAGCTGGAGGGGGCGCTCGCCTCGGCGCGCAGGGGCGAGCTCACCGGGGCCGTGCCGGTGCGGCTGGTCGAGCTGGCCGAGAACGTCGGCCTGGCGCTGGCCCTGGAGGCCGGGCTGGCGGAGGTGGCCCACGACGTGGTCGCCCGCCAGGACGCGGACGACATCTCCGTCCCCGAGCGCTTCGCCACGCAGTTGCCGCTCATCGCGGCCGGGTACGACCTGGTGGGTTCGGCCATCCAGGAGTTCGACGATGAGGCCGACACCGACGGCCTCGTCCGTCGTCAGCCCTCGGACCCGGAGCAGATCCGTCGCGCTGTGGCCCTGCGCGATCCCTTCAACCATCCCTCGGTCGTCTACCGGGCGGCCGCGGTCCGCGCCGTCGGCGGCTACCAGCCCCTCGACCTCATGGAGGACTACTGGTTGTTCGCTCGCATGATCCACCACGGCGTGCGCGCCACCAACGTGTCCCGGGCACTGGTGCGCTACCGGGTCGGCGCGGGCGCCTACGCGCGGCGCGGGGGTCTGCGCCTGCTGCGCAGCGAGCTCGATCTCCAGGCGAGGATGCGTCGCGCCGGCGTCATCACGACGTCCCAGTACGCGCGCAATCTCGCGGTGCGCGCCAGCTACCGCCTGGTGCCGACCGCGGCGCGCCAGGCGGCCTACCGCGCTGCTCAGAGGGTGCTGCTCAGGCGCACGCGGTGATGTGGTACAGGGTCGAGTCCCCGATCATGAGGATCGGCTCGAAGCCGTCACGGGGCCGGATGTCGGACAGGCCCGCCGCTCTCGGACCGTCCAGGATCGTGCGGCCCTTGAAGTCCAGGACGTAGTCGACGCCGAGCTCCTCCAGCGCGGGGCAGACCTCGGGATCGACGCTCACGTCGTCGAGGCTGTCCATCAGCACCTCCAGGGCCGGACTCGTGGCGTCGTAGGAGGTCAGGTGCCTGGGCAGTGTCGTGACGCCGGTCAGCGCATAGGCGAGCGAACCGCCCATCCAGGGGTCCGCCAGGACGACGTCGTCGGGGTCGAGAAGCTCGGGGAGCTGGCTCACGATGGCGAGCTCATTGGCGGTCAGCGACTGGGAGTCGTCCGTCACGAGGAACGTGAGGCCGAACCGTCTGAGGTTGTCGGACATCGCGGCACCTCCCTGACTCTGCCACGTGAGCACCGCGACGACGACCACGGTCAGCGTCGCCCGGACCCACGTCACCGTTCGGACCGTGCGCGCCGCGCCGGGCAGCGCGTGGGCGAGGGCGTCCGCGAGCGCGCACGCGCCGATGCCCGCCAGCGGCAGCCCCGTGATCATCAGGAACCCGCCCAGCCGATAGGCGTCGGAGTACCAGAACCCGGTCAGGTCGTAGCGCATCCGGCTTAAGTCCTGGGAGACGGTCACGACGTACAGCGCGCCCACGGCGGTGTGGGTCACCGCCACCCACCAGAGACGCGGGCGGCGCCAGGCCGACGCATAGCCGATGACGACGAGCAGCGCCAGCGGCCAGACGATGGCGGTGAGCTCGGGCGCGCTCGTCGCCACCTCGCCGATGCCCCCCGCCACGGAGGTGTGCGGCGGCCAGTGGGAGGCGCTCATCGAGGCGCGCAGCGCGGGCGCGATCGTCCACGACGCCGCGGCCAGCAGCGCCGTCAGCGCGCAGGCCGCAGCGGCCCGGCGTACGCCGCGGCGCGTTCTGACGGAGACGACCGCCAGGCGGACGGTTCGCGCCGCGGCCGCGGCCACGGCGGCGATGGCCGCGATCACGAGGATCGACGGCTGCGCGAAGGCTATCCCCGTGCACGCGCCCCCCGCCATGAGCCACAGGACCACCCGGCGGGGCAGCGGCGTCCCCCCGCCAGTGGAGGACAACGCGGTCAGGAAGAGGCCCGGGAGCAGCGCGGTCGCCAGGAACGTGGGGTACAGGATGCCCCAGAACAGCCCGAGCAGCGGGAACGCCGGCGCCGCGGAGGCCAGGACCGCGGTTGCGAGGCGCCCGGCCCGGCGATCGGCCGTCAGGGCGCCCGTCAGCATCATGATCCCGGAGGTCCACACGAGGACGGCGACCGCGCACATGACGGCGTTGGTGGCCAGGGGAATGCTCGTGACGCCCGACAGGCGCATCGTGAGCACGACGAGGGTGTGCCAGCCCAGGGGGTAGACCGTGCCGTTGGAGACCACCATGTCGAAGTCCACGCTCGAGGCGTTGCCGGTGTCGATGATCCAGCGCACGGCATTGAGGTGGTAGACCGCGTCGTAGGTCTGGGAGAAGGCGTCCGGCGCATCGATGAACCGGACGCAGATCGTCGCCATGAGAACGGCCGAGACCGTCCACGGGACGAGATCGCCCAGAGGGCCGCGTGCGGCGTTCCAGCATCGGTCCCGCAGACGTGCGACCGCTCCGCCCCGGAGCGCGGGAGCGGCGTCGAGGACGGATGGGCGACCCGGCCGGGTGATCGGCTCGTCCGAGTCCGATTCGCCCAGCGGGGAGGCGCGCTCGTCGGGGTTCGGCGGGGAGGCGCGCTCGTCGGGGCCCGGCTCGCCCGAGGGCGTCGGCTCGTCCGCTGGAGAGGCGCGCTCCTCCGGGGCCCCGCCGTTCAGGATCGCGGCCGGGATCCGGAGGAGAGCGGCCGGGATCCCGTTCACGTGCCGGGCGACCACGGCGGCGGCCCTGGCGACGGCGATGGTGATGACCATGGTGGTCAGGGCCGCGACGACGGTCGCGCCCGCGACCGGCGCGGGACCCCAGGTCGGTCCCAGCCGGGGCGCCAGCACCCCGGTGCCCGCGATGAGCGCGATGGACAGGGCCGGGGCCAGCGCCACCGCCACGCGGACGGGCAGACGGCCCGCAGCGGCGACGAGGCCGCCTGGAACGTACAGCAGAGCCGCAGCGACGAGCAGAGGGGGGAGGAGATCACTCCAGCTGGCCATGGAATTCCTTTCGGGCTGCCGGCCATCACCACGGCCCCGGGGAGACGGAGCGCCTCAGGCCCGCCGGGACGGGTGGGAGAACGGGATGGGGGAATCATGCATCACCGTTCGCATCACCGCCTACCCGCAGGCGGTGATGCGGTAGAGAGCCGCCTGCCCCCGCTTGGCGACGAGCTCGAACCCCGGTGCGGCGTCCAGGCGGGCGAATCCGGGGAAGGGGGTCTGGCCCGCGATCGTCTTGCCCGGGAAGTAGAGCGCGTAGGTCGCACCGAGGTCCGCCAGCGCGGGGCAGACGGCCGGGTCCGTGGCGGCCTTGTTGAGCTTGTCCTGGATGACGTACACCTCCGGGTCGTGCCGGTGGAAGAGGTGCTTCACGGTGGTGTCGACCCCGGACAGCGCGTAGGCGAGCGCGGCGCCCGTCCTGGGGTCGACGGCGACCACGGCGCTCCTCTCGATCAGGTCGGGGAGCTCGTCGATGAGGGCGCGCTCGTCGGGCGTGAGCGAGGGGGAGTCCGCGGAGAACTGGTAGGCCTTCTCGAATACCTGTACGGAGTCCGACATCGCTCCCGTCGATGGCCCGGTCATCACCAGGGCGAGGACCATGGCGGGATAGGCGGCCCACCTCCACCACGACAGCACGCGGATGCGTCCGATGGCGGCGAGCCGGCGGGCTCCGCGCGACTCGCCCGCCCACCGCGCGGTGGCGAGGCCCTCGCACGCTCCGCGCACCCATCGCGCGGCGACGAGCACGCCGAGAGCGGCCAGTGGCACGGCGGTGAGCGGGATGAGAGCGGCCAGGCGGCTGGCGTCGTTGTACCAGATGCCTACCATGAAGAAGCGCAGGTCGCCGTCCTCGGCGGATCGGGCCACGACGTAGAGGGCGCCCGTCATGGCGTGGAGCGCGGCCAACCACCTGTATCCGTCGATTCGCAGGGCCGCGATGAATCCGACAAGAGTCAGCACGGCCGGGACCCAGATCAGCGGGAGCTGGACGGGCATGGCGGTCACGGCCTCGCCGATGGAGCCGCTCGTCGCGTAGCTCGGTCCCCAGATCGCTCCCGAGCGGTCCGGCCGCAGGAAGAGCCACGTGACGACCAGGGCTGCGAGCAGGCTGCCGGCCGCGAGTCCCTGCCGCCGAATCCTGTTGGCGGAGCGCTCGTCGCGCGGCGTTCGCAGGGTGGCGATCAGTCTCGCCGTGGTCAGGGCGACGAGGGCCAGCAGGAGGGTGGCGACGGTGTTCGGCTGGCACAGCCCGAGGCCGCCCGCGCCGATGACTCCGGCCGGCAGGAGAAGGCCGGCCGGTCGAGTGCGGGCGCCCGGGCCCATCGGTATCAGCTCGCGAGCGGCGGCCAGGAGCGAGGGGAGAAGGGCGATGGCGAGGAAGTTCGGGTAGAGCACGCCCCAGGACAGCAGGACGAAGGGGAAGGCGGTGAAGCTGCCGGACATGACCGCGGTGACGAGCAGGGCCGACGGGCGCCCGTGGAAGAGGATGTGCGCCAGCGACAGGCAGCCGGAGGTCCACACGATGCCCGCCACGACCAGCACGATCGCGTTGGTCGCCGCGGGGATGCTCGTCGCACCGCACAGCCTCATGGCCAGGGCGACCAGTGCGTGCCAGCCGAGCGGGTAGACGCCTCCCTGAGGGGCCTCCAGGAAGAAGCGGAGCGAGGACGCATTGTCCGTCCGGAGGATCCACTCCACGGCATTGAGGTGGAAGACCGCGTCGTAGGTCTGCGAGATCGCATCGGGGGCGTCCAGGATGTGCGTGACGGTGAGCATGGTCACGGCGGCCGACAGCGGCCAAGCCGCGCACCAGATGGCGACGGCGTCGGGCCGGAGCCGCCCGCGGGCGTATGCCGTCCTGAGCTCGGGATGCCGTTGCGCCATCATGAGCCGGCTCGCCAGGGCCGCCAGGCTCAGGAGGAGAGCGGCGCCGGCGACCGGCACCGGCCCCCAGGGCACCGCGAGCACGGGGGCGACGATGCCGGTCCCGGTGATGAGGGCGATCGAGATCGCCGGCGCCAGGCCGACGACGAGGGGCGGTCGCAGCCTCGCGGCGGCGCCGACGAGGACTCCGGGGACGTACAGCAGCGCGGTGGCCGCGATGAGGATCGGGACGAGTTGGGACCACACGGGAGCGCATTCTACCCGCGTGCGGTGCGCTCCTCTCGCAACCGCGAGTCTAGTGATGAGGCGGGTGTCGATGACCGGGCGGGGTCCGCCGACCGCGACGGTCCCGGATCCCGGGCCCGAGCCGCCCCGTTCACCCGCAGGCGGTGACGCGGTAGAGGGCCGCCCTTCCCTGTCTGGAGACGAGCTGGAGGCCGTCGACGGCGGACAGGCTCACGAACCCGTCGAGGCCGCGCTTGCCGCGGATCATCCGGCCCGGGAAGTAGAGGACGTACTGGACGTCGAGGTTGTTGAGCGCCTTGCACACATTCGGGTCCGTGGCGACGAAGCGGAGCCTTTTGTTGATGATCTCCAGGTCCGGGGTGTCGTGGTAGAAGATGTGCTTGACCGTGGTGTCGGTGCCCGCCAGGGCGTAGGCCAGCGCGGAACCGCTGTTCGGGTCCACGGCGACGACCTCGTCCTCGCCCACGAGCCCGGGGAGTCTCCTGATGAGCATCAGCTCATCGGGCGTCAGCAGCGGGGAGTCGTCCTTGATCGTGTACGACTCCTCGAGTTTGTGCAGGGCCTGGGACGTCGGCGGGCTCGCGGGACCGAGAAGGACGAGGGCCGCCACGAGGACGCCGTAGGCGACCCGCCTGCGAGCGCCGCGCGCCTCCCCGAACCGCAGGGCGGGGTACCGCCGCGCCGCCCAGTCTGCGATGACGCAGGCCCCCAGCGCCGCCAGCGGGATCGTCGTCAGCGGGAAAAGGGCCGAGAGCCTGAACGTGTCGGAGTACCACGTGCCCACCAGCCAGTAGCGCAGGTCCTTCGTGGCCCCCTCCATGGGCATCGTCTTGGACGTGATGTACAGGGCGCAGTCGATGGCGTGGAGCACGACGAGCCATCGCAGCCGCGGTCGTCTCCAGGCGGCGACCGCGCCGACGATCGCGGGGACCGCCACCACCCAGGCGATGGGCAGGCCCTGGGGCGATGAGGTGAGGATCTCCCCGATGACGGCGCTCATGAAGTTGTTGGGCCCCCATGACGCGGCCTCCTGAGGGGGCCGCAGCACGATCCACAGCCCGATGATCACCGGTGCCAGGGTGAGGCAGGTGATGATGCGGTATAGGACCTGGTGGGCCCGGCGGGCGGCGTCTCCCCGCCGGGCCCCTTCGACGGCCCGCATGACCCATACGACCAAGAGGATGCTCAGGGCGATGAGGAAGGTCACGATGACGTTGGGCTGAGCCATGCCCAGGCCGCCGAGGGCGACGATGATCGCGGGGATGAGGAGCGGCGGCGGCGATGGCTCGTCGTGGGCGGGGAAGAGGTCCAGCAGGCTCGCGATCATCCCCGGCAGCATGCACAGCGCGAGGAAATTGGGGTAGAGCACGCCGAAGCTCAGCAGGAGCAGGGGGAAGGCCGTCGTCGCCGTGCACAGGAAGGCCGTGGCCACCATGGCGAGCCGGCGCCTGTCGAGGATCCGGCTGGTCAGGGCCAGGCACCCGCTGGGCCACACCAGGGCGGACACGGCGATGGCGGTGGCGTTGGTGGTCATGGGAATGCTGGTCGATCCCGTCAGCCTCATGGTCAGCGCGACCAGCGTGTGCCATCCCATGGGGTAGAAGCTGCCATCGGGGGACTCCAGGTGGCACCTGACGGAGGAGGCGTTGCCGGTTCGCAGGATCCACTCCACGGCATTGAGGTGGAACACGGCGTCGAAGGTCTGCGAGATGGCGTCCGGCGTATTGAGCTCGCGGGCGGTGAGCCAGGTCATGACCAGGGCCGAGGCCGCCAGGAGGACGAGGAAGACCAGGGCGTCGGCGGGCGTCGGTCGCCCGCGCGGCGTCGGTCCGGATGCGGCTCGTCCCCGCACTCGGACCAGGACGAGGCGCAGCACCCGGACCAGGACGAGGCGCACCAGGCCCGTGACGATCACGGCGACCGCCGTCAGGGCGACGACGAGCACGGGCCCCCAGGGCACACGGACCAGCGGCGCGATGACGCCCGCGCCGGCGACGATCCCGATGGAGACCGCGGGCGCGAGGGACACCGCGGTGCGCGGCGGGAGCCCCGCCGTCGCGGTGATGAGCAGACCCGGCACGAACAAGAGCGCAGAGACGACCAGGATCTGGGGAATGAGAGAGACCCACACGAATGATCACATTATCAGGTGACCGTATGGAACTCGTGGGGGAGGTCGCGGAGAGGAGCACAACGGCGGGGCGAGCGGCGGTGCGGGAGGATCGCGCGTGGTCGGCGCGCGATCGGCTACCATCGGGCTACTGCCTACGGAGGGAAAATACGGTGAACCACGACCTCGTCATCGTCGGCTCGGGCCTGTTCGGCCTGACGATCGCGGAGCGATGCGCCAACGAGCTCGGACTCGGGGTGCTCGTCATCGACAAGCGCGACCACATCGGCGGCAACGCCTACTCCGAGCCGGATCCGCGCACCGGTATCGAGATTCACAAGTACGGCGCCCACCTGTTCCACACGTCCAACGAGCGCGTGTGGGAGTACGTCAACCGCTTCACGTCCTTCACCCCTTACGTGCACCACGTGTACACCACCCACGACGGTGTGGTGTACCCCATGCCGATCAACCTGGGCACGATCAACCAGTTCTTCTCCGCCGCCTACTCCCCGGACGAGGCCCGCGCCCTCATCGCCGAGCAGGCCGGCGAATTAGCGGGCAAGGACCCGGAGAACCTCAACGACAAGGGCATCAGCCTCATCGGGCGCCCGCTGTACGAGGCCTTCATCAAGGACTACACCGGCAAGCAATGGCAGACCGACCCCAAGGACCTGCCCGCCTCGATCATCTCGCGCCTGCCCGTGCGCTACACCTACGACAACCGCTACTTCAACGACACCCACGAGGGTCTGCCGGTGGACGGCTACACCGCGTGGCTGGAGAGGATGGTGGACAGCCCCGGCATCGAGGTCGCCCTGGGCGTCGACTTCTTCGACGAGTCTCAGCCGTACAACAAGGCCGCCCTCAGGGGGAGGGTCCCGATCGTCTACACCGGGCCCCTCGACCGGTACTTCGACTACTCGGCGGGCGCGCTGAGCTGGCGCACCATCGACCTGACCACCGAGTACCCCGACACCGGTGACTTCCAGGGCACGAGCGTCATGAACTATCCGGACGCCGACCGCGACTACACCCGTATCATCGAGCCGCGCCACTTCCACCCGGAGCGCGACTACCCGCAGGACAAGACCGTCATCATGAAGGAGCACTCGCGCTTCGCCGAGGAGGGCGATGAGCCGTACTACCCGGTCAACACGGCGGAGGACCGCCGGAGGCTGCGCACCTACCGCGAGCTCGCCGCGAGCGAGCGGGACGTCGTCTTCGGGGGGCGCCTGGGCACCTACAAGTACCTGGACATGCACATGGCCATCGGCTCGGCCCTGTCCGTGTTCGACAACAAGATCGCGCCGCACTTCCGCGACGGCGCGGCTCTGAGTGGAGAGGGGATCGAGGCGTGAGCACTACCACGCGTGTCCTGCAGCGGTTCGTCCTGCCCGCCGACGGCGACTCCGACATCCTGCCGCTGTACGCCGAGGGGGAGATCATCTCCGTGGCTCCCGTCACCAAGGAGTCGCGCGACGACGACTCCGCCGAGATCGGTATCGCGGAGACCTCGCGCCAGAGCCCCGGCCAGATCGTCTCGCGCTACAGCTATCGGGTCCCGGCGCAGAGCCGTTCCTCATTCGGCACCTACTTCAACGCCTTCCCCGCGGCCTACTGGCGGCGCTGGACGATCGTGGAGAAGGTGACCCTGCGGGTCACCGTGTCCGGCTCCGGCTCCGTCATCGTCTACAAGTCCAATGCGCGCGGCGCCTCGCACCGCGTGGACTCGGCCCGCATCGACCCCGAGCCCACCGAGCTGGTCTTCGAGCTCCCGCTCAACACGTTCGGCGACGGCGGCTGGTACTGGTTCGACGTCGCGGCCGACTCCGAGGACGCCGTCGTCGAGTCGGCCCGGTGGGAGGCGGAGGTCCCGGCCGAGACGCCCCGGGGCAGGGTGACGATCGGGGTCACCACCTTCAACCGGCCCACCGACTGCGCCGTCATGCTCGGTCAGCTGGGCGCCTCCGACACCCTTCCGGGTGTGCTCAACGAGGTCGTCGTCTCCGACCAGGGCAGTAGGAACGTCGTCGATGACCCGCGCTTCCCGGCGGCCCGCGAGGCCCTGGGCGACGGCCTGCGCATCATCTACCAGCCCAATCTCGGCGGCTCCGGCGGATTCTCTCGCGGCATGTACGAGGCCCTGGAGGGCGGAGCGGATTACGTCCTCCTGCTCGACGACGACGTGCGCGTCGAGCCCGAGGGCATTGTGCGGGCCGTCACCTTCGCGGATCTGAGCCGCGTGCCCACGATCGTGGGCGGGCACATGTTCTCCATGTACGAGCGCACCATGCTGCACGCCTACGCCGAGCACGTCCAGCCCTGGCGCTTCTGGTGGGAGTCGACCAAGGGCACACGGCCCGACCACGATCTGGCCAACGCGCCGCTGCGGACCACGTCCTGGCTGCACCAGCGCGCCGACGCCGACTACAACGGCTGGTGGATGTGCCTGATCCCCACCTCCGTGGTCCGCCGGATCGGCTTGAGCCTGCCCTTCTTCATCAAGTGGGACGACTCGGAGTACGGCCTGCGCGCCAAGCGCGCCGGCGTGCCGACCGTCTCCCTGCCCGGCGCCGCCGTGTGGCACGTGCCGTGGACCGACAAGGACGACTCGCTGGACTGGCAGGCCTACTTCCACGAGCGCAACCGCCTGGTGGCGGCCCTCATCCACTCCCAGTACAGGCACGGCGGGCACGTCATCACCGAGTCCATGCAGGGCCAGATCAAGCACCTGCTGTCCTCGCAGTACTCGGTGGTCGAGTTGCGCCTGAAGGCCATCGAGGACATCCTCACCGGCCCCGGTCACCTTCAGGCGGGGATCGCGACGATCGTGCCCGAGGTGCGCGCCCTGCGCTCGGCCTTCGACGACGCCGTCGTGGAGAAGGATCCCGACGCCTTCCCGATGGTGCGCCGTGAGAAGCTGCCCCGCCGGGGCGAGGATCTCGGCTACCCCAAGACCATCGCGGGCCGCCTCGCGATGGCGGCCAAGGGCACCGTCAAGCAGATCCTGCCGGTCAAGCCGGCCTCCAGGGCGAATCCCGAGGCGCGCGTGCCGTGGACCGAGGCGCGCTGGTGGATGCTCTCCCAGTTCGACTCCGCGGTCGTGTCGAACTCCGACGGCTCGGGCGCCTCCTGGTACCACCGCGACCCCGCCCGCTTCCGCGAGCTGCTGGTGCGCTCGATCGTGCTGCACAAGCGCCTGCGCCAGGAGTGGGACGCCCTTCAGGCCGAGTACCGGGCGAACGTCGGAGCGGTCGTCGGTCCCGAGGCCTGGGCCCGCACCTTCGGCATCGCCGGACGGACGCGGTCCGACTCGGCGGCGTCGCCCGCCACGGAGGAGTCCCGGTGACTCAGAGCGTCGCGGCCGGGGGCGCCGGACTCGTCGTCCCCGGTCACTCCAAGGGCCTGCTCGACGTCTTCCGGCAGCGCTACCTGCTGTCGTTGATCGTCAAGAAGGAGCTTCGGATCCGGTACCACGGATCCGTTCTGGGCATGGCCTGGTCCTACATCAAGCCGGCCGTTCAGTTCGTCGTCTACTTCCTGGCGATGGGGGTCTTCCTCAGACTCAACACGACGCTGGAGGGGTACCCGATCTACCTGTTCTCCGGAATGGTCGTCATCACCTACTTCTCGGAGGTGATGGGCAACGCCACCCGCACGCTCATCTGGAACGCGGCGCTGATCAAGAAGATCTTCCTGCCGCGAGAGATGTTTCCGGTGGCCAGTGTCTACGTGGCCATCGTGCACTTCGTGCCGCAGCTGCTCGTGCTGCTGGTGGGATCCCTCTACTACGGCTGGACGCCGACGATCCAGGGGCTGGCGGCCATTCTGGTCGGATTCCTCATCGTCACCTTCGCGGCACTGGGCCTGGGACTCATCTTCGGCTGCCTCAACGTCTTCTTCCGGGACTCCGAGAACCTGGTCGACTTGATCCTCATGATCGCCACCTGGGTCTCACCGGTCCTGTACCCCGCGGACCGGGTCAAGGGCGTCGCCCCGGAATGGCTGTGGCACCTCTACCAGGCGAATCCCGTGACCGTGGCCGTCGAGCTGTTCCACGACGGGTTCTGGTCCACCGCCACGGGCGAGTACGTCCCCGGGATCGGTTCCATGCCCGTGCTCGCCCTCATCGGCCTGGTCGGCTCGCTGATCGTGCTGGGCCTGGGGCAGATCGCCTTCAAGCGCACCGAGGGCAAGTTCGCGCAGGAGCTGTGATGGACCCACGTATCGAGATCGCCGGGGTGACCAAGGAGTTCACCCTGCGCCACCGCCGCTCGCTCAAGGAGCTCGCCGTCGCCGCCGTGCGCAGGCAGGACCTCGGCATCAACACCTTCAAGGCCCTCGACGACGTCACCTTCGACGTCCACGAGGGTGAGACCGTCGCCCTGCTGGGCTTCAACGGCTCGGGCAAGTCCACCCTGCTCAAGCTCATCTCCGGGGTGCTGCGCCCCGACGGCGGCAGGGTCCGCACCCGCGGACGGGTCGCGGGCCTCATCGAGGTCGGAGCCGGCTTCCACCCCGATCTGACGGGTCAGGAGAACGTCTTCCTCAACGGCGCGATCCTGGGCATGACCAGGAAGCAGATCGAGGACGCCTACGACTCGATCGTCGATTTCTCGGAGATCCCCGACTTCATGGAGACCGAGGTCAAGTTCTACTCCTCGGGCATGTTCCTGCGGCTCGCCTTCGCCGTGGCCGTGCACTCCGACCCGGAGGTCTTCCTCATCGACGAGATCCTCGCCGTGGGGGATGAGCCCTTCCAGCGCAAGTGCCTGGACGAGATCCGCGGGCTGTCCGACCAGGGCAAGACGCTGGTCATCGTCAGCCACGATCTCGATATGGTCTCCGATCTGTGCGAGCGCGGGGTCCTCCTGGAGAAGGGCGTCAAGGTCGCTGACGGCCCCTCGAAGGACGTCGTGCGTCGCATGCGCGGGGAGTAGCCGTGGATGCCGCCGTCGTCCGGATGCGGGGCGGGCCCTTCGCGAGCGCCGCCCCGAGCTCATGAGCTCCCTCACGGCGCGCCGCCCGCAGCCGGAGGCCGCCGGGGCGTGCGACCGTCCCCGGTCCATCGCGATCCACGAGCGCGGGCCCGCTCGACTCTGGAGGCGAGTCGCGCGGGCCGCCTCCCGAAGGGCCTCGGAAGGCGGCCGCCGCCTCGATATCCAGGGCCTTCGGGCCGTGTGCATGATGCAGGTGCTCGGCTTCCACGCCTGGCGGATCGGCTCGCCGATCGGCGTGGACGCCTTCATCATGATCTCGGCCTACCTCATGACCGGCGCCTTCGTGCGCCGTGCCGAGGCCGGCCGCGTCCCCTGGTTCGTCGAGCGCTGGCTGCACACCTTCAAGCGGCTCATGCCGCCACTGGTCGTCACCGTCCTCATCACAGTGGCGGCCTCGCTGCTCATCCTGCCCCGCACTCGATGGATCGAGGTGCTCGTGCAGGGCGTCGCCTCGGTGACCTACTGGCAGAACTGGCGTCTGGCCGCCGTCAGCGCCGACTACTTCGCCGACGATCACGCCGTCTCCTCCCCGCTGCAGCACCTGTGGTCCATGTCCATGCAGGGACAGGTCTTCCTGCTGTGGCCGGTTCTCATGGCGGTCTGCGCCGGCCTCGCCGCGCGTGCGGGGCTGCCGGTCCGCCGCGTGGTGGCAGCGGCCTTCAGCACGCTGGCGGTGGTCTCCCTGGCGTGGCTGGTGACGGCGGCACCGACCGACGGCTCGGTCTACTTCGACACCCGGGCCCGCATCTGGGAGTTCGCGCTGGGCTCCGCGGTCGCCGCGGCGGCGCCATGGCTGCGGCCGCGCAGCGCGTGGACGCGCCGGCTGGTGTCGTGGCTCGGCCTGGGGACACTCGTGCTCTTCTGCCTGGTGAGCATCGGCACCTACCCCGGCCCCATGGCCGCGGTTCCCATGGCGTCGGTGGCCGCCATCCTCCTGTGCGGCACGGAGCCGAGGGCGGGCACGGTCTCGCGGCTCCTGTCGTGGCGACCGCTGGTCGCTCTGGGCGACCGCTCCTACGCCGTCTACCTGCTGCACTGGCCGCTGTTCGTCCTGTACCTGACCGCGACGCACCGGCGGGGATTCGACGTCCGGACCGGTGCCGTCCTGATCCTCGTCGCGCTCGTCGCGGCCGCGGCGATGACGCGATGCGTGGATCGGCCCGCCCAGGTCTTCCCCCGCTCGGGGCGGAGACTGCGCGTGCAGGCCGCGATGGTGACCGTGAGCCTCGTGGCGGGGGGCCTTCCGCTCGGCGTGGCCGGCGTTGCCATCGCCTACCAGCGCCAGATGGAGATCTCGCAGCAGGTCCGGGTCGGTGTCGATCCCGAGCACCCGGGCGCGCTCGCGGTGCTCAACGGCCAGGCGAGCGACTGGACGAAGGACCCGGTTCCGGGGCCGCTGGCCGTGACCAGCGAGTGGGCCTCCCTGTCGAGCATCAAGTGCGCCGACGACGTGACCGCGCGCATCGACAGCGAGAACTCCTCCTGCCGGCGCCTGCCCTCAGCCGCCGACGGCGCTCTCAGGGTCGTCGCCGCGGGGGACTCGCACGTGGCCCAGAACACCATCCCGACTCTGCGCCTGCTGCACGAGTCCCGGGACTGGGATATCACGGTCTACCTCAAGGGGGCGTGCTCCTTCGGCCCGCCCGAGTACTCCAAGGACAGATGCCGGGAGCACAATGAGGCCGTTCTGGAGCAGATCGAGAAGAATCCGCCCGACGTCGTCGTGCTCCAGACCACGGAGACCTCCGACGACTCCTCCGTGGAGCTGCTGAGGCCCGGGATTCGGAGGCTCGTCGAGCAGCTCACCGATCAGGGCATCACCGTCATCGGCTTCCGCGACAATCCACGCTCCGACCAGAGTCTGTACGAGTGCGCCAACGCCGTCGGTCCGCGGACGCTGGTCGGCGGCTGCCTCTTCCCCCAGGCGGGCGCCATGGCCGTCGAGGACCCGGCGAAGTCCCTTGAGGAGATTCCGCTCTTCCATCAGATCGATGCCAGCGACATGCTGTGCCCCGACGGCGTGTGCGGCACGATCATCGGCGACGTGTTCGTCTACATGGACGACAACCACGTCTCGGCCACCTACTCCCGGACGATGGCGCCCGAGCTCGCCTCGCGCGTGGAACGGGTCATGGGCATCGAGGAGTGACACGACGGCGCGATGGCCGGGCGGTCCGTCGGGCCCTCGGCCGGTCCCTCACTGCCCCTGGGCGGCGTACGTGGCCTCGACCTCTGCCTTGAGCGGGCGCCACCAGGCCTCGTTGCTCCGGTACCAGTCGATGGTGGCCTGCAGTCCGGAGCGGAAGTCGGTGAACCTCGGTGTCCAGCCGAGCTCGGCGACCAGCTTGGAGTTGTCGATGGCGTAGCGCATGTCGTGACCGGGGCGGTCGGCGACGTGCTCGTAGTCATCGGGCTCGTGGCCCATGAGCTCGAGGATCAGTTCGACGACCTCCTTGTTGTTCTTCTCCCCGTCGGCACCGATGAGGTAGGTCTCGCCGATGCGGCCCTTGTCGATGATGTCCCACACGGCGTCGTTGTGATCCAGGACGTGGATCCAGTCGCGCACGTTCTGACCGGCGCCGTAGAGCCTGGGGCGCACCCCGTCGATGAGGTTGGTGATCTGGCGGGGGATGAACTTCTCGATGTGCTGGTAGGGCCCGTAGTTGTTCGAGCAGTTGGAGATCGTGGCCTCCACGCCGAAGGAGCGCACCCAGGCGCGCACGAGCAGGTCGCTTCCGGCCTTGGACGAGGAGTAGGGGGAGGAGGGGTTGTAGGGCGTCGTGGGGGTGAACTTGGCCGGGTCGTCCAGCTCCAGGTCGCCGTAGACCTCGTCGGTGGAGACGTGGTGGAAGCGCGTCTTGTGGCGCCGCGCCGCCTCCAGGAGGGTGAAGGTGCCCACGAGGTTGGTCCGGATGAAGGGGGAGGGGTCGCGCAGCGAGTTGTCGTTGTGGGACTCGGCGGCGAAGTGGACGACGAGGTCGGCCTCGGCCACGAGCGGGTCGACGACGTCGGCGTCGGCGACGTCCCCGACGACGAGGGTGACGCGGTCGCCCAGGTCCGCTAGTGATCCCTTGTTACCGGCGTAGGTGAGCTTGTCCAGGACGGTGACGGCGGCATCGGGGTGACGGACCAGGGTCTGGTGGACGAAGTTGGCGCCGATGAAGCCGGCGCCTCCGGTGATGAGGATGTTCATGGGATGAGGGCTCCGAGGTGTGTGAGACGGGGACGTCGGCTCGCGCCGTCCTCCGCGCATCATGCCATGTCTGCGGTCCTCTCCCGCGGCGTCCGCCCGGTGCTCCTCCGGGTACGCTGCTCCGGGCCGGCACACACCCGGTAGACTTCTGCCGGTTCATCGCCATCGTGAAGGAGAGCCATGGCGCCGCCAACGCATGACACGCTGATCATCATCCCCGCCTGGAACGAGGCGGACGTGCTGGGCGGCGTCCTTCAGGAGGTGCGGGACACGGTCGGCTCCTTCGCCGATCTCGTGGTCGTCTCGGACGGATCGACGGATGCCACGTCCGACATCGCCCGGTCCGCCGGGGTGCCGGTGCTGGACCTGTCGATCAACCTCGGTGTCGGCGGCGCCATGCGGGCGGGGTACCTGTACGCCCAGCGCCAGGGGTACCGCTACACGGTCCAGCTCGATGCCGACGGTCAGCACGCGCCCGAGGAGATCACGAGCCTTCTGCACCGGGCCGAGGAGGATCGGGCCGACGTCGTCATCGGCGCGCGCTTCGCGGGCAAGGGGGACTACTCGGTGCGCGGTCCGCGCTGGTGGGCGATGAGGGTTCTGTCCGTCATCCTGTCCAGGGTCTGCGGGACCCGCCTGACGGATACGACGTCCGGCTTCAAGCTCTCGGGGCGTCGGGCCATCGAGCTCTTCGCCAGGGAGTACCCGTCGGAGTATCTCGGCGACACCATCGAGGCCCTCGTCGTCGCGGCGAGGTCGAACCTGGTGGTGCGGCAGGAACCCGTGGCGATGAGGCCCCGAGCGGGAGGAACCCCGTCGCAGAATCCGCTCAAGGCGGCGAAGTTCCTGGGGAGGGCCTTCGTGGCGCTCGGCGTCTCCCTGACCCGTCCTACGCAGAAGAAGTGACTTATGGAACGCACGTACTGGATCGGCCTCGTCTTCGCACTGATCGTCCTGCTCGCGGTGTTCTTCCGTATGCGCAACGCGGGCATGAAGGAGCGCTACGCGACCTGGTGGGTGGTCATCGTGGTGGGCACGACCATCGTGTCGCTGTTCCCCGCTCTGCTCAGCCTGCTCGCCGGCGCCTTGGGCGTCAGGGTCCCGCTGAACCTGGCCTTCTTCGTCGCGGGAATCGTCATGATGCTCGTCTCGCTGCAGCTCAGCGTTGATGCCTCGCGAGCGGATGAGGAGAGGCGCAGGCTCGTCGAGGAGATCGCCATCCTGAACCTGCGCGTCGAGGAGCTCGAGGCGCATTCGGCGGGCTCAGGGGGTCCGGCGGACTCGGCGGACTCGCCGCGGTCATGAGGGCCCCGGTCGCCCGGCGGGCTCACTCGGCCCTCGCGACGGACGGCGAGGCGATCCCGTACGCCCGCCGGACGTACCTGCGGTAGACCCTCCGGTAGAGCGCGGGACTCGTCTTGAACAGGAGCGCCGCGATGCCGACAGCCGGCCTGATCCGTATGGCGCTCGCGATGCCGCTCCACGGGATCCTCCTCCTGCACGCCCTCAGGTCGCCCGTCGCCCGGGAGCCGTCGACCATCATGGCCTGCTGCGCGTTGTTGAGATACGTCAGGGTCGTCGAGGTCGCCAGCGCGCGGCGCACGCGCGCATCGTCCGGCATCCCCCGTGAGGCCAGGGCCATCGCCGAGACCAGCCGATCGCTCTCCTCGATGGGCGTGACCTGGCCCCAGGTCAGGCCATCGGTGTCCACCGTGTAGTCGTACAGGGGGTCGTCGATGACGACGACGGATCGCGCTCGGGTCAGAGTCTCCAGGACGACCAGCGCGTCCTCCGCTCGTCTGATGTCCGTGGTGAAGCGGACATCATCGAACAGTGATGCCTTGAACAGCTTGTCCCACACGTAGGGGGTCAGGGTATCGGCGAGCAGCCGGAGCGCCGCCTCGCGCCCCGTCATCCGCCCCGGGGCGACGCGGATGCGCGTCCGGGTCGCCTCCCCGATGGCCCTGATCCGGTGAGCGCACAGGACCATATCGGTCGTATCGGGCGCGGACCCGGGGTCCGGGCCCGCGCCGGCCGCCGCCCGATGCATGGAGGCGAGGTACTCGGGGCGGTAGGCGTCGTCGGAGTCGATGAATGAGATCCATGCGCCGCGGGCCGAGTCGAGCCCCTGGTTGCGCACTGCGGACACGCCGCGGTTGACCGTGTTGTCGAACACCCGCACGCGCGCGTCCGGATTCTGCGACAGGAACCGGGCGATGCGCTGGGACGCGTCGTCGGGGGACGCATCGATCAGGACGAGGAGCTCGAAGTCCTCGTCGGTCTGCGCCAGGACGGAGCGGATCGAGTCGACGACCCGTTCGCCGGTGCCGTAGACGGGCATGATGATCGAGGTTCGAGGTGTTCGAGGCGTGGATGTCATGAGTCCTCCCGGGAGCGGCGCTCGATGCGGGGCCTGCTGGGTGCTGGGGCCATGAGATGTCGTGGGTTCGGCGGGGTCGTCGAACCTGCCGGGATCATCGGACCCGCCGTCCCTCGTCGGCGCGGACGATGGCTCGCAGATGGACGCAGATCCCGGTCAGGGGCGCCAGGCCCAGTGCGAGCGTCGCGCGGGGACTCACTCCCAGGGGCAGGATCCACAGGAGGAGAGCGGCCGCGACCGCCGCCAGAACCCACCCGAGCGTGTACGCCCGGTGGTTGTTGAGCGCGATCGTGGAGGCGCCCGTGAGCACGAGGGAGGCCATGCTGGCGGCGGCGAGCGTGAGGAATCCGAGTAATGGCGGTGACGGGTCGTACTGCGCGCCGTAGACGGCGCGCACGAGCCACGGGCCGACCGCCGCTACGACGATGGCGAGGAGGGCGCCGCCGGCCAGAAGGATGCCGAGGATCCTGAGCACGGAGGTCAGGCGCCTGGACGGCTCGGCATCGGCGATGGTGGTGATGAGCACGCCCTGGAAGGCCTGGAGGGGGATCATGATCGGGGAGCGCGTCACGCTGACGGCCAGGATGACGATCGCGACCTCGGCCGCGTCGGCCCCTGGCGAGGTGATCTCGAGGAGCGTGGGGAATCCGGTGACGAGTACCGCCCAGGAGGCCGAGCTGAGCATGGCCTGAAGGTTGAAGGACGTCAGCCGGGCCGTGCCGACGTCGGCGCGGGAGCCCGCCGGGGCCCGGACGGCGGGCACGAGGAGGAGCAGCAGCCACACCAGGGCGGGCGCCGCGGCCGCGGCCTCCAGGCCGATGAGGCTCGAGGCGATAATGGCGACGGCGAGCGCGAGCAGCAGCCGGAGCAGCGCCTCGGCGGCCATGAGGGCCGAGTAGAGGTTCCAGCGCCTGGTCCCGGCCAGTATCCCGGACAGGGATGCCTGACCGGCGTAGCCCCACACGCCCGCGGCGATGAGCGCGGCGATGAGCGGCCTGGTCGACGGGGTCAGCCTCGGCGCCCACGCCGGAGCCGCGAGAAGTGTGAGCAGGGCGATGACGAGACCGAGCAGCAGCGCGGTCGTGAGGATGCCGGCACGGCGGGGAGCGCGTCCGGGGGGCTCGGCGGATCCGGCGGACTCGGCGGTCCCGCGGATCCTGGCACCGGCCAGGGCGGCGCGAGTCGACTCGGTCTGGATGCCCGAGATCACGCCGAAGACTCCGAACATGAATCCCCAGAAGACCAGGAACTCCTTGTTCTGGGCGACCGTGAGCGTCCGGGCGGAGATCACCGTGATGAGCAGGCTCGACGCCGCGGCGGTGATCGATGCCGCCATGATCCCGGTGGCGTGCCCCGCGGTGACCCCGGTCCGAGGCTCCCCCGCGGCGTCCGGTCCCCCGTCCGTTGCGCTCCCCGTGTTCTCGGTGCCCTCAATGCCCTCGGCGGGGACCGAGGGGCCGTTGTGAACCGTCACCCGGCCAGAGTAGGCGCCGGGGGCGGGCGGACGGGTGAACGGGCGCTGTGATGCTCTGTGAACCTCTGCGAACGGCATGGGAGAGGCGGCGAGAGCAGGATCGGGCGGTCCCGTCGTGCGGGACCCGGGCACGGGGCGCCGGTGCGGCGCCCGCGCGCGGATGACGGAGCACGTCGCCGCGCGATGCTAACCTAGCGGTAGTACAGACCGCATCGTGGAAGGCCCCTTCATGACTGTTGACATCCTCTTTCCCTTCTACGGCGATGTGGCCATGATGAAGGAGGCGGTCAGGTCCGTTCTGCGTCAGTCGAATCCCGACTGGCGGTTGATCGTCGTCGACGACGGCTACCCGGACGACTCGATACCCGGCTGGTTCGACTCCCTGGAGGACTCCCGCGTCACCTACATGCGCAATGAGACCAACCTCGGGGCCAACGGCAACTACCGCAAGTGCCTGACCTTCGTCGAGAACCCGCTCGTGCAGGTCATGGGGGCGGACGACATCATGCTCCCCAACTACGTGGACTGGCTCGTCAGGGCGGCCGAGCGCCACCCGGACGCGGCTATCTTCCAGCCCGGTGTCTTCGTGATCGACGAGCACGGAGCGCCCTCCCACACCCTGGTCGAGAGGGTGAAGAGCTTCTACATGCCGTCCAGGAGGGTCCCGCAGGTGCTGCGCGGGGAGGCCCTCGCGGTCTCGATCCTGCGGGGCGACTGGCTCTACTTCCCGTCGCTGGCCTGGCGCGCCGAGACCATTCTCGGCATCGGCTTCCGGGAGGGGTACGACGTGGTCCAGGACATGGCCCTCGTGTGCGACGTCGCCATGCAGGGCGGCGGCCTGCTCTACGACCCGACCGCGGCCTTCCTCTACCGACGTCACTCGGGCTCCGACTCGTCCTGGCGCGCCCTGGAGGGCACCAGGTTCGGCGAGGAGCGTCGCTTCTTCCTCCAGATGGCCACCGAGATGGGGCGGCTCGGCTGGAAGCGAGCCGCGCGCGTCGCCCGGCTCCACATCTCCTCGCGCTTGCACGCGGGGTCCCTGCTCCCCAGGGCCGCGCTCGCCAGGAACATGGCCGGGGTGAAGAACCTGGGGCGCCACGTCGTCGCATGACCGGCAGCGAGGAACCACGAGGCGTCATGGGTGGCATTGATAGCGACATCGATATGCGCGTGCCCCTGAGTATCCACTCCACGCCGATTCCCGGCTTCCTGCGCCTGGACCTGACCGTTCACGGGGACGATCGCGGCTGGTTCAAGGAGAACTGGCAGCGCGAGAAGATGATCGCCCTCGGACTGCCGGACTTCGGCCCGGTCCAGAACAACATCTCGTTCAATGACGAGGTGGGCGTCACCCGCGGTATCCACGCCGAGCCCTGGGACAAGTTCGTCTCCGTGGCCACCGGCCGCGTCTTCGGAGCCTGGGTGGACCTGCGCGAGGGCCCGGGCTTCGGCGCCGTCTACACCTGTGAGATCGACCCGTCGGTGGCCGTCTTCGTGCCCAGGGGCGTGGGCAACGCCTACCAGACCCTCGAACCGGGCACGGCCTACACCTACCTGGTGAACGAGCACTGGTCGCCGGAGGCGGCCTACACCTTCCTCAACCTCGCCGACGAGACCGCCGCGGTGCCGTGGCCGATCCCGCTGGAGCGGGCGATCCTGTCGGACAGGGACCGGGCGCACCCGCGCCTGCCCGACGTCACGCCCTTTCCGGCCGACTCCGCCGATTCCGAGCACGGCCGACGCGTGCTGGTCACCGGCGCCCACGGCCAGCTCGGCCGTGAGCTCATGGCTCGGCTCCCCGCGGCCGGTTGCACCGTCACCGGTGTCGATCTGCCCGAGTTCGACATCTCCGACGCCGCGCGGATGGCGGCGGTGGACTGGTCCGCCTACGACGTCGTCATCAATGCCGCCGCCTGGACCGATGTCGACGGCGCCGAGACGCCGGACGGGCGCCGCCTGTCGTGGAGGGCCAACGCCACCGGCCCGGCGAACCTCGCTCGCGAGGCGATCCGGCACGGCCTGACCCTCGTGCACGTCTCCAGCGAGTACACCTTCGACGGCACCGCCGACCTCCACGTCGAGGACGAGCCCCCGAGCCCCCTGGGCGTCTACGGTCAGTCCAAGGCGGGGGGCGATGCCGCCATCCAGGCGGTGCCGAGGCACTATCTGGTGCGCACCAGCTGGGTGGTCGGCGACGGCGGGAACTTCGTGCGGACGATGGCCTCCCTGGCCGGGCGCGGTGTCGCTCCACGGGTCGTCGCGGACCAGACCGGGCGCCTGACCTTCACCTCGGACCTGGCCGCCGGAATCATCCACCTGCTGTCCGTCGGCGCCGAGCCCGGCACCTACAACCTGTCGGGCGAGGGGCCGATCGTGTCCTGGTGCGACGTCGCCAGGCGCGTCTACGAGCTCGTCGGTCGCAGCGCCGACGAGGTGACGCCCGTGACGACCGCCGAGTACTACGCGGGCCGGGAGGGCATCGCTCCGCGCCCCCTCAGCAGCGCCCTGGACCTGTCCAAGATCGAGGCCGCCGGTTTCACCCCGGGCGACTCCATGGAGCGCCTGGAGGCCTACGTGCCGACCCTGTGATCGACCGGCTCGGGCCGAGTCGGGTGTTCGGCCGGCGGTCGGTCAGTCGTCGGAGGCCCCCGACGGCGCCCGCCGCAGTGCGAGGCGCACGCCCGCCAGGAAGGCGGCCGCGAGGATCGCCATGGCCCCGGCGTACGCGAGGGAGGCCCCCAGCAGCCCGTAGGTCGGCACGAGCAGGAGGCACAGGACGGTGATCGCGGCGGCGGCGATGATGTATCCGGCGAAGACGAGTCGCTGCAGCCGCATGGTGGTCAGGGCGTAGTAGAGGATCACGCCCGCCGCGTTGAGCGCACCTCCGGCGACCAGCACCATGAGCTCGAGCATGGAGCCGGAGACGTCCGTACCGTAGACGAAGCCGAGGATCGGGGCGCCGACCGTGTAGGTGACCAGGGCGACCGCGACGAAGGCGACGAAGGTGCCCAGCAGGCCCCGCCTGACGATCGCCGCGAACCCGGCCCGGTCCGCGCCGATCCACCGGTCGGCCATCTGCGTGAGCAGTGGTCGGAAGATGACGAAGGAGAGCAGATTGATGGTGAATGCCGGCATGAAGATGATCGCGAAGTAGCCCTGCTGCGCGTTGTCGAGATAGCGGTCGATCGCGAACCGCGGGGCATTGGCGAGGTACAGCGCGATGAACGAGGCGAGGAACAGCGGCAGGCACTCGGCGAGGACTCTGATGATGGGGCGCGGCTCCCATCGGGGCCCCAGCGGGAACAGGCGCCTGGCGGGCGGCAGGTAGGCCCCCAGCATGACGACGAGGGAGGCGACCAGGGTGATCGCCGCGGCCGTGAGCATGCTCCCGCCGAGCGCGAGCACCACGGAGAAGACGCCGATGGTGGTCAGGGTGCGCAGGAAGCAGGCCTTTCCGGCGATATCCAGCCGTCCCTCCCTCTGCAGCTCGCAGTAGAAGACGTCCTCGAAGGCGTCGAACACGCGCAGACAGGCGATCAGGGCGATGAGCACCGCCGCCATGAGCCCGTCCCCGGACAGCGCCGCGGACACGATGATGCCGGCGACCATGGCTCCCACGGTCACCAGCCGAGTGGCCAGGTAGGTGCCGAAGGAGAAGCGGTGACGGGCGTCGGTGACGTGGTAGGTGCGCACCTCGTACATGCCCAGCGCCTGGAACTGCTGACCGACGGTGTTGGCGATGGTGAACACCCCGGCCGCCTCGAGCCCGGCAGTGCGCTTGACGACCAGGAGCAGGACCGCCGTCGTCAAGGACAGCATGAGGGAGGCCACGGTGTTCCAGAAATAGTCGCGGGCCCGGGACTTCTCCGGTGCGGACATGCTCGTGCCTCCTGGGGGCTGTGGGCCGTGGGAACGGTGCGCACGCATGGATCGGCCCGCAGTTCGGGGACGCCGCGGGGCGTCATCATGGCGGGCTCCCTCAGGGGAGGGTACTCCCATAGGGGCCGAAGTCGACAACGTGCGGCTTGTGGTTCCTCCGCTGGTCCTCCGGCGGCAGCTCCATGTAGTCGCCGTAGCCACGGCGCAGCAGCGCGTCGTACTCGTGGGGCAGCATGACGGTGATGTCCTCGAAGGGAACCTCGCGGACGGGGAAGAGCTCGTCCCTCGTCAGCGCCCAGTTCTCCGGGTCGCGCATGGAGAAGTCCGCCATGCGCTTGGTCCGGACGTGCTCGTAGCGCCGGGCCGCTCTCTCCCAGCGGGACTGGAGGAATCGAGGAGTCAGGCCCAGGCCGCGCATTATCCAGTGAACGGTCGAGGTGACGGTGTAGATCGCCGCCCGCCGCGCCCCCGTGATCCCGATGAGATAGGGCCTGGGGGTTCCCCGCAGGAACAGGAGGCGCCCCCACAGCCAGGTGCGCCGACTCATGGCCCGGAAGGCGCTCGGGGAGTCCGGCACGTTGTCCACGGGCAGGATGTCCAGTGAGATCGGCATGCGGTAGGTCGAGTCCTTGGCGAACTCGGGGATCAGCAGTGTGTCCTTGAGGACGAGCTTGGAGAACATGAACGGGTAGTCGCGGATCGTGCGGGTGTTGTCGATCCGGAACTCCGCACCGAGCAGGTCGGGCGCCTCGCTGAGGAACCGCTCGTAGTCGCTGCGCGTCATCATGACGTCGACATCGTCGTCCCAGGGGATGAACCCCTTGTGGCGCACGGCGCCGATGGCCGTCCCGCCGTACACGGCGTAGGAGACGCCCAGCTGCCTGCACACGCGGTCGAACTCCGCGAGCATCCTGGTCAGCAGCACGTGAACCCTGCGCAGCATCTGCGGGTCGGCCCAGTCATCAGTCGTCATCCGTGGCTCCCATCGAGGTCGGCCGGCCCCCTCCCGGGCCGCCGGCCCGCATCCTCTCACAGGGCTCTCACAGCGGCCTAACCCGGTGCTCGGATCCCGGGGAAGGGCGCGTCGCCCGCTGAGCCGTTCCGCGGCCGCAGCGGGCGACGACGCCGTCACGGCTCAGGTCGGAAGCGCCGCGTCCCGATCGGGCTCGGGCCCGCACCCGTCCCCCGGCGTCCTGCGATCATCCGCCGACCCGCTCCTCGGCAACCGGATGATTCGCAGCTCGCGCCAGTCGGAGGTGGCCGCCAGCACGGTGCCCGTGAGGGTGACGACGCAGCAGACGATCTGCAGGGCGGTCGGCACGGTTCCCTGCAGGACCAGCGCGAAGACGACGGCCCACGCGGAGTAGGAGATGTTCAGCGCCATTCCGCGCGAGGCGCCGATGACGTTGATGGCCTTGTAGTAGAAGAGGTAGGACGCGGCGCCCGTGAGCGCCGCCAGGACGATCACGGCGGTGGCCGGTGAGATGGCGGCGCCGGCGGCGAAGCGGAACGCGCCCGAGACGGGGATCACGATGAGCAGGTAGGTCAGGCCCGAGGTGGTCTGGCGGATGTGGAGCGCCGTCTCGTTGTCGACGATGTCGTCCCGCATGCCCCAGGCCAGGAGAACCGCCTCGGAGCCCCAGCCGACCACGCATCCGAGCGCCGCGAGCACACCGATCAGGGCCGAGCCGGTGGTCTCCTCGCTGGAGGAGGACCAGCCGATGACCGCCACGGCCGCTAGCGCCACCATGAGCGCCACGATCTGGCGGGGCCGCATGCGCTCGCCCAGCAGGAGGAAGGCCAGCAGTGTACCGAAGGCGGGGTAGAACGTGGAGATGATCGCGGTGTAGCCCGGACCGATGTTGTTGATGGCGATGAGGTAACCGGTCATGCCGATCGGTCCGCCCAGCAGAGCGGCCAGCATGACGGCCTTGCCGCTGCGCGTCCTGATGGCGGCCGCCGTGTCCCGCAGGCGCCCGCGCGCCGCCATGTAGATCAGGAGGATGACGGCGCTGGACGCGTCGTGGAGGCCTGCGCTGGTCAGGGATGCGTGATCCCCGCCGACGAACGGCGCGAGCAGAAGGGCCATGCCGAGGACGACGGTATCGACGCCCCAGAGCATGCCGCTGAGAATTCCGTACTTCATGCTGCGCTCCTCATTCCGAAAGGGATTCCGCCGGCCCCGAGGGGGCGGTGGTCGGCTCTGCGGCCTCTGCGTAATCGGCCAGGAGCCAGTCGACATGGTCGACGGCATGACGGTAGTAGATGAGGAGCCACTCGCCGACGTCGTCCCCCTCGGCCTCCTTGGCGAGCGCCCACACGTACCAGCACCAGCCGGCGAAGACCACGTAGGACCAGAAGTGGC
>ERZ772967.462-NODE-462-length-33035-cov-6.867526_pt1 | contig 33035 bp, 26 predicted proteins | sample MGYA00511677_ERZ772967 | MGnify/ENA primary metagenome ERZ772967 (study PRJEB29015, sample SAMEA2737931) | human oral metagenome | biome: human oral; feature: human-associated habitat; material: dental | place: China | collected 2146 ...
CATTGCTCATTGCTCATTGCTCATTGCTCATTGCTCATTGCTCATTGCTCATTGCTCATTGCCCGTCGCCCGTCGCCCGTCGCCCGTCGCCCGTCGCCCGTCGCCCGTCGCCCGTCGCTCATGCGGCGCGGGCAACCTCGGTCGCCGACGCGGCGGCCTCCTGCGCGTCCCTGCCGATGTAGAGCAGCATGCGCGCCATCTCGGCGGCGGTGGCGGTGTTGGCCTTGCAGGGCATCAGGCCTCGGGCGATCAGCCCCCTGCGACGCTCGAGGAGCCTACCCGAGCAGGCCCGCGCGTGCTCGCGGATCGCGAGGGGCACCGACGCCCCGCCCCTCTTGCGGTGCGCCGGGTTGCCCCGCGCGAGGACCCAGGCGCCCTCGACGAGCAGCTTGCGCACGAGCGCGCAGCCGTTCCTCGAGATGCGGCCGAGCCTCCGGCTCTCGGCGCTCGATCTCTCCGAGGGCGCGAGGCCGAAGTAGGCCGTGACCTTCCGCCCGGACGCGAAGCGGGAGAAGTCCCCCACCTCGGCGGCGAACGCGAGCGCCGAGGAGAAGCCCACGCCCTTCACGCACATGAGCGCGTCGATGACCGGCCCCAGGTCGGAGGCCTTGGCGATCCCCTCGGCCCTGGCCCTCAGCTCGTCGTAGGCGACCTCGGCCGACTCGGCAGCCGACAGCGCCGCGAGGTAGGCCGCCTGCGACCCGGCGTCTCCCAGATCGATGGAGCGCAGCCAGTTCCAGAAGTGCTGGCCCCAGCGCTTCTTGAGCCTGCCGGTCGGCGTGCGCTCGTCCCACGATATGCCGTGCCGGCACAGGATCGCGTTCACGCGCTGGCGCGCCGCCTCGCGGACGCAGGCCAGGTCGTCCATCGCCTGGGCCAGCTCGCGCAGCCCCTCGACCTGCTCGGGGGGCACCCAGACCGGGCTGACCTCCCCGGCCAGGGCGAGCCGCGCCAGCCGCTCCGCGTCGCGCCTGTCGTTCTTCCTGGAGCGCGAGTCGGCCGAGCTGGGAAGCTTCGAGGAGGCCACGGGCTCCACCAGCGTGTCGCCACGCGTCAGCATCCGCGCCGGCACGAAGCCCGTGCAGCCGCTCTCGTACACGCCGTGGGACGGCTGCGGGAAGTCGGCCATCCACGCGGCCATCTCCCCGTAGTCGTTGCCCTTGAACGTGCGAGTCCTCAGCTCGCCGTCCTCGGGCGTCAGCGCGCATATCGTCGTGGTTCGCAGGTGGCTGTCGATGCCGAAGTATGTACAATAGATGGCCATGGGGACCCTCCCGTCGGTCGTGGCGCCTCGGCGCCGTTCTGCCGCAACGGAACCATTTTGACTCACGGGAGGTTCCCCTGGGGCCCCAACCCGGAATAAGCTCCGTTCCCTCAGTTCGGGTCATATCGTCTAGGCGAGAGCCACAGGCGTTGGGCAGGCGCATCGGCCGACCGGCGCGCGAGACGGCGTGCCGACGCGTGGTACGCGAGACGGCGTGTCGGCCAACCGGCGCGCACGGCCATCAAAAACCCGTGCGCCTCCTAAAGCCCGGCCTCCCCTATCGCCGCCACGGCCTCACGAATCCTCTCGACATCCATGACCAGGGCAAAGCGCACGTAGCCCTCACCATGGGGTCCAAAGCTCACGCCTGGGGTCACGATGACGCCGCTCTTCTCCATCAGCTCCATCGCGAAGGCAGCGGAGTCACGACGCCCATGCGGCAGCTTGGCCCACACGAAGAGCGTACCGTGGCAGTTGGGGCGCTGCCAGCCCAAGGCCTCGAGTCCGTCGCAGAGGGCGTCCCTACGCTCTTGGTAGGCGAGCCTCTGGCGCTCAACGCCATCAAGGGGGCCCGTCAGGCAGGCGATGGCCACGTCCTGCTCGACGAAGAACTTGCCAAAGTCGACCTGGCCCCTGAGCTTGCGGGTGGCCGCCACGATGTCGGGGTGTCCCACGACGAAGGACAGGCGCACGCCCGTCACGTCAAAGGACTTCGAGAGCGAGAGGAACTCCACGCCCACTTCGAGGGCACCCGGGTAGTCAAGGAAGGAGCCGCCACGCGGACCGTCGAAGACGACGTCTGAGTAGGCGTTGTCATGGATGACCACGATGTCATGGGCCTTGGCGAAGGCGATGATCTCGCTGTAGATCTTGGGAGTGCCCACCGATCCCACCGGGTTCGCAGGCAGCGAGACGATCATGTACTTCGCGCGATCCGCAACGTCATCGGGGATGTCCGCCACGTGTGGGAGAAAGTCGTGATCTTCCGTAAGCGGATAGTAGTGGGGAGTTGCGCCCGCAAGCAGCGTGCTTGCCCGGAAGACCGGGTAGCAGGGATCGGGTATGAGCGCGACGTCACCCGGGTCGGCGATAACGGCACACACGTACTGCATGCCCTCCTGGGTGCCGGCGCAGCTCATGACCATGTCCGGCGTGATGCCCAAGACGCCGTAGCGACGCTGGTAGTAGTCGCAGACAGCCTGAAGGAGCTCGTCCTTGTCGTGCAGGGAGTACTTCCAGTTGGCGTCGTCTGCCGCAGAGTCCACGAGTGCCCGCTTGATGTAGTCGGGCGTCGCGAAGTCGGGCGTGCCGACGGAGAGGTCAAACACCCGCCGCCCCTCGGACTCCAGCTCACGGCGCTTCTGGTTGAAGTAGGCAAAGACCTCGTCGCCGAACAGGTCGAGTCTCTTCGAGAGCTGCATGGTATCGTCTCCTCTCACAGGGCCGCAGGCGCTTGCGCGCCGGGCGCGGGTCGTGTCATCTTTCGTATTCTGGATCATCCCCGGGCGACATTGTGCCACGTAAGTTTTTCTGACGTGTGACAAAGAGTGGTAAGACTGCGTTTTGCCATGGCATCCGGACAGGCGCCCTGGGCGGGACATAGGCTGAACGGGGACCGGCAACGGTCCAGCGCGGGGACCCGCAACGGCCCCTCAGATTGGCGGGTACCGACTTTAATCCGCCAACTGGGCAAACGTCTCTGGGAAGGTACCCGCCAGATTGGCGGGCACTAAGCGCCGGGCAGTGGGCACTGCGGCAGGTCCTGGGGGGCACTGCGGCAGGTCCTGGGAGCGAGACGGTGGGTCTTGGAGGCGAGGGGCGGGACGACCAGCTGGGTACGCTCGTCTGGTGGACAGCCAACCAGCAAAGTCCTATGCTGGCGTGGAGGCTAGGCGATGCCTGCGATCACTCGCCCCACCCACCCGAGTCGGCGCATCGCACGTATCAGAGAGACCCCGGAGAAGACCCTGAGGCAAGGAGGGCGTGACATGGCAACCATAGACGTGGACGCGCTGCGAGACTACATGAGGGACTACCTGGGAACGGCCATGTCCAACGGATTTCCCGCTGCGATGGCCGAGTTGCCAGAAATCGACGGCATGGGTCCTCGCGAGCTGTGCGAGAGGGCCAAGAGGATGGGAGTCGATCTGGGAAGGTTCACGACCCGGGAAGACGTGGGGTGACTCAACACCTTGCAGCCTTGTGCCGCGAGGGGTTGCTACGTTGACGTGACCCGCCGATCAGACCGGGCACCGGTCGCAAGGCTCCTCATGCGGTTGGTGCCCAGCTGCCCATCCCCTCGTTTGCCCCTCGCCTCATGGCCACGTCATCGGCCAGACATCCCACCGCGTAGAGCGGAATGCTCTCCACATCTCCCGTTAACACCGTACCGAAGTTACGCGCAGAAACGCGCACCACACGGTCGGGCTCGTACCTGTCCCTATACACGCCGAGACTCCTGGAACGCACGTTCTTGGTGGACTTGATCTCGATGGGCACGGCCTTGGCGGAGCCGTCTTCGACGACAAGATCAACCTCTGCCCTATTGCCGCTCGTCCAATAGCGCGGCTCGATGCCTCGGGCAACCATCTGCTGCACCACATAGTTCTCTGTAAGCCCACCTGTGTCGAGCAGCGAACGCCCGCGCTCGTCGAAGAGTGCGCTAGCCGGTATGCCTGACATCGTGGAAAGCAGGCCGACGTCGTTCGCGTAGATCTTGAAGGAACCTCTATCCTCATGAAGTCGCAGAGGCACCTGACCGGAAGACACTCGCATACACTTGTCGATGAGTCCTGCCGAGAGAAGCCACGAAATGGCACCTTCGTACTCGCTCGACCTGCCCCCGCTGCGCACCTGCCTGTACTGAAACTTGTGATTCTCCTTAGCAAGCTGCCCGGGCACGCTGTTCCACACATCGCGAGCACGTGCGACGTCAGTGGGGCTTGGCGCGTACTTGACCATATCCGCCAGGTAGAGATTGAGGATGTCGCGATGCACCCGCACGGCATCGCGGACGTCACCAGTGCGCGCATAGGCTGCCACGGCCTCTGGCATGCCACCCACGAGAAGGTAGGTGCGGTAGAGACCCATCGCCTGATCGTGGAGCTGGTAGGCACGTCTATCGAAGTATGCCTCGCGTATGCCCTCAAGCATGAGGGCATGCCCTGTCGCCCCCATAAACTCGTCGAAGGTCATGGGATGCAACACCATGGTGTTGACCTTGCCCACTGGCAAGGAGTAGTACCTCTGGTTGACCGCGACGCCAAGCAGGCTCCCCGCCGCGATGACGGGATGCGAAAAGTTCGCCTCTTGGAAGTACTTGAGCGCAGTTAGCGCTCGATTGGATACCTGTGCCTCGTCGAAGACATAGAGCATATTTTCTGTATCGAGGGTGTGACCTGTGATCTGACTGAGGTTCGATATGACAGTGCGGGGATCGAGGTTGCCATCGAAGGCACGTGCGAGCCTCGGATCCTCTTCCAGGTTGAACAGGGCGTACTTCTCGTAGTTCTCCCTCGCAAACTGCTCGATGAGGTAGCTTTTACCCACCTGACGAGCACCAAAGAGGAGGAGCGGCTTACGCTGGGGGCTACTCTTCCAATCGAGGAGCCGTCGCATCTCGGCACGTTCCATGTGCTACTCCAATCTATCGATAAATGGAGAGTATCACATTTTTACGCGCTTAAAAATGTCGCTTTCCACGTGTAGGGAGTTGGGAAACCCGTGCTGAGGGCACGGCTGTCACTCAGGCACACAGACGTGCTTGAACGTACGCTCACTGCCCCACGTTGATGATCCCACGGCAGTAGGGATACTCGCTGCACCCCCAGAACTTCTTGCCCGCCCGCACACCCCTCTTGGCTGTGCGCAGCACCATCGTGGAGCCGCATACGGGACAGCGCGGGACATCGGGATCCGGGCCATCGCCAATCGCCTGGCTCTTTGCGCGGGCAGGCGTCGTAGGGACTTGGCTCGCCACGCTGGCGGGGACCGCAGGAGCCTGGCTCTCCGCGCGGGCAGGCGTCACGGGAGCTTGGGCCGCTGCGCTGACGGGGACTGAAGAGGACTTGGGCCACTGGGCTGCCGCGCTGGCGGGAGCCGCAGGACCCTGGGTCGCAGCGGGCCACTGGGCCGACGCGCCGACGGGCATCGAGCCAGCGGCTGACTCGAACCTCGCAGCATCAACGCCAACATCCTCCGCATCCGTGAGCTTAGCCACAAGGACGTCCCAGCTCGAATCGCCATCAGGAAACGCGCTCACCTGACCGGTGCCCAAGGCGCCTGCGGGTCTGGCCTCCATAAACCCGACGCCCCCTTGGGCCTGTGATGGCACATCTGGTCCGCCGGCCGCCACGCCGATCCCGCCGGCCAGCGAGACTGCCCTACCAGCCGATGGGCTTTCTCCCCCAAAGTACCTGGCAGTATAGTCGGTTCTCACGGGCGTATCCATGGAGAGCCACCTCTCGGCCCTCTCCATCACGTCCTTGAAGGGGATCTTCCCATCTGCGGGCCCCCGCATCGAGTTGATCGACTCGATAGTGGCCACAAGCTGATCGCCACGCACCAGCTGCTGCTTGACCTCCTTCTTGGCGTTGCGGTCATGCAGGATGGTCTTTGGGTTGGCAAGGACGACAAGCCCCCTATACAGGTCATCAAAGCGCGGAGAGAGAAGGGCGCTCATGATCGCCCCTTTCGTGCTCAGGTTGATCCGCTTCATCAGGCCAAGGTGTCGTTGGTTCTGCGTGATAGGCGAGTAGATCCCCTCGCGTCTCCTTCCCCCAAAGGAGCGCACGAAGTCCCCGCGCGCGTTGACAGAGATGTCACCATAGAGGTTCTTGCACTCGAGCACAAAGTTGCGTCGTCTCGTGAGCACCAGAAAGTCAATCTGGGCGGTGAGTCCCTCGAATTCCAGGTGGAGGTCATGGATCACCACAAGGGACAGGTGGCTGTTTCTCAGCTCAAAGAGAATGCGGTCCTCCCCGACGATGCCTGCCTTGAGGGCACGGATGTCGGAGTCAAGCCGCCTCCTCTGGCTGCGAGGAACTGTCTCGCGCAGTGACTCGAGCGTGGCAAGCTGCTCCTTCGCATCGCTGCCCTCCTTGAGGATCACCGGTTCCTGCGCACGAAAGAACGCCATGGTCACACCCCTTAGACATCAACCTCACTCGTTTGGTCCATAAAGGGCGAGCTGTCCGAAAGCCTTCACCTGCCCGTCCCCGTCTGCCCAAGGGACAGCAGGCCGGGCGAGGCCAACGGCCAGCCGAGCCCTCGTGTCAGCCCGCATACACTGGAGTTGCCTGATACATTAGATATCCAGCACTTCCACTAGTTCTCCATTTTCCTCTTTTAGCATGATCTTCTTGATAATCTCTTCACCTAAGTATTTTGTAAACCTTTTCAATTCTGTTGATACTTCAAATACTATATTATGCTTTATGTCGTTTGAATCAAAGCTTGAGTCATATTTTGATTTGTCTGACCAGTAGTTCCAATTTACATCTGTTCGTTCATAGTATACATAGTTATGCTTTTTTGTGACAAACACTCTTTTATTTGTTAATTTCTTACCGTCTTTTGATTTAGTTGTTTCAGAATATAGCTTCATTCCCTCAAATATTTTGTAATCGCTGATGCTATCATTCGATATGTTTACCTTAATCTCTTCATATTTCATGAGATACCTTCACCTTCATAACGCATAATTTCAAGGTGCCGTCCATGCGCCCCGGACAAAAACATCCAGCACAGGACGGCACCGCCTTCTTCGGGCACGCGGATGCCCCACGGCCCAACGACTCTGCAGGGGATCCATCATCCGGCGGGTCGTGACCCCGGCGGGGCAGCACCCCGCCGGGTGACGGTTATGACCCCGCCGGGTGACCTCAGAGGAGGCCGTCGAGGATGGACCCACCGCCGCCGGTGCCGTGCAGGTCCGTGTTATTGGCGCCCTCGATGCGCGCGTTGCGCAGGCCCTCCCTGTGCTCGATGAACTCGTCTGCAGCGAGCACGTTGGACAGGCTCCGCTCCGTCTCGTTCTCGTAGGTGTGCCGTGCCCCGCTGTTTCGATACCGCATGTACATGATCGCAAAGAACACGACTCCGGGAAGAAGGAGCAGCCATCTCTCCTTCTTATCCCAACCGACCATGCTACTGCCCAGGAACAGCGCCAGAATCAAGCCAAAGAACTCGATGGCGATCGAGACGATCCAGAGCTTGGTCATGTCGATGGGAACACTGCCCATCGTCTCCTTGGTCCGAGCATTCACTGCCACGTAGTGCAGCAGCTTCTTGTTTCCCTTGACCTGTAGGTAGCTGTACAGCCAAACGGGGAGATACGCCGCCAGCCAGGACTCCCCCTTTATGTCGAAGGCCTCGCCTGACCACGCGATCCCGCGATCGTACTTCGCGAGCGTCTCGTTTGCAGCGATCCTGGCAATGTCCTGTGCCTGGGTCGCGACCAAGGGACGCACGTTGTTGACGTCAACGTCGCGCTTTTCCGAGGTATAGCCTCTCAGGTAGTTTGCGTTGTACCTCACGCAGTTCTTCGTGTCGAAGGGCATGATGGAGTTGATGATGTTGGTGGTCTTCTCGCTTGAGCTGACGTTAAGCTTGTCGACGCTCGCCTCCACGGTCAGGTCGTTGATGGCGATGTCAAAGTCACGCTCGACATGGTAGGCATCCGCATCGTAGCGAGTCTCGCTGCTGTCTCCCCTCTTGACGCTGTATTTCCTGATGAGCACCTCCCCCGTGCCAGAGAGGTGATCGTGTGCGTTTATGTCCACGATCATGTAGGGGAAATACACGCCGCAGATGTTCTTGGTCGTGAACTCCCTGGTGAAGGTAGGATGTGCAAAGAACTTGCGCTTCCCGACAAAACGCTCTATCTCTGCCCGCGCATCGTCCTTGGACACGCCGAAGGGCAGGACGGCGTCAGGGACGGCCCCGTTGGGCACCTGATGGTTGATGGACAGCATGTTCCTGCACCAGTGGCAGCGGGCCTGGTTGGCGGAGGCCGTGTCGATCACCACCTCTGCGCCACAGCTCTCGCACTTGAGCGTGATGACGTCATTGGCATCTGCGGCCCTGTCCTGCGCGCCGGAGCCCATCCTGACCCCCTCGAGGGAGGAGACATCATCCTCGGTCTCCAGCAGCTGGGGCTCGAACTCATGCCGGCAGAAGCTACAGCGTAGCTTGCCGGTCCTGCTGTTGGTTTGGATGTCTGTAGACCCGCACTTGGGACATTTTATCTGGCCGTCCTTGGCGTCGGTGTCGGTCTGGACCACCGTGACGTCCGCTCCAGTCCACTGGCCCTCTCCCCCACCCATGGCTAGAACCCCAAAAGGTCATGCTTGAGCCTGTCAAACTCCTCCTGCGTGACCACGCCGGCATCCAGGAGCTTCTTCATGTTCAGGAGCTTGGTGGTCGGATCCTCCGCACCCTGTCCCTGGGGGGCGGGCTGCTGCTGTTGCGGCATCGCTCCCATCGTCTGCCCTTGGGGGGCGGGTTGCTGCTGCGGCTGAGGCTGCTGTTGCTGGCCATAGTTGGACTGGTAGGAGCCCTGCGTGTAGGGTTGCTGCTGCGGTGCCCCTCCCATCGTCTGTCCCTGCGCGTAGGGTTGTTGCTGCTGCGGCTGAGGCTGCTGGCCAAAGTTGGGCTGGTAGGAGCCCTGCGTGTAGGGTTGCTGCATGCCCTGCGACATGCCCCCAACCGCTCCCATGCCCATGCCCATGAAGGCAAGGCCGCTACCTCCGCCGGACTCGCCCGCCGCCTGGATACCACGTGCGGCAGACTGCTGGAAGAACGAATTGCCCCTCGCTCCCGCCAGAGCGTCTGCCTTCTTGACGTCCTCTAGCAACGCCTTGGTACCCTCGTCGTACTCGATCGCCAGGATGGCAGTCTTGACTATTTCCAAGCCCCGCGAACTGCGCCATTGGTATGCGGACTCCACCGCCGCCGACATGGACGTCGCAAAGCCGATCTGGTCGCCCTGGATGCGCGCCATGCGGTTGCCCTTGCTCGGGTCATTGGTGTAGTTGGAGAAGGCCGCAGACAGACTGCCGACAACCTCATTAAACAGCTGCTCGCCAGCGGGGTTGTCCATGTCGGCAAAGTCGAACTCGGGCGCTCCGGCGACTAGGTACGACACCGGGACGAAGTTCTTGATGAACAGGACGGGGTCAACGATACGCAGCGTATACGTGCCGCGCGTGACTGCCCCCACCTGAGTGCCAAGATAGGCGTCGTCCCAGTATATCTCCGACTGGGTGCCAAACCTGTTGTTTGGTATCTCTCTGGTGTTCACATAGAAGAGGAGCTGCTGGCTCCCCGGGATGCCACCGAACTTGAATCGCTCCCACGACTGCTTGATCAGGGAATCCATGGGGCCGTCGCCCGAGAAGATGGACTTTGCGTTGGGGTCGTCACTGGTGTACTGGTATCCGCCCACCTCGGTGATAAGGCCCGTGATGGCGCCGTCCTGCATGGTGACGAGGACCGTACCCTCTGGCACTATCACCTTGCTCCCGTTGGTGATGATGTTGGCGCTGCCCCTCGTGTTGGACCCGCGCCCGTTATTTGTTCCCATGGGGACCCCGGGAAAGACACCTGCCGTGGGAGACACATCCTGCCCAGGACCGTAGAAGTCTCTCCACTGGTCGCCCAACGTAGACCCCACAGCCCCCTTGAATGCTTGGATGAAACCCATAGGACACCTCCATTTGATTTAGATGTTTGACTTGAACGCCAAACACAACGATGCTCAGATTCTACCATAGGCCCCCCATAAGAAAACTGGATATGTGCTGGGCGTGGGGAGCGGCGACAGGGCTTGAGCATGGAGGGGTGTCGTCGTGGGCGTGCGGATCGAGAGCTGCTCCATGCCCCGAGAGGGGACAGAAGCCACTTTCGTCCCCTCGCGGGGTTGAGCTGCATAAACCTGCTGTCCAACCGCACGTACGACGGGAGGACGTACAACGGTTTCCGTCCCCTCGCGGGGTTGAGCTGCATAAACCTATCGCTTTGGATGCTCTTAACTGTAGGCGAGTTGCGTGCGTTTCCATCCCCTCGTGGGGTTGAGCTGCATAAACCTCTCGCATGAGAGGCTGACTAGCTCGGCAGACAAGGTGTTTCCGTCCCCTCGCGGGGTTGAGCTGCATAAACCTCCGCCCAGAGCCGGAACGAGATCTCCGGGGAGTCGTGGGGCCAGTTTCCGTCCCCTCGCGGGGTTGAGCTGCATAAACCCCGAGGGAGGTCTTGTGGATTACGGCGAAATGATATTCCTGTTTCCGTCCCCTCGCGGGGTTGAGCTGATTATCTCCGTTGGTTATCGTGTAAAATTCACACGGGGTGTCCAGTTTCGAAAGTGGGCAAACTCCATCCTGAAGCAGTACATAATTCAGGGATATGCTGTAAATACTAGCCGTATGAACCAACTCGGTGAGGTAATACGGATTATGAAGCGGACAGAAAACAGTCTGGATGCAAAGCAGGTGCTTTCGGTAATTGAAAAATACAGTCTTGCCTTGGACTTGCTGGATGATTATGACCACCAGACAATGAAACGACCGGACGGAAACAAGGCAGTCTATATACTGTCATATGAAGAATGCAGACCAGACAAGTCATTGACAGTATGAAGTTTTCAACTGATTCCGATTTGTTTGGCAATGAAAAGGATGATTCCTTTAAGGGCAGCATCGGTAATATCTACTAGAGCTTTGCAGGTCAGGATATCTACCCGACACTGGAAGAAAAGGCTGCAAATCTTTTGTATTTTATAACAAAGAATCACAGCTTTTCCGATGGAAACAAACGAATCGCAGCTACAATGTTTCTGTATTCCCTTGATAAAAACAGCATCCTGTTTGCTGATGGAAATAAGTTGATTGACGATCATACACTTGTTGCACTGACGATTATGATTGCAGAATCCAAACCAGATGAAAAGGAAATGATGATAAGCGTAATTATGAACTGTATTTGTGGATAGGCTGGAGCCCTGATAACTGATGCATTCATAGCATAATGATATGGACAGAACATTTATTGAGCCCTGTCCTTCTTATATGTTGTATCACTTTTTAAACAGTTCTATAATAAAGAAAATTTGAAGTTTCATTAGGATACTTATACGCTACAGAAGGAGTTGGATAAGGATGATACTTTTTATAGAGATTATAATTGGAATTATTTTATTTACGATTTTGATAGTCCCCAGGGTGTTGAAAGACCCATTAAGTGCCATTGGTGATTACCCGCCACAAATACGTAGACGTTGCGTGGAATTAGGTCTTGTAGAAGACAGAAAGAAGCGTTTTTCTAAGAAGGAAATGCTGAGAAAATGTCTTTGCATGATAGTGTTGCCTGTAGTTTTTGCTCTCATTATGTATAAAATCAACGGTACAACTTCTTTTGTGAGTGGTTTTCTTCAGTCGTATATTATTTGGCTGGCGATTACATGGTACGATGCCTTTATTTTGGACTGTGTTTGGTTTTGCCATTCTAAGAAAGTGCGTATTCAGGGGACAGAGGATATGTCAGAATATAAGGATTATCTGTTTCATATTAAGCAATCCTGCATTGGTTCCGCACTTGGACTTCCGGTGTGTCTGATAGTTGGTTTGTGTGTATCTTTATTTTAATTTGAATTTTATCGAGGTGATAATATGACGTTTGCAGAAGAACTTAAATCGTTTCAGAACACTCATCCGTTTTCTAAAATGAAAGTGGATGACATAGAGGTAAAGTACCTGATATGTGGAAATTCGGAAAGCAAAATAAATTTGGTGTATCTTGTGGGTGAAACCGACTGTAGCATTGTCCGGTTCAAATAGCTCGCGTATCTCACCAAGCTTGGGGGCCACTGCGCTCTCGAAATCGTCCCAGCCAAACACCGCCTGGTCGGACCATAGGGCGACGGCATCCTTGGTCACCTCACCACCGGCCCTATGCTTCTTGGCGGCGTCCTCAAGCTCGCCGGTCTTTGCGGCCATGCTTGCGATGGGGTATTTCTCGTCAAACATGCCGATGCCGGCGCTTATCGTGATAGAATCGTTTCCCGTGAAGGCAAGAAACTCCCTGCGGATATCCCTGGCAGCATGGATGATATCGTTCCAGTTTCCTATCAGAAAAAGGTCATCCCCACCCGAGTAGATGATCTGTGCCTGATAGCACCCCTCCTCAAGGATCCCGTTGATACGATACTTGAAGAAGTAGGAGAGTGCCCTGCTTAGCGTTGACGTGCGGCTGATGGACGCTTTCTCGACTGGAATGCCGCTCGCAAACACCGTGCCGAGGTTGTCAACGTCGGCTCGAAGCACTCCCAGCCGCTTGATGCCGTAATCCTCCTCGAGCGTGGATCCCTGTCCCGCGTAGGCAGAGATGCCGACCTTGCCCGTATCAACCGTGTAGTCTCCCATCCAGAGATGCGTCGATAGCTTGACGCCCATGTCCCAACTGTTCTTTGTGTAGATGCGTGCGAACACGGGCCTGGTGGCACGGTACTCGTCCCTCGAGTACATCTCAAGCCGTCTGTCAAAGGGAAGCGCAAGCCCAATGCGTCCGGGTGAGACGGTATCCTCGCCTTCGAAAGCTTCGGCGATCACGAACACATCCTTATGGATAAGGCTTTCTGAGATCTTACCGAGAGAGGCGCAGAGCGGGCAGAGGTCATTCTCGTCGATGTCGGCGTCCGACCGATGGCATTCCTTGCACTCCCTGCTATGGTCGTACTCCCCGGCACTGCCAAAGTTGAGCTCCTTGATGGTACGTGCGTCATAGCGCGAGGCCTTGGCAGCCGAGAGGCCCTCTGAGAGCTCCTGGTACAACTTGGGGTAGCGCTGCTTGTCCTCACCCTTGTTCGCGAGGTCGTGGGCGCTGCACTCAACCAAGGAGGTCGCCAGGTACAGGTCGATCCCATAGTGCTCGATGAGCCATTCGCGAAGCTCATCGCAAAACGTTCCGAAGATGATCTTCGTTTGTCGTGTGTTGGGAAGCAGAAGGTAGGCGTGTCCGCCACCAGTGTAGAGAAGGTTCGCGCGACTCAGCTCCAGGCGCTCGAGCAGCTCGTCCGACACGTGCTCCAACATGAGCTCCAGGTACAAGCTGCGTGCCCTGAGTTGCTTGAGGGCACCTGCCCCGCTGATGTTGTAGATGAAGCTCTGGATACCGCTCATATCCCATGAGCACAGCAGGAACATGGGCTCCTCATAGAACCGGGGCGACCTCTGCCTGTCGAAGAGGGCCTCCCGATAGTTTGAGATCCCATGATCAGAGAGGTACTCGTAGATGCACACAGCGATAGCGGCCGTCGTCTTCGCGTGATCGAAGAGGGACACGTCGACGAGTTCCGTGAGGTTGGTGGACGAGGGGACCTTATCTGTCGTTGCCTCGAGCAGGTTCAGAAGGGAGTTGAGGTCGGACTGGCAAAGCCCCATCCCCGCCAGGCCCTTGTGAATGCGCTCCCGGATCGTGTTGTAGTCCTCATGCTCAATGGTGGCATCGCTATGGCGGCCGTTGATGATGTTGAAGATCTTGCGCAGCTTGACATCTCAGTCAAAGTGGGCAGCCTGCTCGTCGCCCTCGTTCTTCCTGTCCATGCCTGCCGAGATGTTGTCGGCAAAGTACGTGACGAAGGCCAGCGAATCATCATCGAGGCGGGATGCGGAGCTCATCTCCTTGGCATGGTGGTACCTGATCTGCTCGACAATCTTTTGGCCACACGTCCCCTCAAAGTCAGCATTCTGCGCGGCAAGTTCCTCTATGAAGTCGGCACCGAGCTTGGAGTGCGTCCCTTTCGCGGAGCTTCCGCGATACACGACCTTGCCGATGTCATGCAGAAGCGCACCAAACGTCAGCGCCAGCTTATCCTCTGTCAAAGCGACACCCCTCTCAAGCGACCAACAGAAACGTCCAGTCCACACCTCACGTACATCGGACGCCTCCCATCCCCATCGACGTCTTGATTCCGATCCCGGCATATTCGCCAAACTTCAGGAGCATCCTCACGAGACCGACCATGGGCTGCGGGCCGTGGCATTTCAGGACAACAGAACCGACAAAGGCCGGTATCTTGTGGTCTTTCGTGACGTGAGGAAAGTACTGTGAGTGCAGCTTGTATGACACGATCCTCGCACACCGCTCCATATAGAGCATCGTCTCCTCGCCCACCTCCTTGTCGCCCTCGTAGAGCTGGTTGTAACGCATCAGGAGGTTCTGCAGGATGAGGCGAACGCTGGGCATGAAGACGTAGGAGCCAGCACTTTTGAAGGACGTGGGCGTGAGAAAGCTGAGTGAGCTCCTGCCCGTGTCGCCATCCCGTATCAGGTCAGTCAGGCACGTGAGCTCTATGACCTCGACTGTGCTCCTGCGTACCTCAAGCGTGGAGCCGATCCCCCTGACCTTGATGCTCCGTACGTCCCGCATGGGCCTAATGACCTGCTCCGCCGCCTCATCGGTCAACGCGTGTATGCGCCATATGAGCTCGTGGCTGCCTTTGTCCGCGTAGCAGTACTGGCTATACGGATTGAACGGCTGGCGGTGCAGCCATTCGACATAGGACGTGTCGAGCCGCTCCATGAGCACGCCCTGGAGGTAGGGGCCGATGGTACTCATTTGGGCGGGGGCGACCCCCTTCCCCTCAGGTATGTCTGACACGATGCTGATCGTGGTCAGATGCTGCATGCACATCACCATCCGCTCAAGGCCTGGCAAATGCACAGGATACCAACGCCATGCCAGGCCATTTTGATCTGAGTAGGCTCAGTTTTCTGTAATCTGTAATGGTTGGTCATTACCTTATTATTTGCTTATGCTATACCTCTTTGTACCTTAACGCAAATCGAGCTTAAAAGTTTCCGTGAGCGGTAGGGATGGGAACGACAGCGGTGATACTGGTAGAGTGCGCCAGGTAGCTAACGAGATTGCCCAATGAGAGGCACTACGTCCATCGAGACGTCCCCGGGCAACGCCATCCGCATGTTCGTGTTCGCGTCCAACCGTCGCGGCGGTTTCCCGTTCGACCCGTCGAACCCATACGGGTTCAGCGCCAAGACGCTTGCTGCGATGGATGACGCGATAACAGGCAGAAACCTCCCTGGCCCCCACAGCACGGTCATCTGTCACAATCAGACCTGCTGTCTATCATTTCCGTACCCTCTTGGCTGGAAGAATCGCGCCGGGCGTCCAAGGGGCTTTTGCGGCTCTCCGACGCGCAGGCCCATCGCGTGAGCGCAATGGCTCAGACCCTCTTCGCGCGCATTTCCCTTAGGATACCCTTCTTGAACTGGGACCATGAGCCGAAGAACTTCTCGTCGGTGGCGGAGGGCTCGCCGTCGCGGTACCTGAGCGCAACAAGCTCCATCGTGCATATGTAGTCGGCCGCCTGGGAAAGCCGGTAGTTCTCGGGCACCGCCGCGCGGTAGACGACGGCGTTCTTGGCAAGCGCAAAGTCCATCGCCCTGTGGAGGGCATGTGCTATCGTCCGCTGGCCATTGTCATAGTAGATCTTTACGTCATCAAATCCCTGAAAGTATCCGAGGTTGTCGAAGAGCTGCCGAGGGCACGGCGCCCACATGCCCAGGGCATCTCGAGCACGGCGCCCGCGGCCCCTCGCCTGGCGTCCTTGTTGACGTGGGGTAGATATCCATCGTGACCTGGCTGTCGTAGTGACCTGCCGGCTCGCCGTAGTTTCGCAGCCCCTCAGCTGACCCGACGTCTCATGGCGGCGATGGCGGCGTAACGGAGCGTGAGGCACCCCAATATCACGATGCCGTGAGTGAAACGTCAGATTGCTTTATCGGGTGCTTCAGGCCATGGGGCTCGGCGGATGGGCTTTGCAACGGCTCTTCCTACGTGTTTTCAGTATACCTCATAGCCGCAGGATGGCGGCCCTCTCCCCGCCTCGGGGACGTCCCTGGTCGAACGAGTGTCAGCGGTGACACAGATCGCATCAGCTGGGCTATAATCGCCCGGCGCTAACCAAGGCTTGTGCTCTCATTCTTCCGCTGCCTCTGCAGGGTCGTGCTGTTCTGGGCATGACTGAGCCTCGACAGTAGGCAAGCAGACGTAGTATCCCGTCCCCGTCGCTCTCTACCCACGGAATAGGGGAAGCATTATCCCCTCGCGAATCCAGATTCCGATACATTGCGGTGACCGGCCTCCAGATGTTGGAACCTCGTAAGCACACATGCAGGGCTAACTCCGCATGTGTCAGTAAAGTTACACTCGTTCTCAGAGAAGGACCTTGCATGCTGGGAGAACTATCTATGTGTGTAAACGAATGCCACTTTTGACCCCTCGATTTTTACACTCGTCTCTGCATCTAGCCAAAGAGAGTGGCCTCAAGCACACCGAGCGGTATGGGCGCACTCTTGACAATATTTCCCATGTCTAGCGCCTGCACCAGAGGCCTCGCCCTTTCGCCCTCGTGATATGGCCGATTGATGGCCACCATCCGGTGGAGCTGCCTCATCCGCACCTTTCCCTTTCGGCCCCTTGGCAGCTGCGTGTCCTCCCGAAGGCCTAGGAAGGCGAGTACCCCATCGTAGTCGCAGAGCATGATGTCCTCTATGTCCGCGCTGGCAGCTAGGTCAGTAACCGAGGCGGCTTCTGGAGTGATATCGTCCCTCAGTCTCTTCCAGTCTCCTTGGTGGAACTTCGTGATGCTTGGGAGATAGTCGTCCGTGTCGTATCCCAAGAACACATGCCAAGGAATGCTCCTGTGCCTTGCGACGCATGCCCTGAGGAACCACTCAGCCGAGTTCGTCATCTGGGTCACCGTACCGACATTATTGATCTTCACCAGTTCCGACGACCCATCTTGCCTCGTTACCGAAACGTTCGTCCCATCGCCATCGGAGGCCCTCTCGACGGTAGCCCCATGAACCAAGGCTCGTGATCTGATGAGCTCGGAATAAAAGACCTTCTCGGTGACACCCTCGACGATCAGGGCGATACCCCCCCCCGCATAATTGCCCTCCTCGCCCATCCCTACTCCTCGAGCGAATTGGCGAGCACTTCGGTATCCTCGCCATCCGAGGACATGAGCTCGAACAGATACTCGCCAAACCCGAGCCCCCGGTCATGCGCAAAGGAGCTGATACTGTCAAGGGCATCCTCTCGAATGCTCCTGAACCTGGCGACGCCGGTCTCGTTCGGTACGCCGAGGTATATCTGCCTCGGTTTGAGGTATTGAATGAGAAGCGGGGAGTGACTCGTTACGAGCAAGGCTGTGTCACCGATGTTCTCGTCCAAAATCTCGAGTAACTGCCGGAGCATCCTGGGATGGATGCTGGTTTCTATCTCCTCTACTCCAAGACACTGAGCGCTGTGCGCATTCGCCATCACCACGTTCGTAAGCAGCCAGATGATTCTCTTCGTGCCAGTCGACATCATGTTGACGTTGACCGGCTGGTTGAGGTTCGAGCTCCTGATGGTCACTCGATAGAACTCATCACGAATCCTGAAAGGAATCCTGTCTTCCCCCTCAGCGCTATGCAGGCTCCTCTCGAGAACATCATGCTCCTCCTTCTTAAGCTCGAAGGGATTGACTGATACTTCTTGGAACTCCGGGAAGAGCGTGAAGAGGACCGAAAGCAGCTCGTCATAGCGATCCTTGTGGTTTACCTTAAGCTCATACATTGCACGTGGCATGTCACTGTCATCGAAAAAGGGGAGATTGTTCGCACTGGCATCGCCAGCCGCCTCGAGCGGCATCGGACGAAACCTGGACGAGGCGTCCAGAGATGTGCAGAGAGAGAAGCCCAAGCCCTTGATCCTCTTGATCGTTGGGTTGATTTCGATGTCCTCAATAGCAGTGAGGACATCGATCGCCAGCTGGTTCCCTTCCAGCTTTATGGTTCTAAATGACCTGGTACCGTGACCCTTCTTGTACTTGCACTCACTTCGCTTGAGGTAGTTTGTCCAACGCCCGCTGCGCTGAGAGTTGATCTGAAGGGTCTCGTCCGTAATGGTCTGGCCAGTGCCATCGTCGCGTAGCCACGCAAACGAGAACCCGTACCTGACGTATCGATACTCGCCGAGCTCCTCATCCTCGAGCTCGACCTCGAAGTGATAGTTGTCGTTAGCCAGCTCGGGGACAAGGGGGATACCGTTGACGTACCCCATCATGGAAGTCCTCGCTCTGGGACTTTCGTTAATGAAATCGACGCCAAAGTCAATCGCGTCGAGCAGGTTGGACTTGCCATAGTTGTTCGGCGAGACGAATGCGGTGATGCCACCGAGTTCTATCGTCGTCTCGGAGAGATTCCTGAACCCCCCAACAGTCAGACTCAACAGCCTCATTGCAACCTCCCAACAGAGCCTCAGAATCAGCCTGATTTGTACAGTCTACCATCTGGCATAATTCCACGAGTTATGAATGTAAAGAAATGTTACATACGTATAGAGACATATCCTATCTTTGGCAGTTGAAGAGCCATGGAATGCCTTATCTAGCTGCGCAGACGATCACTATCCAGATGATCTTTCCTTGTGTGGTATCCCGCGAGGCTGTCGAAGAGGAAGTTCGCTATGCTGCGGCGCATAGCCGCCTCCACATGCCCCATGTTTCCGTACTCCAAGAGCCTGAGCGCAGCGCAGACGTGGCGCGCGGGCAGGTTGCGGAAGAGAATACGGAAGGACGAGAGCAGGCGCTTGCGGTCCGCCAGCGGCATACCCTCATAGCCCTCGTGGCCCGTGAGCAGGAGACCCGAATGAAGCGAGATGCCGGGCAGGCCCTTGTCGCGCAGGGACTGCTCGTATCTTTCGATCTCGTGGGTGATGGAGTCCGACTGCTCGTGCAGCACGAGGGCCAAAAGGTAGTGCTCGTCGCGCAGGTTGTCGGATCCCGACTCGCCGACAGGACGGCTCGGACCCCTCAACGGAAGCCCCCGTAGGTATGAAAAGAGCCGAGGAAAAAGGCCCCGGCACTTGGAGGCCATCCTCTTCGGATCGCCAATTCCTGTATACCACAGACGGGCGACGCCGTCGAGGGCACACCGCCCGTGCGCCCAGAACATCTCGGGCACGGCGCCCGCGGCCCCGCGCTTGGCGTCCATGTTGACGTGGGTGTAGACATCCATCGTGGCCTGGCTGTCGTAGCGACCTGTCAGCTCGCCGTAGCTCCGCACCCCTCAGCTGACCCGACATCTCATGGTGACGATGGCGGCGTAACGGCGCGTGAGTGCCATAACCGTCTGAATAGTATTACAGGTATCATCAAAGGAGATGTCCTTTGCGTACTCAAATTCGCGGCTGTGCTTCTCCCACAGTTTGCGGAGCGTATCGCTTTCACGGATCTCTTTCATAATCTCCGGGTAGTCCGTCAGGATCATGCCACTGTCACGCTTCTGCGTTGTCCGTTCCAGCGCCCGCCACAGCGTCGCTTTTCGTTCGAGCCTATAGTTCTTCATGACGAGCTGCGCCGAGATATGCTTCTCTGCTGCCTTGTTTTTGATAAAGGCCTTCAATTGCGGAGGCCTCGTGAGCTCGCGTGGGTTGGTGGTTGCATCGACGCCCCGGTGGGGTGGACCTCACTGCCCCGGTAGGGTGAACCTCAGGTCCGAGCGTCCTGGCATCACGGGAGCCATGGGGTCGTCGACGTCGTGGAACCCGTGGCCCCGCCCGGTCACGCGAGCGGCCGTGGGGACGCAGGAGTGTACACAGATCGGCGAAAATGGTCCCTCAGAGCCGTTTCGGGGTGTTTGTGTACACTGTTGCGCCGTTGTGGACAGACGTGAGGCCGCAGGAGTGTACACAGATCGGCGAAAATGGCCTCTTGGAGCCATTTTGGGGCATTCGTGTACACACTGTTGCAACGCGAGTTGCGATGCGAGCTTTGCGACGCGAGCTGCGTCGGGTGGCACGAGCGCCTCGACCGCCATGGCGTGTCGGCGGCACCCCCTCGATGGTCGCCTCTCCCTTGGTCGGAAAAACAGGCTCTGCGCGAGTGGCGCCGCCGCTAGGTTAGCGTCTTCGCCGAGGCATCAACCCACACAAATCCCCGAAGAGCCACTTTTTTTTTCGCAACCTGTTAGCCTAACCGCTTCAAAGACGCTTTCATCGTAGAGTGGCCAGTCAACGAAGTCATCTATAGCGCCCTTGCCGGTCTTATCCATGAGCTCGTCGTTGATCTTCAGCGTTATCGTTACGAGCAGCGCCAGCATCGTGTAGTAGTCAAAGCGCATTTCGTCCGTGTTTGGGTCCCTGACGGGGCCAGACGCATGGCTGTACTTATTCCGTAAGCCAAGCGCGTTAGTCTGCTCGGAGTCATTAAGCATGTAGTTCAGGTACGAGGCCTCATCAGGAGTGAACAGACCGTCATGGTACTTGAGAATGCCTTGGGCTACGAGGCCATCGATTGCTTTCCTCCTCTCATTCCTGTAGCGTTTTAAGACTACGCCTCCGAAGCGCCAGATGAGGCGCAGGCAATATGCTTGCGGAGTAGGCTTGAGCTGACCCGTTGCAGAATCCTCACATATGAACCCCTTCTCTATCAGATGGTCTATGGATCTGCAGAGGGGCTCCTGATAATCCTCCCTTGTAACGCCTTCCGACAACATCAGGTCGAAGAACGAAGGCTCATTACTCTTTTTCCCCACTACGTAGACAATGAGTGGTGACTGGTCGGAAAAGAGCGGGGATGCCCAGGTTTCGAACCCCTCTCCCGCGATGGCATACTTCCTTTTGCAGAGCGCTGGAACGCTCGCAAATGATTTGAACTGTTCGTAGTCGAAATAGTCGTCCTCGATGCTCCCGCGCTTCGCGTAGAGCTGGTACTCTTTCATAGCTCGTTCAATCTCCGAGCCGATGCCCTTGCACCTGTCGAGCCAGCTACCCTCTCTCCTCGGAAGGGATATTCCAAAACCGCTTATGCCAAACTCATCGGGAAAGTAGGAAGCATAGACCCATTCAAGGGCCTCCTCCAAGCTATGACCGTGTCTCTCGAGGAATTCAGCATACGCCCCCGTCTCTAGGAAAGCAGAATTTCCTCGCTGACGAGAAGCGGGGTTCTCGCGGTACTCTCCGCAGACTCGGATGCCAAGCATCGCCATGACACCCCTCTCCTCATGTGCGTGAGCAGGCATCTGCATCAGTCCCCTTGCGTCCATGAAGTCAAAGATCCATCGGCAGTTGTTCATCATCGTCGCAGAATCCATGTGGGCCTCAAGCCACTGTCCGCTGAATATCCAGGTGAGATTAAGGCCATCAACGTTTACGCTTCTGCATGCCTGTTGCCCCATATCTATGATAACTTCCGTTATGGAACGCATGCTGTTGCCATCAGTAAACAGTTCGTGCATGCTTTCAGCATATACCCTCTTCGCCTTGACACGGACATCGGGAGATGGTCGATATTTGGGGCTGACAAGTCTGTCCGGCCATCGGGTCAAAACCTCGACGTAGTTCGAGTTCGAATGCCCCCCGTTAAGGTAGGCAAGCATGATTTCATCGAGGTCATCGTTGGTGAGAGACCTGGGAAGGGTGATTGGACGCTGGGCAAATGATCCTGTCGAGACTGTCGCCAGCCTGCTTATCACGAGTTCGGCAGCAATCTCGAACTCTCCCATTATGATGCTCCTAAGATTGTCATCGTAGCGTTTTACGAAGGCAGGTATCTCCAGTACGTATTTCAAACAGGAGGAATGGTCTGAGAGCAAAGCCTCGAGATCCTCCCCGCGAGTTATATTTTCTGCTCCACAGGAGCCAAGCAACTCCCAGAATTGCTCGATATACTGCTGCTCAAGATCCTCATACAAGCTTTGTATCCCGTTTTCCTGCAAGGATGTTCTTACATAACTGCATGCGTTCTTGAATGCCTTGAAACTCGCATCACGTAGCCTGGGAAGGTCGCACTTGTCAAAAAGCTCGGGAATATTCTCTACTGTGAGTTTGGACTGATGTGCCTCTATGGCGTCGTTGATGGATTTGATGGGTTCGGTCGCAAGCATCGGTAGGATTTCTTCAATCCGATCCCCAAAAGCCCCTGCTGCCCAATCGTATCTGTCGTAGTGAATGACCCTCATATGGTTGAAATCCCTCAAGTTGCCCCTTCTCTGCTGCCCTTGTTAGCGTCTGTCACATTCATACCATTAGTTCAGAAATCTCTACATATCATCATTTTTCTACCCATATCCTGTATGCTACAACTTAGAATATATGAGGTAAAAGGAGGGGCGATGACATCCGGTGATAACCAATTTGATCCGAGACTATTATGGCAGCTTCCGCTAATCGAACTGAATATCGATGTCCGCTTACGTCGCATGCTCATCAATGCTGGATTCAGCTCACTTGGGGAGGCATTCGACCTCAGCGACCGTGAGCTTGACTCACGGATTGGTCCTGATGCAACGGATAACATCCTTAACCTTGCGAAGTCCTTCAAGCGAAATCCCGATGCCTTCATCGAACGGGTAACCAAAAAGACGACTCCATCGAACGGAAGTCGAACTAGCATCTTGACGCAGGTTACGAGACCTCTAAGACCGCAAAAACAGTCTGAGCGCAGGGCCTACACACATCCGCAAGACTCTCGGGTCAGATATTCTGGCCATCTTCCTAACTGCGATGAGGCAAGGGCCTTAAGGGAGTTCGAAAAGAAAGCGTACTCGACCCTCTTGATCGTAGCTGACCACGCCGAGGACACATTCATAGCGGAGGCGTTAGGAATGATCTCGACAGATATCCCCTCGCTACGAGCCAACGTGAAGAAGTTGTTCTCGCACTGCCAAAAATTGTCGAATACCAACTCGTCCAAAGCTGCAGTAATGGGTCTTGGAACCGAAGCTCCTAACTCGTTCCTCCTCTACATGCTCGATTCGGTCCAGAGGCACTTCAAGGGTAGCGCCGCATGGAAGCCAGCGCTTGCCGAGCTTGGCGTCACTGACCAAGCAAGTGAACAGGGGATAAAGCGACTGCTCTATGCACGCATCCAGCGGTGGGGCTTCAAGACTTACGACGACGATGAGACTGAACTCAAGTACTACTACACGATACTCCTCCATGCCGGCCTCGCCATGTCCGATTGGGAGTCAATTTGGGATCGCCTCATGATTCCCCTCGCAAGGGACATCGAGAGGGGCAGGCTACCCGACGGTACTTACCCATCCTCAAGAGGGCTCATCAAGCTCGCCAACGACAAACACAGCGGCTACTACTTAGAGAACAAGTCTGCTCAAAACCTCATCGCAAAGGCGCCTGGCATCGTCGGCCCACTGCTATCAGGGGCACTCACCATTGCAGAGACGCTTGTGAAAAATTCAACGGGCAACAAAAACACCATAATGATGTCAAGGGGAGTACTCCCCTCCCTGTCAATGAAAGCGCTGAATAAGGTCCTTGGTAAAAAGGAGGGCAAGCCGGGTAAACGAAGTTTATCACCGCTCGTTTACTTTCCCCCCGCCGAACTGAGACTTAACCCATCCAACCAAGAGATGCCAATGCAACTCCACTGGGACCTCACCAGATTTCCGAAGAAGTACGCGGGAAAGACCATCACCTATAGGATCAACGGTACCATCTACTGTACCGCAGAAATCATGACGGGTGTGAACTCGGCAGTACTCACAGAGAGGCTCATAGAGCTAGAACCATTCCGTACATATGATGTTGAGATCGAGCTATCAAAACCTGGGGAATCTGCAGGAGGGAAACTCTTCTCCTCCCAGTCCTTCAAAGAAAACAGGCCAGGTATCTACGAGTTCATAAGGATGCCCGACGGTATACTGAGGCAAAAGGTCCGTCCCCTTCGAAAAAAGCGAGACGTCCTGTGTCTGATAGCCCCGGGATTCAAGATCATTCCCCGAAGCGGCATGACGCTTATCAACAGTGAGACACTCACGAGGGGATACTCGATTCAAACCTTCGATATGAGTGTGATGGGGTGCGGAGAAGCCTACGATCCCTCCGGAAATCAGGTATCCGCGTGGTGCGAGGGATTCAAAATCACCATAGACAAAAGTCAGCTGGTTGGCGAAGGCAAGGGAGGTTCTGACCTCTACCCTGTGATCGGAGGAGCCGAGACAGTGGACTACAATGCGGCCCTGCCTGCGATCACCATCGAAAGCCTTTCGGCAGCCTTCGAGTCTACGCAACTCAACGTTGACTGCCTGTGCGACGGGAATCGAGTCTCTGTAAAGAGAAGTGCATCCCAAGACGCAGGCACTGGTGGTACGAGCGTAACGGTACTAAGACTCGACCAGAGCGTGTTCCCCGCATTCGTGAACAAGGGGAGGCTGAGGGTCACCCACCCAGATACGGGAAGTCAGATATTGAACTACAGGTTCTCGATCGCACCGATCAGGAGAATCTCACTTGAGTCTGCAAGGATCGACGGTGATGCGGTGATGTCAACGTACGCCCTTTTGGTAGATAGAGCTTGTCGACTACGGTGGAATGACTCGTCAATCACAGCCTCTCGAGCGATACCAGAATACTTGGCCGTACCTCTCTCTGATGAGTACCTCTCTCTCAGCATCGCATCGCTCGACGATGGCAATGAGCCTGAGGTTGCAGCATACATCTTCCTCGCTGGCATCGACGTCAACGCACCAAGGGCGACCTCTGCGACGGATGGCAAAATTCATGATAGGCACGATCTTGCAAAGATGGCTCGCAAGGATGCAACGGTCTCGATAGAGTCCAGGGGGAGGCGCTCACATCGAGGAGCCCTATTATCTCTGGGTCAGGTTCCTACTTTCTACAAGTTTCTATCAGTTGAATCAAAGTACCTTATCAGCTTTCTCCATCCGATACCCGATGCCGGTGCAAGCGACGGTGAGAAGAAGACCGGCCTAACATTGAGGCTTAGCTACGACTGCGGCTGTAGGAGGGAAGAAGACGGCATACCAAGCTGTGATCTCGATCTGGGGTCACTCCTCCTCGGCTACGGATTCGGGAGATGCGAGCTTCGATACGGAACCAAGGGCAGTAGCCTCTTTCTCTCAAACCCGCTCGCTTATGACCTTCATGCGCGTTTCTCGGTGCGGAGATACGCCCGAGATTGTGTCATCTGCGACGATGTACTGGTGCCCTCCGGGTCAACAGAAATACCGCTGCCTTGGGCAGTGATACATGCACTTGCCAAGTCCGGTCAACTGTACGTGACCTTCGCAGACGAGGACCTCTTCGGAAACACCGACTTCAACAGCGGCCAACGCATTAAAATCAAAGGATAGGGTTGCCATGGATGACAACAGGTTTGATCCGATCGCAGTATCGCGACACCTCGCGAATTCATACAGCGAATACCTTGCTACGACAATCAGATTTGGAGACCCGAGTCTTCAGAAGCAGCTTGAGGAGATACTTTCGCGATCGGGATTCCTATCCAAAGGTCCGTTCCTTGAGGCGACTCCCCCCTATACCAAGGGGCTTAGTATCCGGCAGCTCGTGGAGCAAGAGACGCTCTGTGAGGGCATGCTATCCCTTGGGGCGGGCAACAGGGAGCTCTTTGACCCGGACCTCGTCCTCTACGAACATCAAGTGAAAGCTATCAAGATGGCCCATATGGGCAAGAACTACATTGTCACAACTGGAACGGGATCGGGAAAGACCGAGTGCTTCATTCTTCCCATCCTCGATGACATCCTACGCGAGCAAGCTCGAAGCGGACCCTCTGCAGGCGTGAGAGCGATGATCCTCTACCCCATGAATGCACTCGCAAACGATCAGCTTAAGAGGCTCCGATACCTACTGAGAGGAACTAAGATCACTTTCGGACGGTATGTTGGAGATACGCCGGAGAAAAGACCCGATGCACAAAATGCTTGGTCTGTCGACCACCCCGGCGAGGACCCGCTGTCCAACGAGCTGCTTTCTCGCGAGGAGATGCGGGCCACGCCACCCAACATCCTCCTCACGAATTATTCAATGCTCGAGTACCTTCTACTCAGACCTAAGGATGCTGCATTCTTCTCCTCCGTGTTCGGGTCGGGCTGGCGTCACATCGCCATCGATGAGGCCCATGTCTATTCGGGAACACTTGGGACCGAGATAGCTTACCTGTTGAGGCGACTCAAGGCGCGTGTTAAGCAGGCTACCGGTAGGGATATGAGCCTGCGCTGTTACGCCACGAGCGCAACCATGGGATCCGACAAGGACCGACCCCAGATTGCAAAGTTCGCTGGGGACTTATTTGGCGAACCCTTCGACCACGATGAGAATCCCGCCGTCATTGATAGTCTCAAAGAAGATCCGATGGCCTATTTTTGCGATGATCCGTGGGGTTCACTCCCTCCCGAGAGATGGGAAGCTCTACGAAACGCGATCGCCGATGAAAACCCCACTAGGTCAGGCCTCAAGGCAGCACTTACAGGGGCAATCCCCGACTCAAAGATTGGCAGCCTTGAAGGCAAGGATCCCCGAGCATGGCTCTCGGAGCTGCTACTCGGCGACCGCAACTCCAAGAAGGTTGTGCACCGAGTATCCTCTTCGACCTCCGACCCCCTCGATCTGACTGATCTCTCGAGGCTTACAGAGCTCGAGATTGACGGGCTGCCATGTGACACGCAAGGAGCTGCAGAGCTTTCGGCATTGGTTGAGGTCCTCTCTTTTGCTGAATTTTCGAGCGGAGTTCCCATCTTGGCAAGTCGCTATCATACTTTCTTCAGGGCGCCTGAAGGACTGTTCATCTGCCCAGACGATATGACGCTCTCCACCGAGAAAACTACAGAGCGAAAATTCGCCGATGGGTCGAGTGTCCCAGTCTACGAAGTCTCAGTCTGCAGACACTGTGGGGAAGCATACTTCCTCGGGTCAATCATCTTTACGAAAGAGTGCGCATTGCTCGACCCTAAGAGGACGAACATCGACTCGGATGACTATGCGGCGAGAAACTATTTCAGGATCCTTCGTAGCAAGGACGATTTAGATGACGCTGAAACCCTAATGTGGCTCTGCACCAAGTGCGGGACGCTTCACTCCGATCCCAATGGAGGGCCGCACCGTCACTTGCATGAGAGCAAGGACAGGGTGCCCATAGCGCAGGGAATAGCCAACGAGGACGTGGCCACGTGCGGGCACTGCGGATACCAGCACCGATACGCAATTCAGCCAATGAGAGTCTCCCCTGAGGCGGCTGGAACCATCTTTTGCTATGACTTGGTGCGAGACATACCTCCATTCGCCAAACGGGAGGAGATGAGTGACTTCGACAGCCTCTTCAAGCTCGAGGAAGACGAATCCGTACGAGGCGGAAGCGTTGTCTGCTTCTCTGACCGCAGGCAAGACGCTGCCTTCTTCGCACCGGCAATGCTCAGGACGTATAACAACATCACCCAGAGACAGATGATAAGGAAGGCAGTCGATGAGCTGAGCGGCGAAGAGGATGGGTGCAAGCCGAGTGATGTGGCAAGGTGGATAGCCAAAAAGCTCAAGACGGTCTATAGGCTCGATGGTGGTCCAGACACAGACATCGCACGGAGGGATGAGGCAAATGCTTGGGTATACGATGAGCTCATGGCTGAGGACAGCCGCAACAGTCTGGAGGGACTCGGAATCATCAAAGTATCGCCTGAGCCCCTCATAAGGCTCGCGAAAGAAAACGGGAAGGCATTCGACACGCTGGCCCGCAGGTCCGGGCCCTCATGGATGACAGCAGATGACTATATAACCATCCTTCGCGTCTGTCTGGAAACCCTAAGGGAGCAAGGTGCGCTCAAGAGGCAAGACGGAGCCCAGGAGTACATGAGGATTCGCTCCAAACAAAGTCCGGTCGTCCTAGGAGGCAGCCTTGGCTCCCCGCAGGGTACCATCCGCTTCGTCCCAATGCCCAATAGCAACGGGAATAAGCGGAGTAGGTTTGTGATGAATCTAGCACGAAAGATCCATGGAATCGACATCTCCAGAGATGTAGCCGACAGCTTCCTTGTCAACCTCTACGAGGACCTCAAGAAGATCCTAGGACAAGTCGAAAAGCAAGAGCACTCCACGTTCGTGCACAATGACACAAAGACCGAAGGTTTCCTTCTATCGGCTGACCTCTGGACACTACAATCGGCAGGAGATGATCTCGAACTCTACCTCTGCGACACCTGCGGCTGTATGCTCCAGCACGACACGGGGGGAGTGTGCCTGACAAGGAGCTGCAAAGGACATCCCCGCAGAGTCTTAGCCGCCAAGACCCTCGGGAAGGATCGTTACTACAAGCAGACCTACCGGGAGGACCCCCTTCCCATCAGGGTAGAGGAGCACACCGCGCAGCTCTCTACAAAACGCGCGGCAGCAGTGCAGCAGGACTTCATTGATGGAAAGGTCAATGTTCTATCCTGCACGACCACGTTTGAACTTGGCGTGGACGTAGGAGACCTGAGGGCCACGTTCATGAGGAACGTCCCACCCTCACCCGCCAACTACGCACAGCGTGCCGGCCGCGTCGGTCGACGCGCAGGCAAACCGGGGTTCGCAGTCACGTTTGCCCGCCTGAGACCACACGACATCGAGCATTACCGGTCTCCGGGAAGGATCATCGCAGGTAAGATCCGGGCACCCTCCTGTTACTTGTCAAATCCTTTCATTGCAATCAGGCATATCTATGCGGTCGTCCTCTCCGAATACTTCAGAAGTAGTCCGGATCGGGAGGATTACTCGAACGACTATAACAACTTCATGAGAATCTCCGAGGAGAACCCGTCAACATTAAATGAGCTTAAGAAGTTTATTGAAGGTAACCAAAGTACGCTAGAAAGACTATTTAATGACATCCTTCCAAAAGACGTCGCTGAGTCGCAGGATATTGCGATTTCCAAAGGTAGCTGGATCGAAGGACTCGTCGGCAAGGGCGGCCGTCTCCTAAAGACACACTCGCTTATACATGAAGACTGGGATCGCCTCGAGCATTCCGCATGTGTCGCAAGGGCCGAGGGAAAATACGATCGGGCTAGCATCAACATGAGGCAGCAAGGTATGCTTCTCAAGAAGAGGACCATCAGCATACTTGCCGAGTCGGGGGTGATCCCCAAGTACGGATTTCCGACCGATCTCGTTCAGCTCTCACTTGTCGAACAGGAGAACTCCCTTCCCGAGGACAGGCTTGACCTCTCTCGAGGGCTGAGACAGGCGATATATGAATATGCTCCAAGTGCAGAGATCATCGCCGGCAAGAAGGTATGGGAATCGGTCGGCATCACAAAGCCGCGCCAACGTCCTTACGAAACGAGACGCTTTGGCATCTGTCCAAACAAGAATTGTCGGTCCTTTGTCGCGCCGATCGATACTGGAGAGAATGAGACCGAATGCCCACTCTGCCACAAAAGGATAAGTCTGACCCACAGGTTCCTTATTCCTTCCAGCGGATTCAGAGGAAGGGAGAAGGCTAAGTCAGTCGCATACCTCAGAAGACCAAGAAACCTTAACTTCGTCCACATCAAGTTTGCCCAAGACTGGGGCAGCGAATGCAAGATAGAGTGGCGCGACATGCCTGGCGGCCGTCTCGGCATACGGCATGCCAACAACGGGCACCTCTATGCGATTAACTATGGACCTAGCGCGAAGGGTTTCTCTGTGTGTGGATACTGCGGGGCAGCCGCACCGACCGGAGAGAAGATTAACCATGAGGTCTGGTGCATGGCAAAGGAGACCCAAAAATATACAGGACTGGGTACAGACTTTACCACCGACGTCCTCGAGCTGACCTTCGCACTCGAAGATTATATAGCCCGGGATCACTTCGCGTGGAGATCGCTGATGTGGGCTCTCGTGCAGGCTGCCGTGTCGGTCATGAATATCCCTGAGCGAGAGATAGGGGCTACAAACTATACCAACTTCGATACCGGCGACGAGTCGGTGCTCATATACGATGACGTACCAGGAGGAGCCGGAAGAGCGTTGCAACTGAACGACAACATCGACTTGCTGCTCACACGAGCCTATAAGGGGGTCAGCGTATGCGACTGCGATGAGAGCTCCTGCTGCTACGGTTGTCTTTGTAACTATCTCAATCAGTATGAGCATGAAAAACTATCACGAGGGGCCGCAAGAGACATCTTGGAGAACCTTCTCCATGGGACAGGCCAGGAAAGTATGGAATTGTGAGGCGACTCCCCGCTGCCCTATTGGTCTTGGCGTACAGAGAACAGGGCCCCGACCCTGACGGGACAGACTGCCATATCCGGCCGTCCCTCTCGGCTCCATCGCCTGGATGCCTGGCCGAAGGGTGCGGGGACAACCGTCCTTTCTATCTGCTTCTCGCCCACCTGCACCTCACGCTGCCCACCGTGCTCCCCTGCCCCGTCACCTATCCCTCTCGGCGCTGTGGTAGACATGGAGGAATGCGCGTCACCTACGACGTTGAAGCATATGAGAAAGCGTCATCCCATGATAAGAACGTCGGGAGGTCTCGTACGACTCGCTCAGACTCTAGGTGGAGTACAATGTATCACAGTATCAGACAAAGTAATCAGGAGTCATGATGGCCATCACCGCTGCAACCGAGTCGATCTCCGCGAAGCTCCGCAAGGATGAGAAGGATCGCTTCTCCGCCATCTGCGACGAGATCGGGACATCCCCGAGCAACGCCATCCGTATGTTCGTGTCCGCGTTCAACCGTCGCGGCGGTTTCCCGTTTGACCCGTCGAACCCATACGGGTTCAGCGCCGAGACGCTTGCCGCGATGGATGACGCAGCGACAGGCAGAAACCTCTCTGGTCCCTACAACACGGTCAAGGAGGCCATGGCCGCCCTTGACAAGGAGTAGGTCATGCTGAATCTAAGATTCACCGCTAAGTTCAAGAGAGACTACAGGCGAGTCAAAAGTCAAGGTAAAAATCTCGCAAAACTCGAGATGATCCTCGAGGCGCTCCAGCGAAGGGAAGACCTTCCCGAGGCGGCGCGCGACCATTCCCTGGGCGGAGCGTATCGAGGACATCGCGAATGCCATATCGAACCCGATTGGCTCCTCATTTATCGTATCGACGAGGAGGGGCTCATCCTTATTGCCACACGCACGGGAAGCCACAGCGAACTGCTGGGGCCATGAACGTCGCCAACGCTCATAACGAGGCCTCGTTATGCCCTACCGTCACAGGACGTAGCGCCGAGGCGCAGCGCAACGAGCCCGAGCGGTCGCGACGAAGAGCGAGGTCTACCCCCATCCCCACCGGGTGCGCCCGTGTATGTTGATGCACGGCGGTCCAGCCGCCAGTGCCACCCACCCTCGTCAGGTCGCAACGCCTCACGAAGAGCCACAGCCGCTCGCACAGCCCACAGGCTCATCAGGCGAGGAGGGACACTGTCTGACACCCCGGCCACAAGGTGCATACCGACGCCAACGCAAGGACAGAGCTCACGCGAGGGATCAGCTCAATGTACTAGACGGTATGCAGCGCGTTGAGCTGGGCGAGTAGATACCACGGACTCGGTTCGCCAAGCGTGCCGGCACCTTACCGTCGAGTACCTCAGAACCTCACCCTCCGTCCTGGGTTTTCGCCTTCCTGTGATATAGCCCAGCCCCTGGCACAGCATCTTGCGATGATCCGTCGCGCCTGGGGTCGGAAGCCTCGCATGTTGTTGCCTCGCACATCGCCATGGGCCATAACATCGGGGTGCGTCAATCGACCGGCAGGTGCCTCTCTACCTATGACGCTCGTCCTATGCGGTTGCCAGCTGGCTCCAGGGCCTTATCTTGTCGAGCTCGTCGCTCATCCTCATACGCGCGAGGTCGGTGTCATACGCAGCCTGGACACGTAGCCAGTAGCCATCGCTGAGCCCGAAGAACCTGCAGAGCCTGAGGTCCGTGTCAGCAGTCACGGAGCGCTTGCCCGACACAATCTCGCCGATGCGCGTCGCCGGTACGCCGATTTCCTTCGCCAGACGGTACTTCGTTATGCCCATCGGCTCAAGGAACTCCTCCTCGAGCAGGTCACCGGGCGCCACGGGATCGATCGCCTCGTCCATCCTCCCTCACCTCCCGTTTAGTGGTAATCCACGATCTCTACGTCTTTCGGACCCGCATCGCTCCACACGAAGCAGATACGGTATTGGTCGTTTATCCGGATGCTGTGCTGCCCTTTCCTGTCGCCTCTCAGAGCCTCGAGTCGGTTCCCCGGAGGAACTCTCAGATCGTTGATAGTTCCGGCGGCCTGAAGTTGGCGGAGCCTCCTCAGGGCGATGCGCTCGAACGCCTCGAAGCGCTTTACGCGCTTGTTGGAGGCGAGCCGCTCCGTATCCGAATCTTTGAACGAAACTATCATGAACATATGATATCGTATTGCGTTATTAACGTCAAGCGTTATTAGTGCTAGGGCATGCGTGGATCTGCCTGGATACAGAGCGAATACCTTCTCGCTGGCTACGTACGTCTCCCGATTCCAGTGAGGGCCCGCTGTCCCTCAACCTGACATCCCGGCGCTTCCTTAGCCCGCTGGACACAGGCCCGATCCGTCGCCTGCCCGAGGGCCTGCGCCCAGCTGCAGGGACCCATGGGCCGCCGCCCGCGCGCGTCGGCCGTCTCCGGCGACATGCGGCATGAGGCCCTAACCCACGGGGCGGGGACGCGCGTCAGCCGCGACGTCGCGGTCGCCAGCGGGCGCGCAGCGGTCGCCAGGCCCGCAGGGGACGGCGCCGGTGCCGCAGGGGGAAACGCGCGTACGAACCCATGGAGGGGCGTAGCCTGACCCGACGCCTCACGGAAAGGCGCAGTCTGCGGCCCCCGCGTCGCGCAGAATGCGCCTTTCCGTCACATTACCGCCCGGGAGACGCGGGACCAAACCCCCCGCCAGCCTGCGGGGCACTATGGAGAATGCCTCAACTGGGCAAATGTGCTCGAGCAACCCCC
>ERZ772967.463-NODE-463-length-32997-cov-7.863002_pt1 | contig 32997 bp, 30 predicted proteins | sample MGYA00511677_ERZ772967 | MGnify/ENA primary metagenome ERZ772967 (study PRJEB29015, sample SAMEA2737931) | human oral metagenome | biome: human oral; feature: human-associated habitat; material: dental | place: China | collected 2146 ...
ACCCTCCACTGCCTCCTGCTGGACGCCTGATGTCCGACTCGGCCTCGACGACGCCAGCCGACTCCCTCGGCGGGGAGCTGCGGCGGGCCGTCGCCGGCCTGCTGCTCGGGGCCGGGACGCCGGCGCGCTTCACCTGGCCGGTGCGCCTCGAGCCTGAAGGAGCTCAGGAGGGGCTGGCGTCCGGTGCCGCGCAGTTGCCCGGGCGCCCCCGGGTCGTCGTGCGTGAGCTGCGAGCCGAGGATGAGGAGCCCTGGAAGGAGCTGCGGCTGGCGGACAACGACCGACTCGCCCCCTGGGAGGCCACCCTGCCGGCCGGCGGCGGGGAGACGCTGAGCACCTTCCCCGTCTTCCTGCGCCGCCAGACGCGCCGGGCCAGGCTCGCCGAGGCGATGCCCTTCGTCGTCGAGGTCGACGGCGCCTTCGCCGGGCAGATCGCTGTCGACCCGATCATCTGGGGTGCCACGCGCAGCGCCCAGGTCGGCTACTGGATCGGCTCGGCCTGGCAGAGGCGCGGGATCATGCGCCTGGCGGTGGCCCTCGTCCTGGACCACCTGCTGGGGCCGGTGGGGCTGCACCGCGTGGAGATCAACGTGCGCCCCGACAATGAGCGCAGCCTGGCCCTGTGCCGCGGTCTCGGGCTGCGCGAGGAGGGGCTGCGCCGCGGCTACATGCACATCAACGGCGCCTGGGCCGACCACGTCTCCTTTGCGGCCCTCGCCGAGGAGACCCACGGGCCCGAAGGTGTCGGATTCGAGCAGCGACTCGCGCGCGGGTGACGATTTGTCACGGCGGTCGCGCCGGTTAGGGGTGGGGCGCTCGCGGGGGTGCGGCGGATGTGCCGACGGCGCGTTCGGGCAGGCTGTCTGCCGGTCGGTCACGGCGTGGCCAGGGAGGCGGAAGAAACGGGTGTGACTCATGTGGTGGCAGAGGTGTCGTGCTGACGCTGTGACATCGTGAATCCCAGGTATTTCGAAGGAAAGTCGGAGTGTTCCTGCTCGGGGACGAGGGTGGGCGCACTTACGGTTGCGGTGTGGGAATCGAGATCTGGGCAGTCATCGCCCTCATCACGGTTCTCTCCGTGTACCTCCTTCCGCTTTTAGTGGGGCGCCGCGAGATGGCTCGCCGCTCCAACGTCCAGGACCGCTACTCGGCTGAGCTGCGGGTCCTGGCCACGGGTGCGGCCGCCGTCGAACGCGACGACACCTGCGCGAACAGTGGGCATGCGGAGCTCTTTCGACGTCGACCGGAGGTGAGGGTGATGAACAGGCCCGCCGTGAGGAATGTGCGTGCCCTGCGCACCGAGCGCGAGCTCGACCATGCCCGTCAGGTTCACGCCCAGGGGCGCGAGCGTCGTCGGGTAGCCGCCTCGCACCGCGGGATCGTCGCCAGCGTCCTGCTCGGAGTCTCGCTCGGCGCCTGGGTGCTGGGCCTGGTCACCGCGCTGCCGTGGTGGCCCGCCCTGCTGCCCTCCGCCCTGCTGGGAGCCTCGATGGTGGCCGGGCGCCGCGCCGCTCTGGCCTCGGCCGCAGCGGACCGCCGTGAGCGCCGCCGCATCGCCGAGCTCGAGCAGACCCTGGTGACCCTGACCGGTCGGCGCTCCTCGGCGTCGGTCGTGGCCGCGCCCCGCTCCGTCGTCGACGGCCCTCGCAGCGCCTCCAGCGGTTCGGTCAGTGCTGTCAGCGCCAGTGCGGCCTCACCCGCCGTGTCGGCGGTGTCGGCCGAGTCTGTCGAGGCTGCCGGCGACTCCGGCGCGCAGGACTCCTTCATCGAGCGCCTCGCCCGCGAGGGCGCCCAGCGGTCGACCGTGCGCACTGCGTCCGCCGAGTCCGCGGTGTCCGCTGAGACCGCCGCCAGCAGCCCCGCCGAGGCCACCGGCACCGCTGCCGTCCGTCCCTCCCGAGCCGTCGACTCCGAGGAGGAGCGCCTGGCCGAGCTCGACGCCGACCTCGATGACGAGACCGCCGCAGCAGTGGCCGCCGAGCGCGAGGCGGCCCGCCGCGCCTCGGTCTACGTGCCCTCCCGCCACGCCGGCCGGGTCACCCGGGACATGGGCGTGCGCGAGGCGGTCTCCCGCGACGGCGACGAGGAGAGCTCGCCGCGCACCAAGGACTTCGTCGCCTCCCTGCCTGCCTCGGCCTCCCGCGGCCTGCCCGGTTGGGGCAAGCTCTTCGCCGAGGCGACCGCCATTGAGCAGGAGGCTCAGGAGCGCGCCGCTGCGGCCCCCTCCCCGCAGGTCGCCGCCGAGCCGGCCCGGCGCACCGCCACGGCCTCCGCCCAGCCCGCCCCCCAGACTGCCTCCGAGCCGGCCCGCCCGGCCGCCCGCCCACAGGCCCCCGCCGCTGCCCCGGTTGAGGTGGAGGGAGTCGTCAAGGAGGAGGCGACGACGTCGACCCCGCCCCAGGGCTGGCGACCGGTCCACGTCCCCGCCCCGACCTACACGCTGGCGGCCCGAGCCCCCCGGCGCTCCTACGCCGACCCGGTGGTCGACCCGGGCACCTCCGCACCGGTGCCCGCGCGCCCGCAGTCGGCCCGCGCCTACATCCCGGCTCCCGTGGAGGATGAGGAGGAGCTCTTCCATCCCATCGACCTCGATGCCATCCTCGAGGGGCGCCGCGCAGCCGGCGAGTGATCGTCAGGCCGTGTGGTGTGGGTGCTCGCCCAGGCAGCTCTGGCGAGTCCGGCGCGGTGGGCTGGCTCACCGCCACCGAACTTGCCAGGACGCCTGGCAGCGGTGCTAGGATCAACCCGCACTTGGGGCTATGGCGCAGTTGGTAGCGCGTCTCGTTCGCAATGAGAAGGTCGGGGGTTCGAATCCCCCTAGCTCCACGTAATCGGCAACGTTCGAACCTTGCCCCGCTTCAATGCGGATGGAGTTCGGGCGTTGCCGTTCTTCGTTTTCGCGGCCGTGTCGAGGATCGTCGCGACGGGCTTGGTGGCCTCAATGATGACCTGTTCCTCGTCGTCGAGACGGTTGCGGGCCAGCCGGTCGACCTTGTTGATGATGCAGTACTTCACCTCGTGCGCGCCGATGTAGTCGAGCATTTCCTGGAGTGCTTTGCGGTGGGCGGAGTTCGCGGACTCGCCGGGCTCGATGAACTCCGCGATGATGACCGCGTTCAGTTGCTCGGCTTTCCGGCCGGCGGCTTCGCGTTGCGTGGGGATCGGGAGGCCTTCTGCGAGGCCGTTGCGAGCGGCCTGGCCCTTGGCGGAGACCCACAAGTAGGAGATGGCGGGGAACTTCCCGTCCGGCAGGATCTTGTTTCGTTCTTCGTGTGGGGATGAGTTGACGAGTGCGCGGAGCGCGGCGAGGTCGATGCCTGCGGGCTCTGTGATGTTCATGGTCGTGACTGCCTTTCCGGTGCTGACCCGCTAGGGGGTGGGTGTGGGGCCCCGGGTGGCGGTCACGTGCAGCAGAAAAAGGTGCATCCCGGCCGTAACAAATGCGGTCGAGCCCTTCGAAAAGGTGCCGGTAGCGCTCAATGGATCGCGACCTCTCCGAAGCCCGCGCCTCAGGGACTGGGTGACTACCTCCGGCACACGCCTGGACTGCGACCGCACCACTCGCCGAACCGCATGGCCTGGCGAGCCAGCAGCACTAGCGGTCGAAGACGTATTCATCGTGAACCGGGAAAGTTGGTCGACTTCGTCATCCACCAGTCCGCCCAACGGCAAGCCAGCGAAAACGCGTTCTACGACGGAGCCGACCCCGAGACCGGGGAGGTAACCGGCTGATAGTGCGCACCTACCACCGCAAGACCACCTGGCCCTCCGCAGACCGGAAACTGCGCGTCATCTTCACCCATTGAGAGGAGATCGATGCGGAGAAGATCGCCGAAGTCCTCATCCGCGTGGCGCTGCGCAACGCTGGGCAACACAACGCCACTGGGGCCGCCGGTACTTGGCTTCAGCAGCTTGTTGGCCGGTCAGCGGTAGAATCAACGTGTACGTGTAGCCATGAGTGGTCTGATCGACGCTGCGCCGAACGGCGGAAAATAGGCGCGACCGCTTCATTGGGTGACTGGCCCTGCTTGAAGGAATCTACATCGCTGCGATCTGCCGCACTCACCTCAGACAGGGAGATCCCGAACGCCCTAAGGATGCCCTGGCCGGTGTACTCGGTCGGCACGTTGGTGACACTCGGGTAGGGAGAAGGCCTCCGCGATTGGTGGTGTCTGACGTCACCGAAGTGGAGGCCTTCTCTTGGTCCACCGTAATGCGCGGCTCACTGTCACGGGCCGGCTGATTCTCGTGCGCCGGGTCCTAGCCGGCCGTCCCGTCTCGCATGTCGCGAAGGAGATGGGCGTCTGTCGTCAGTGCGCGCACCGCTGGCTGACTCGCTATCGCGCCCACGGCGAAGCTGGCTTGTCAGACCGGTCATCGCGTCCGGTCTCGTCACCATCGGCGACACCGGCGCAGACCGCGGCGGCGGCGGTCGAGCTGCGCAGTCGTGAGCGGCTCGGACGTGACGACATCGCCCGGGCCTGCGGGGTGAGCCCGCGCACCGCGTCCCGCCTGATCGCCCGGGCCGGCCTTCCGGCGCTGCACGAGCTGGACCCAGTTACCGGGATCGCGTTGCGCGCCTCACGGCGCACCCAGGTCCGCTACGAACGTGACGCTCCGGGCGATCTGATCCACGTCGACGTGAAGAAACTCGGCCGCGTCCCCGAAGGCGGCGGCTGGCGCGTCGAAGGTCCCGACGCGATCGACCACAACCGCGGTCGGGTGAAGTCCACCAAGCTCGGGTTCGACTATGTCCACGTCGCCGTCGATGACCACTCCCGGCTCGCGTTCGCGCAGATCCTGCCTGACGAGAAGGGCACCACCTGCGCGGCGTTCCTCACTGCCGCAGCGGAGTTCTTCGCCCGCCATGGCGTCCAGATCCGCGAGGTGATGACCGACAACGCGAAGAACTACACCGTCTCCACAGCGTTCCAGGGCGAGCTGACCCGCATCGAGGCGAAACACATCACCACCCGACCGCACTGTCCCTGGCAGAACGGCAAGGCCGAGCGCTTCAACCGCACCATGCAGGAGTACTGGGCATACCCAGCGCCCTACGTCTCCAACCAGCACCGCGCCGACGCCCTCGCGCCCTGGCTCGAGCACTACAACTACGCTCGACCCCACACCGCCTGCGACGGCCAGCCCCCCCCATCAACCGGATGCCACCAACCTCATAACCGAGTACACCTAGACCCGTGATCCTCGTCCTTCTCGACCGGGTTCGGAGGCGGTCAGCAACATCGCCGCCGCAGACTCTGCCCGCAGGCCGGCAGGATTGAGTCCGCCGCATGGGCGCCAGCGGCGCTGAAGCCAAGCCTTCATTGAGCGGCTGCTTGCACCAGTGGCCTACCGGATGCGGACCGCGCGGTGCGTTCCGGAGGTCGTGTCGGCGTTGACCCGTATGATGAACATGCTAGCCTAATTAAAAGGAGTGCGTCTGTGGTAGTGCGATACATGGGTACGAAGCGCCACATGGCCGACCATGTGCGCGACGCCATCGCTGATCTTGGGCCGGACGGCCGAGTAGTTGATCTTTTCTCGGGCATGGGTAGCGTAGCGGAGAGCCTGCAGGAGACCGCGTCGGTCGTCACGAACGATGCCATGAGCTTCACCGCAGCTCTGTCGCGTGCTCGTTTCAGGGGAGCCGATCGTGATTCGACCTCGGCGGAGGTGGTCGAGCGCCTGCGGGCTGCATATGAGGCCAGAGTCCGAGAACTAGAACGCGAGTACAAGGCCGAGTTGACGCGGGAAGTCGTAGCTCTGGGGGGGGCTCGGGCTGATCTCCTCGACTATATGGACAAGGCGCAACACGTCGGCAACTCCAGCGCACGGCGTCGCGCGGCGCGGGTCGCTGCACAATCCAGCAGTTCCGATCACTATTCATTGGCGAGTTTGTACTTCTCTGCCGGATACCTCAGCCTCAGGCAATCGATTCAAGTAGATGCTTTACGCGCCGCGATTGACGCGGACCCTCATCTTGATGAGCGAGACTGGATGCTCGGTGCTTGGATTGCAGCAATATCGGTACTGGTGAATGCTCCTGGTCATACTGCCCAGTTCCTACGTCCGAACTCAAGTTCGGCACACACGCGAATTGTTCGCACCTGGAAAAGGTCGATCTGGGACGAATTTTCGGTAGCGCTCGACACTGTCTCGCAGGTTGGCACGGAGCCATGGAGAGATGATAACTCCGTGTATGTCGGAGATGCCCTTGACCTTGTGAGTGCCGGAGAGTTGCAAGACATCGGTTTGGTGTACGCGGATCCACCGTATACCAAGGATCAGTATAGCCGTTACTACCATATGTACGAGACGCTGTACCGGTACGATTTCCCGGACTCAAGCGGGGCAGGCCGGAATAGATCAGACCGATTTACCACCGGATTCTCACTGAAATCCTCTGTCGTCGCGTCATTCCATGACCTATGCCGCAATGTAGCGCGCATGCGCGTCCCGCTGGTGATCAGTTATCCATCGAGCGGCCTTCTAGGTGATGCCGGAGAAACTGTCTCAGATATTGCCCTTCAGTACTTTGGCAACGTTCAAACGTTGTCCTACACCGCAAATCACTCAACCATGGGCGCCTCAACTGGGACGTCCAAGAAGTCGGCAACGGAGAATCTCTATGTCTGTCTCGTCTGAAACAGAGGCCCGAGAGTCGGCCTCGCAGAACGTCACCGCTGAGCTTCGCGAGCTAAACGTGTCGGACGTCATTCCTAATGAACGGAACCCACGCCTCGACTTCCCACAAGACGAACTCGATCGCCTCACGGAATCGATTGATCTTGAGGGTGTCCTTGTCCCCATTGTTGTGTACTCGAAAGACGACAAGTTTGTGCTCGTCGACGGTGAGCGTCGATTCAGATGTGCCCGCGAATTGGGCCACAATAAGATTCCTGCGCTGATCACCAAGGAGCGTAGCGATCGTGAAGTTCTGCAGCAGATGTTCAACATTCATCTCATTAGAGAGCCTTGGCGTGACATCCCAACAGCAAAAGCGCTCCAGCGATTGTCTGAAAAAATCAAAGAGTCGAGTGGTCGAGAGCCCAGCGACAGAGAGATGCGTGATCTAACTGGGCTTTCCAGTGAGCGAGTACGACAACTCCGCTACGTCGTCACGCTTCCCGATCAATGGCAGACTTACATCCGGGACGAGACTATTCCACTAAACTTTTTCTGGGAGCTAAAGAAGAATGTTATCGACGCTCTACGCAACAACCGACCGGCCATCTTGGACGAGTACGGCGAGGATCGAGTCAGCGACGCGTTTGTGCAGAAGCGGCTCGATCAAGTGATAACTGACACGGTGAGTTTGCGTAAGGTCTCTCCGATCATCAAGTTTGCCGCTCAAGATGCCAAGACGAACGGAACTGGCGGCTCAGCGCTCGATACCTCGATTCGTAATCTAATCGAGAAGCCCGAGGCTACGATCGGTGACGCTTACGAAGAAACCGTCCAGATGATGGTTGAGGTCGACAAGCTAGGACGCCAGACCTCTACCATGGTCGCCGCGTTTGCCCGTCTCCTCACTAAGACGGCAGACACCTCTGACCGCGACGAGGTGGTTCGTCTCGGACGAGATCTCATTCAGCAAGTCTCAGCGTTAATCAGTGCAGATGAGCATAAAAACGGAAACTGAGGGCGAACTCGTGGAAGAGATCGTCGAAGAACCATCCCGAGGTAGACCTGTAGGTGCCGCCGACGTTGAGAAAGCCGCTGCACGCATCTATGCGAACACGTCAGGTCGCGACTGGGTTGTTGACATTAAACTCGATCTCGGGGCTAAGTACTGGGTGCCGAACGCTGTCTCAGATGATGGTACACGACTCCTTTATGTCTTCCTGCAAGAGGAACTACCAAGATATGTTCGCGAACGCCTCAACCTAGCGACCAAGAGAGGAATCAGACCAACATTGGCGCTGGAACTTCCCTCATTGTTCAAGCCGGACATTGTTGAGTTTCTCGTCAGCATAGATGCCGACGTGATCGTCCTCGATGATTACGTTGCGTCTAGACAGCTCGATCCTAAGTCTGTGCTTGTGGCATTGGCCGACGTCGAAGTGCCGGTCTCACCTGACCTCCGGCGGAGCGTTGCGAAGACAGTATGGTCGCGCATCGGTGACGGTACGTCACAAGAAAAGGGGAGGCGACTAGAAGAGCTCCTCGCATTCACCTTTGGTCAGGTGCAGGACCTGAAGGTCGTCGAACGTAACTACCGAACCGAGACTGAAGAGATCGACCTCGTCCTTCAAATTGACAATTTCAGTAAACGCGTGTGGCAGAAGTCGGGTGTTCCCTTCATTCTTGTTGAGGCCAAGAACAGGTCCGACAAGGCGTCACAACCGATGGTCTCGACACTGATCACCAAGCTTCAGACAAAGCGTGGCACCTCGCGAATCGCGGTTCTCGTGTCGCTGGCGGGATTTACCGATGATGCTCGGATGCAGGAGTTGCGCTTTTCGATTCAGGATCTTTGCGTCGTGATGATTGACCGAGCCCAACTGGAGAACTTGCTATTGGCCGACGATATTGACGGTGAGTTCGAGAGGCTCGTGCGACAGGCGCTGCTGCGGTAAACGCGGTGCGGCACGTAAAGCCGGTTTTCTTCAGAAGTGTCTCTCTATCGAGCGTATCCCTGCGTGTCTCTAAGTTAGAATCCCCGCCCGGAGGAGATGCGTGCGCACCGTCCCTGCGTCGTTCGTGATTATCCGCAACGTCTGTCTATCCTCGTAGCGTCGTTCGGCTTCCAGCAGCATCGCGTTGGTCAGCCGGGGGGGGTGCCTCTATGTGGTGTGTCAAGCGGCGGTGGGTAGCTGTGCTGCTGGTTGGGGGTTGTAGAGGGCTCCGTTTCGGATCGTGGCGTGCAGGGTCAGGATGCGGCGGTGGGCCAGGGTGAGGACGGCTTGGCCCGGGCGTTTGCCTTGGTCTCGTTTGCGCTGGTAGTAGGCGCGGCTGATGGGGTCGGATCTGAGGGAGGCGAAGGCAGACAGGAACATGGCGCGTTTGAGGCGCTTGTTGCCGGCGTGGGAGACGTGCTCGCCCCTGATCGAGGATCCTGACCTCCTGGTCACCGGTGCCAGGCCGGATGTGGGAGGCCAGTTGGGCCCTGGTGGTGAAGGTCTTGCCCAGGGTCTCGGCCAGGAACACGGCGGTGGTCGGGACCCCTGATGCCGGGCATGGGTGGTCAGGACCAGGCAAGAGAGGGTGGGCCACCCGCCAGGGCCCAGGCACGGTCGGCGATATCGGCCCTTTGGGTGTGCAGGGCGATGAGCTGGCGGGCCAGGTGGGGCAGGACCGCCCCGGCGGCATCAGTGCCTGCCACCGTCACGGTCTGTTTGTCCAGGGCATCGCAGATATGCTGGGCCCAGGCGGCATGGCGGCGGGCTCCGTGCTTGTTCAGCCTGGCATCGATGCGTGCCTTGCCGGCCTCCTTGTTCAGCGCGGTGGGGGCGGGGGTGGGCCGTTATGGCCTCCAAGATGGCGTCGTGCTCCAAGAGGGATCCCAGGACGGCCTCGAGGGCGGGGCGGGGTCTGGGTGTACAAACCCCGAATCCGGTTGGAGACTTGGTTGACCTGACGTGCCAGGTCCAAGTCAAAACCAGTCAGCATGCCCAGGGCTGCAGTGTCCTCATCCGAAGTGCTGATAGCTCTCAGGGTGTGAGGCATGGTGCGGGCGGCCTGGGCGATCACGGCTGCGTCACGCTTGTCGGTTTTGGCGCTTCCCGGGGTCAGGTCGGCGATGCGCCTCATCGACAGTCCCGGCAGGTAGCCCACCGCGACGCCCATGTCCTGAGCCACCGCCACGGCCAGGGCCCCGATAGTGGCAGGCTGGTCCACGACCACCAGCACACGGCCGTGCTCTTCCAGGCGCTTGTACAGGTCCCGTAGACGGGACTCGTCATTGGGTAGGGCTCTGTCATGGATTCTCCGCCCGTCCCGGTCCAGGGCTGTGGCCCAGTGCTCGCTCTTACCGACGTCGATACCGATGAAGACGCCGATATCCTCAGTTTCCATCTCCGCGCTCTTTTCACCGTGTCGCAGAGGGCCAGCCAGTGGACGACCGGTCCCGCACCCACGTTACGAAAGACCACACATACAGCGGGTCGTTCCCCTTATCAGCGGTCACCAGTGTCCGGCTGCTGTGGGTGACTTTCGCCCCCCGGATCATCTACGGACAGGGGCAAGACATCATGCCCACAGCAGCTGGCCCAGCTCCGGACCACCCGGAACCACAAACAAGGTAACGGGGCAGGCTGGGGCATAGCACTCCAAACGCCCACGAAAAGCCTCCCTGCCTATATCAATGTCTCGTTTTCGCGTTGGTGCTATCGCGCTCGGCCAGGGCTGCGAGGGTGCGCAGCTGCTTGCGCATCATCACCAGATCGCCCCAGGCCAGCAGATACCGGCGGGCGCGGCCCAGAACTCGTCCAATCGGTGGCATCCACATCACCGCCGACAGGCGCGTGCGCTCCGCGTCCGCCGCCTCAATGCTGTAGGTGAGGTCGATTGCGCCGAACGCCGCCGTCGGCCAACCCTCCTTCATCCGCAACCTCACCGAGGACGGTGCCGCGAACCCGACCAACTCGAAGATCGTCATGAAGGACTGGCCGACCTCCAGTCCGGTCAATGAGGGATCGGCTTCGCGCGGACTGCGCCGCCCGAAATTGTCCAGCCAGTCGTAGGAGTACGGTGCGCGCCGCAACTGACACACCCACCCGAACACCGTCTCCGCAGGCGCGTCCACGACAACCGAGCGCACCACCGGCCGAGCGTCCGCCGCACCGGCGGGGGCCAGGAGCTGGGCATCGGTGGCCGGCTCGCCCCATACCCACGGCAGCCCGCACCTCCGCCGCATACGCGGAGCGTTTTCGGCAGTATTAGAAAGCACTTTCTAATACTATGGCAGTGCTCCGGCCTCGCGGTGGCAAAACCGTGCGGTTGTGGTTATGGGCGCGAGCGTATGAGGGCAGTCCTCTATGCATAGATACCTAAATACCTGGATGATTGATTCTCGGGTGGGAGAAGTGATCGTCCCATGTACTTCTACGATGGCCGATGGACTCGGGCGCGGCGGGGATTGGTGTGATTTCGCGGTTTTGTTGCGCGGGTCGGGCGACGTGGGGGTTAAGGTCGCGCGGGGTGATCCTTCATCTGCCGATGTCGAGGCTTCGCAAGAGGGCGGGGGTCAAGGTTGCGCGGGGTGATCACGTCGCGGGGTACGGTGGCGCCCAGCGGGTTGGGCGTTCGGGTGCCCGGACGGAGCACACTGGAATAGTGGACGTACTTTTCCAACGTGGACGTGCTTTTCTCTCATCCTTCTGAGGTTTGCCCTCAGAAGGATGAGAGAAAAGCACGTCCACGCGACGAAGGTACGTTGACGTTGAGTTGTTGAGGCGCACGCTCCGCCCCGCACCCCTGTTGGACTCAATCATCTAGATGCCTAACCGCTTCACGGCGGCCCGAAGGAAGATTGAGCCATTGGAACGCGGTCACCTCACCATCTTCGCAAGATGGCGGCATCGAGTCGCGGCTCGATCCGTTTGGCGGGGCTCGCTGAGCCAATGCGGGGGCGCGCTTGCGGCGCCGTTCCGCCGTCCGGAGCGGGGAGAGGGCGGGGCTCGTCTCAGTGCTCGCCCTGCCGGCGCGCCGTTCAGGCATCCAGTGGGGTCAGGACGGCGATCGTCCACTTATCGCCGTTGCGCACGAGCTGGTACATACTCCGCTCGTCCGGGGCGCCGCCGTGGTGGTGCCAGCTCACGTCGGCCCAGATGCTGTGCCCGGTCGCTGCGACGACCTCCATCGCGGCATCGCTCCTGGAGACGCCCTCGTACTGGCCGAAGGCCCCGGCGAAGAACTCCTCGGTCTGGCGAGCATCGGATACGGCGATGGCCTGCTCCGGGAACTCGATCAGCGCGGGCACCGCGTAATGCTCGGCGATCGCCTTCGCGTCGCGATCGAGCAGGGCGCGGGTGTAGGAGTCGAAGAATTCCCGGGAGATGATGTCGTGGCTCTCGTGGTTCTCATGGATCTTGTGGCTCATGACAGCCACACTATGCAGATACCCTGACACGCCTATGTCATGGTTACTCTGGTGTTCGTGAATCAATCCCCTGGACAGGCTGCGGCCGCGTCTCGCGACTCCCATCTGACTCTGCGGCGAGTCGAGCGCCAGCAGTACCTCATCGAACGGTTGCACGCGAGCCGGACCAGGCTCACCCACGGGCGTCTCGCCGGCGAGCTCGGCGTCACCGAACGCACTATCGCCCGTGACATCGAGCGCCTGATCCATTCCGGAGTCCCGATCACCGCGGTCCCGGGCCGCGGGGGCGGCGTCGCGATCGAGAACGTGGCGCCCGTCGGGCCGATCGACCTGGACCTGCCCGAGATCGCCGCCCTCATGGCCAGTCTGGCTGCCGTGGGCCCCACGGTCAGCGCCTCCGCGGCCTCCGCCATGAACAAGCTCGCCACAGCGCTGAGCCCCGCAGCGCTGAGTCCACAGTGCTGACTGACCCCATCAACCACGGGCGCGCCGCGGCAGCGCAGACCCCCTGCTGTCGTCGAGGGCACTACAACGAGCGCGACGCACGCATCCTCGTGATGCTGCGCTCCATCCTCGGCATTGAGGAGAGTCGGTATCGACGACGATTTCATCAGGATCGGAGGTGATTTGCTGACGGCCGTGCATCTGGCCAACTCGATCCAGCGGGAGATGCCCGCGCGGATCTCGATTCGCGATGTGTTCGGCCACTCGACGGCGCGTCAGCTGCCCGACCGTCGTGGACAGCGTCGGAACCGACGTCGAAGGAAGAGGGCGAGATCTAGCTTCTGCCCCGTGTTCTGAGCCTGGTTCATGATTGTAAGGTAAGGCATGGCTTTTTGCGGATGTCCCAGGAGTCCGCTGGTGCTGGCGGACGAGGAGCGTGAGGCGCCGGCGCGGCGAGCGCGTGGGCGGAAATCTGGCGGCGGTTCGCGGTGCGCTCGAAGATAGGCGACGGGTGCACTGGGCTGTCGGGCTCAGGGCGACGACCTGTGTTCCCGCTGACGCCGGGTCCGCTCGAGAAGCGTGCTCACGACTGCTTTCGTCGGTACCGCAGGCCCTGGGCCCCTTGCAGTTGCTTCCGCCTCGCTTCCACGGTCCGGCCACCGCTCAGTCCGGGCCGTCGAGAAAAACCTTTGTAACCGGATCTGGGCCTGAACCGAGAACCCGAACTCGCTCGTGCGAACCAGAACCACGGGACAGGGCCTTACTGCATCCGGCCGGTCGATGGGCGGAACGACCAATGCATGACACGGGGCTCGTCATGTTCTTTCCGGTCGCCTTGGACCTCATCGCCAGCCCCGATAAGAGCTTCACGAACCGCCTGAGCGCAGCAACAGAAAGAGTAAGGAGCAGTCATGAGTCAGACACCGCAGGAACAGACGACCGCCCAGCCGAACCGACGGATGACCATCGTCGACTTCATGACGATCGGCATCTTCTTCGTCATCAACATGGTGGTCGGGGTGATCATCGCCTTCATCGGCATCACGCCCATCACCTACGTGATGATCACCCCGCTGCAAGCGATCATCCTGGGCATCCCGATGATGCTGTTCTTCTCCAAGGTCCGCAAACCGGGCATGCTGCTCGTGTTCGAGATCCTGACCGGTCTGGTGAGCATCCTCCTGGGGCTCGGCCCCTTCGTCCTCGTCAGCGGCGTGATCATGGCCCTGATTGGGGAGTTCGTGCTGTACACCGGCGGCTACACGAGCGCCAAGCGCAGCGTGATCGCCTATGCCCTGATGTCGCTGACCTCGACGGCCACCTACATCCCGCTGTTCTTCGCGACGGAGAGCTATCTGGCTTCCGACGTCAAGGGCAGGTACGGGGACGACTACCTGCAGGGCCTGACGGAGATCGGACACATGAGCTGGGTGTTCGCGGTGATCATCGTCGGCACCTTCCTGTGCGGAATCCTCGGCGGGGTGCTCGGGCAGCGAATCTTCAACAAGCACTTCCGCCGCGCGGGCATCGTCTGATGCCACTGACCCTGCCGGGCTTGGGGAGGCCGACCGCAGGACTGCAGCTGGACCCTCGTACCAAGGTGCTGGTCGTGCTGGTCGTCTCCTGGATTCTCCTGTCCCCGTCGGGGACCGAGACGAGCATCGGCGCAGGAATGCGCTGGTTCCTGATTGCTCTGCCCTGCATCTTGTTCATGGCCTCGGGACTGGTGGTCGCCGGGCTGCGCTACGTGGTGAGCTACGCGATCATGGCCGGAGTGCCGCAGCTGGTGTGGCGATTCGCGCAGTCGGGCAACTGGGATCACGGTGTTCCCGGCATCCTGCTGGCCTGGCTGGGTGGACTCTCGCTCATCCTGCCCGGCACGACCTGCTGCTGGTACACCCTGCGTACCACCTCCGCCAGCGAGTTCATCGCCGCGATGCAGCGCATGCGCTGTCCCGACGCGCTGACGATCCCGGCGGCCATCATCTTCCGCTTCTTCCCGACCATCGGGGAGGAGTACCGCGACATCAAGACGGCGATGCGGATGCGCGGCATCTCGGGCCTCCGCAACCCGGTCGCCATGCTGGAGTACCGTTTCGTGCCCCTGCTGGTCTCGGTCGTCAGCATCGGCAACGAGCTGTCCATGTCCGCTGTGACCAGGGCGCTGGGATCGGGGCGCAGGAGGACGACCATCTGCACCATCGGGTTCCGGGCCGCGGACGGCGTGCTCATCGGGCTGCTGAGCGCGTGTCTGGTCATCATGATCATGGGAAGGACGTCAGTGGCATGATCGAGTTGCGCAACGTGACGATGTCCTACGGCCAGGATTCCGCCGAACCGGTGCTCCGCGACATGAACCTGCAGGTGGACCGCGGTGAGCTGGTCCTGCTGTGCGGGGAGTCGAGCTGCGGCAAGACAAGCCTGCTGCGGCTCCTCAACGGCGTGGCGCGGTATTTCTTCGACGCCCGGATCTCGGGTGAGGTGCTGCTCGACTCCCAGCCGATCATCAACGCCGAGGCCCACGACATCGCTCAGACCGTCGGGTCGGTGTTCCAGAACCCCAAGTCCCAGTTCTTCACCCTTGATGTGACCAGCGAGCTGGCCTTCGGATGCGAGAACCTGGGGGTGGAGCCGGCCCGGATCGAGCAGCGCATCGCCGAGGTCGCCCGGGAGTTCAGCATGGAGGATCTGGTCCGCAGGCAACTCGTCGAGTTGTCCGGGGGGCAGAAGCAGAAGGTGGCATGTGCGGCCGTGGCCGCCATGCAGCCTCACGTGCTCCTGCTGGACGAGCCCTCCTCGAATCTTGATATGGCTGCCATCGGCGAGTTGCGGGAGATCGTGGCCCGGTGGAAGCAGCAGGGGCACACGGTGATGGTCGCCGAGCATCGCCTGTACTACCTCGCGGATCTGGTCGATCGGGTCGTCTACATGGACCGCGGCCGCATCGGCCGGGAGTTCACCGGTGAGCAGTTCCGCTCCCTGAACGACCACGACCTGCAGGAACTCGGGCTCCGGTCCACCCATCCGGTTCCCGAGCCCGTCGGCGCTCCCGCGACCGGCGCCGGTGAGGTGGTCGGTGAGGTGGTCGTGGACTCCTTCGCCTTCCGGTATCCGAAGGCGCCCCGTCTCGCCATGGACATCGAGCACCTGGTGCTGCCCGAGGCCCAGGTGATCGGCGTCGTGGGGCGCAACGGCGCGGGCAAGACCACCTTCGTGCGTTCGCTGACGGGCCTGGAGCCGCGATCGAGGGGGGCCCTACGCCTGGCGGGCGCCGAGCTGTCCAGGCCCAAGCAGCGCCTGCGGCACTCCTACCTCGTGATGCAGGACGTCAACCATCAGCTGTTCGGCGAGAGCGTCGACGCCGACGTGGCGATCGGGGCCGATGCCGGTGGTGAGCGTCAGACGCATATCACCGAGGTTCTGGCGGCGCTCAACCTCGAGGACAAGCGCGAGCGCCATCCGATGTCCCTGTCAGGGGGCGAGCGCCAACGCGTGGCCATCGCATCGGCGCTGGTGTGCGGTCGTGAGGTGATCGTCTTCGACGAGCCCACGAGCGGTCTGGACCTGCGCCACATGAAGCAGGTCGCCCTGCAGCTGGAGGACCTCGCCCGGCAGGGCAGGACCGTTCTCGTGGTGACCCACGACGTCGAGCTGCTGGCCGAGTGCTGTGACTTCCTGCTGCTCATCGACGAGGGCGAGGCGGCGATCGCCGAGCCCTGTGACGGCGACGTGCTGCGCCGCGCGGTGAAGTTCCTCGCCGGTGATGGGCCCGAAGCACTTGAATTGCCCAGGTAAGTCTAAGCTAAGATATTTGCTGTTCTTGGCACGCGCCCGCATGACGAGGCTGCTGCCAGCTCCCCTCCCTGACCCTGTCTCCCCTGCGCATATGTTGGAAGGAACGTACATGTCCGACCCCGACGCAATCCCCTCATCGAATGAAGTCGCGCTGCGCGTGCGCGATCTCTGCAAGACCTTCGGCAAAGGCACCAAGGCCAAGGAAGTGCTCAAGGGCCTCAGCTTCGACGTCCGCCCCGCTCAGGTGGTCTCGCTGCTGGGAGCCAATGGCGCCGGCAAGACGACGTTGGTGAATATCGCCTCCACACTGATGAAGCCCACCTCGGGGACGATCACCGTGTGCGGTGCGGATGTCGTGTCCCAGCCCAGACAAGTGCGCCGGCACATCTCCCTGACCGGTCAGTTCGCCGCCGTTGACGGGGAGCTGACCGGCAAGGAGAACCTCGTCTTCTTCGCGCGCCTCAACGGCTTCGGGCGGGCCGCTGCCGCCGAGCGCGCGGATGAGCTGCTGGACAGGTTCCGGCTCGCGGATGCGGGCGACCAGCGCGCGGCCAAGTACTCCGGGGGCATGAGGCGGCGGCTCGACATCGCGGCCTCGCTGATCGTCGAACCGCAGCTGCTGTTCCTCGATGAGCCCACGACGGGCCTCGACCCGCTGTCGCGCCGGGAGTTGTGGGAGATGGTCGAGGAGCTGCGGGGCCAGGGCGTTGCCATCCTGCTCACGACGCAGTACCTCGATGAGGCGGAGCGCCTGTCCGACGACATCGTCGTCCTGCGCGAGGGCCGCAAGGTCTCGCAGGGATCTCCCTCCGAGCTGCGACGCCGGTTCGGCGCGCCGATCTGCAGGATCGCGCTTGACGACGCGACGCTGGCCCGGCGAGTCGCCGAGAGCGTTCTCCCCGGGGCGCTCGGCCACCCGCATGACGATTTCACGGTCGACGCGCTGGAGGTCTCATTCGTCGCTCATGGCGGCACAGAGGACCTCGTCTCGGCCACCCGGGCGATCACCTCCGCGGGTCTTGAGGTCGTCTCGGTCTCCCTGACCCCGCCATCCCTGGATGACGTGTTCCTCGGTACGGCCTTCGCATCCGATGCCGGCTCTGCCGACTCCGCCGGCTCTGTCGAGTCGGCTGAGGAGAACGGATCATGACGGTCTTCGCGCAGCGGGTCACCGACAGGAGACCGTCGAGCGCGCGTGCCCTTGCGGGGGCCGTGCAGCGCAACAACCTCCGTCTTCGCCGCAACAGCGCCTCCCTGGTGTCCGCACTGGTGATTCCCGGGATGTCGATGCTCGCCTTCTGGATCGTGTTCGGGCATGCGGCCAGCGCGTCGGGATTCGACTACGCGTTGTTCCTGACGGCGGCCTCGATGTTCCAGGCGGTGATGTTCACCGCCGGCGGCTCGTCAATGGCGCTGGCCGTGGACATGGAGAGCGGACTACTCGCCCGTCTGCGGGCCATGCCCATCCGGGCCATGGTGGCCGTGGGCGGACGAATGATCACCGACCTGCTGCGCGCGTTGCTGTCGGTGGGGGCGATCGTGGTCATCGGTCTTATCTGCGGCGCGAAACCCGACAGCGTCGGTGGTCTTCTGCTGTCATGCCTCACCGCGCTGCTTATGGGGCAGGTCCTGGTGCTCGCCTTCTGCGGGCTGGCACTGAGATCTCATCATCCCGTTCAGACGGCCGGTCTGATCCAGGGCGTCGAGATGCCGCTGCTGATGCTGTCCACTGCATTCATCCCCATCGCCGCCCTGCCCGACTGGCTGGAGCCGATTATCAGGCACATGCCGTTCTCGGTGATGATTGATACGAACCGTGCCCTTCTTAGCGGCCTCACCCCGGGCGATGAGGGCTGGGAGGCGCTGGCCTGGCTGGCGATCGGACTGATACTCGGCGTCTGGTGGGTATCCGGAGCATTCAGGAGGCAAGCATGAGCAATCGGGAGGCCCTGCGCATCGGTTGGTCGCGCGCGGTCGGGGTGCATGCCGGGCGTCTGCTGAGGCGGTGGCTGCGCTCGCCGCCCTCGGTCCTGTCCACCTTGGTGATGCCGGTCGTGATGCTGGTTATCCTCAACGTCATGTTCTCCGGAATGGTGGAGCAATTCAGTGGCGCACCGATGAACATGACCGCGGTGTGCGTGATGGTCGCGGTCTCTCAGGCGTTCACGGCCGCTCTCATGGGGGCGGGGAACATCGTCCAGGAGCGCCACGACGGTCTGCCCGACAGGCTGGCGACGCTCCCCGGCAACCAGTCCACCGGCATGATCGGACGAATCCTCGCCGAGTCCGTGACCGCGTTCGTCTCGATGATCGCGGCTGTCGTCATCGGATTGGTCTACGGCGCCGACTTCCGCACGGCCACCGGTCTGGTGGGAACTCTCGTGGTACTGGCCGTGGTGTCCGTGGCCGCTGGAGCCGTGGGCGTCATGCTCGGATTCGTGGTGGACACTCCCCAGGGCGCGGTGAGCTTCGCGCCCCTGGTCATGGCGGCCATGTTCTTCAGCACCGCGATGATGCCGCGCGACATGTATGCGGAGGTGCTGCGGCCCATCGTCGATGTGTCCCCATTGACCGCGGTGACCGAGTTGTCGGATGCGCTGATCAATGACCGGGTGGTCGCCGGGGATATCGTCCTGTTCGTGGGCTGGTTCGCAGGGCTGATCGCGCTCAGCCTGGTGGTCCTGACCCGCAAGACCGTCGGGGGGCGCCGTTAGTCGTCCTCTCACCTGGATCTAGTCGTTCTCTATCCCCTGAATCCCTGAATGCGAGTGTCTGAGTGTCAATAGTCTCTGAGTCGCGGTTCGAATTCGTGACCGGGCGGCGGAGTGTGGTCGCGACCGGAGTCGCGGCCCCCGTCGTCCCCCGTGCCTGGACGGGTGAAGAGGTGGCCAGGGCCGCCGATGAGGTGATGCGCGCCTCGATCGAGGGGCACGAGGATGCGCCGGCGATGATCGTCGGGGCGATTCCTTTCGACGTGCGCCGCCCCGCAGTCCTGTACCGCCCTGCGCAGGTCGTCGTAGAGCAGGCCCCGAACCCGGGAGCCGTCGTCGCACCGACCTGCCGGCTCGACGTCGTCGGGCAGTCCCCTGATCCCGACGGCTATCGCGGTATCGTTCGGCAGGCCGTCACGGCCATCCGATCCGGGGCCATGGACAAGGTGGTCCTGGGTCGGTGCGCGACCGTGGAGGTCTCGCATGCCTCGGAGGTCTGGCGGCCGGAGGATGTGCTCGCGCGGCTGAGGGCGAGCAACCCCGACGCCTACGTGTTCCGTCTCGACCTGGACGGGGGAATGGGCGGCCTGTTCGACGAGCCGGGGATCCTGCTGGGGGCGAGTCCCGAGCTCGTCCTGTCCTGCAGTGATTCCCGCATATGGACTCTCCCGCTCGCCGGGACCATCGCCAGGGGGACCGATCCCGCCTCCGACATCCGGGCCGCCCGGGCCCTGCTCTCCTCCGGCAAGGACCTCGCCGAGCACGCACACGTCTCCCGGGCCGTCGTGGAGGCGCTCGGCCGCCATGTGGATGACATCGAGATGCCGTCGGGTCCGCAGCTGGTCGCCACGCCTGTCGTGTGGCACCTGGGCACCCCGATCGAGGGCGTCCTGCGCGAGGGGCGCTCGCCTTTGGAACTGCTGTACGACCTGCATCCCACGCCCGCCGTGTGCGGCTGGCCCAGTACTCCGGCGCGCGACTTCATCGCCCGCTGCGAAGGCTTCGACAGGGGCCTGTTCGCGGGATTGATCGGTTGGATGGATGTGAATGGAGACTGCGAGTGGGCCCTGGTGCTGCGCGCCGGAGTGCTGCACGCCGACCGGGCGACCATGTTCGCGGGGGCCGGCATCGTGGCCGCCTCCGATCCCGCCTCGGAGTTGCGCGAGACCGCGACGAAGATGATGACCTTCACTGCGGCACTCGGAGAGCTCGCCGATCCCCCTGCCATCGGCCTTGAGATCCCAGACCATCCAACGGCGAATGCTGTCGGCCGACCCGCCCCGGCGGCATCCCGCCGACCCCATTGACCCCACCGACCCCATCGACAAGGAGCGATCATGGATACGCGTGAGCAGATCGAAGAGAAGATCCGGACCGGGCAGCCCTTCAGGGTCATCGATGACCTGTCCCTGTACGAGGACATGATGGCCGGTGCGGAGAAGTGCCACGCCATGAACCAGCTGCGTCCCACCCAGTACGACGAGAAGCGTGCGGCCCTGCAAGATCTGCTCGGCTCGATGGGCGAGCGGATGATGGTCTTCCTGCCCCTGAACGTCCAGTACGGAACCAACATCACCGTGGGCGACGACGTCACCTTCAACCGCAACACCACTATCCTCGACATGTCGCCGGTTTCCTTCGGCAACAATGTCATGGTGGGGCCGAACTCCTCCTTCTTCGCGGGAAACCACGCCCTGGATCCTGATGAGCGCAAGAACATGTTCTGCACGGGCGGGGCCATCGCCGTCGAGCACGACGTGTGGATCGGCGGACACTGCGTGGTCTTGGCCGGGGTGACCATCGGTCACGGAGCTGTCATCGGTGCCGGCAGTGTTGTCACCAAGGACGTTCCCCCGATGGTCTTGGCCGCGGGCAACCCCTGCCGAGTCGTCCGCGAGATCGGCCCAGAGGACCGTCTCCTGGATGAGCCTTATACCCCGGAGTGGCCGACTGGGCAGTGGTGATCGGGCGACCATGAGGGTTCTGGCTGTCGTCATGGGCTCGCAGGGCGACCTGCTGCCATTCGTCCACCTCGGCGGGGCGCTCGGTGCCCGTGGCCATGAGACGGTGATCGCCGGCTTCGACGAGTTCGCCGAGACCATCGCGGGTCGGCAGATCCAGGGGGTCGAGTACGTCAGTCTTCCCGGCGACTGCCAGGAGATGATGAAGCGCCTGCTGGGGGACTCAGAGGGCATGCTGGACGCCGTGCGGGGTGTGCGGCAGATGCTGGGCGACCCGGCTATCTTCGAGGCGCTGGAGGGCGCCATGGCCGGGGTCGACGTCGTCATGCACAACCAGTTCGGTGAGGTCGCGCGCCTTCTGGGCGCCTCCCGGGGCGTGCCGAGCGTGCGCGTGCAGGTTTATCCGACTGAACCGTGCCGGTCATACAGCTTGGTGGATCCTCGCAACCTCGACGGAACTCGGCGTGCGGTCCTCATACACCGTCTGTCCAACGCCATGATGACCTGGGCAATGGGGCCGGTGATGAAGACCTGGCGACGTCGTCTCGGTCTGGGACGCGGGGTCTTACGCGGGTCACCGCAGACCATTTATCAGTTCAGCCCCGGCCTCAACCCGCCGGACCCTGCCTGGGGTCCGCATGTCCATGTCACCGGCGAGTGGCTCAGCCCGGATCCGGCGCCCCCGCTCCGCGAGGACGTCGAGGACTTCCTGCAGCGAGGCGAAGCGCCACTGCTGGTCAGTTTCGGAAGCGTCGCCTCCGACCGCTTGCGGGATCTGTGGAGGTGGACGCGGGAAGTCCTGGTCGAACAGGGCTTGCGCGCGATCATTGTGGACCCCGATCAAGGGTCTGGTGAAAGCGATGGGCTCCTCACCGTTGACCGGGTTCCGTTCACCGTGGTGCTGCCCCGGTGCCGGGCGGTGCTGTGCCACGGGTCGCTCGGCACGACGGGCGCGGCCCTGCGCGCAGGGCTGCCGTGTCTGACGGTGGCCTTTGGCGGCGACCAGCAGTTCCATGCGCAGGCGGTGCGCAGAAACGGTGCCGGTCCCGCCTACATCGACGCCCAGCGCGGTGAGCTCACCAGGCGGGCCCTGGGAGCCGGGGTCGCCGACCTCGTCAGCGGCGGGTACGACCAGGCCGCGCGCACCATGCCGCAACTGTTGTCGGCCGACCCGGGGCTCGATGCGGCGGTCGAGCTGATGGTCGGACTCGGCGGAACCCCGGCGGCCTCCTGCAAGCGAGAGGACACGAGATGACGGTCATGGTGAGGAGGGGCGCCTTCCCGTTCGTGGCGGAACGGGGCGGGGGGCTACTCGTCTTCTGCTTCCACCACGCGGGCGGCAATGCCTCCGCCTACCGGGGCTGGGTCGGCGCCGCCCCTCGGGTCAATGCGATTCCGGTGGAACTGCCGGGCAAGGCTACCCGAATGCGGGAGCGCTGGGTAGCGGACTTCTCCCAGCTCTGCCGGCAGTTCGCCGGGGAGATTCTCCAGCTGGCGGCCGGTGCGCCCTTCGCCCTCTACGGCCACTCGATGGGTGCGGCCCTCGCCTACCAGACGGCCGCCTGCCTGCAGGAGATCCACCGGACTCCTCCCGAGGCGGTGGTGATCGCCGCCCGGCAGGCCCCCGGTGAGACGATCGAGGGGGAGTACCGGTCGTCGATGGGTCTGGATGCTCTGCGCGAGGAGCTGGAGGCCGTCGGCGGCACGCCTCCGGAGATCCTCGCGGACGACGACATCATGAACCTCCTGCTCACGGGGATTCAGCGCGACTACGTGCTGCACGAGGACTTCCGGCACGCCTCGACCGTCCTCTCCTGCCCGATACTGGCGTTCGCCGGGGAGCAGGACCCCACCGTCACCCCCGGCATGCTGTCCCGGTGGTCCAGGTTCACCAGCGGACGATTCGTAATGAAGGTATTGCCCGGAGGGCACTTCTTCCCCCTGGATGCCGGTGCCGATTTCCTCGACGAACTGGCCGACGGCATCGAGGAGATCACCCGCGAGATTGTCTGATGGGCGCTCCCTCGACTTTATGGGGGTGTGTTGGCGGGCTTGGCTCGAGATCGGTCGCATTCCGTGCCGAGATCGGTCCACTTCCGCCTCGAGATCGGTCGTAACCCGTGCCGAGATCGGTCCGGTTCCGGCTCGAGATCGGTAGCAATCCGCGTCGAGATCGGTCGTACTCCGGTGCGGGGCGCAATGCCTCGGGGCTGGAGGCCGTATGAGTCAGGCCGAACCGCCGTGAGCCGGCTCTACTGATGCCCTCGTGGGCCGGGATGGTGGGTGTTGCACACTTGCGTGCGCCTCGCGTCAGCAGAAACAGCGGAATCATGCGGAAAAGCAATGTCAGTAGCGACCACGTCCTCGCTCCCATGTGCGTTGACCCCCCTCATTGCACATGGGAACTCAACCGCCGTACACAACGCTCATCGGAAAAGACCGTGATTCCAATAAAAACCAGCCCCCGCCCCGCAAGGGCCCCGGTTTCCCATGTGCAACACCCAAGACAACCACGCCCCCAAGCCGGAACCGGACCGATCTCGACACTGCCTCGACACCGCCCCAGACGCAGAGAATAAATACCGCCCCGCACACACCAACGCCCCACACCCGTACCGAGATTCCGCGAATCGAATCAGCTCATCATGCTTGCCCGCCGCTCGATCAAAGGCTCGACCCGCCCGTGGCGTCGATCGTCTGCCCGGTGATCCACCGGGCGGCATCGCTCGCGAGATAGCTGATGATGTCGGCGACATCCTCCGGGGTGCCGATCCTGCCGAATGCGGACACCTCGGCTGCGCCCGCTCGGGCGCCCGGCGCGTTGATCCAGTCGGCGTTGAGGTCGGTGTCGATGATGCCCGGCGCAACCGAGTTGACGGTGATTCCCCGCCTTGCGAGCTCTGGCGAGACAGCGCGCAGAACTCCTTCCAGCCCCGCTTTGGAGGCGGTGTAGGCGAGGTGGGTCGGCGCCGCAATGCGGGAGTAGCCGGTGGATACGGCGATCACGCGTCCGTTGTCATTCAGGGAGCTCGCGAGGTGGTGGAGCAGGAAGAGCGGTGCGGTGAGGTTGATCGCCTGCACTCGGGCGTATGTGTCGGGGTCGAGCTCGTGCGCCCCGTTGATCCCCGCGTTGCTCACGAGCACGTCGGTGCCGGCGAAGCCGTGCTCGCTCACCGCGTGCGTCCACTCCTGCGCGATCTTGGCGGAGGCGGCCTCGCCCTCGGTGAGATCGGCCTGGATCAGCACTACTGCCGCGCCAAGTGCCCGAACGCGTTCGGCCGTCGCCTCCGCGGCGGCCCGGTCGTGGCCGTAGTGAAGGCCGACGAGCGAGATGCCATCCCGGCCGAGGGCCACTGCAGTGGCGGCGCCGATGCCTCGGGATGCGCCGGTGATAAGAGCCGTGGAGCGGGTCATGAGTCCTCCGTAATGATCGATACGTAATTGATCGCACGATATCGTAGCGGTCACTATGGAAGCAATGCGCAGGGCGGGGCGACCCCGGACATTCGACCCCGATGAGGCGCTGCATCGCGCCCTGATGGTCTTCTGGGAGCGCGGCTACGAGGGCGCGAGCATGATCGTGCTGCAGGAGGCGACGGGGCTGACCGCGCCGCAGCTCTACCGGGCGTTCGAGTCCAAGGAGCGCCTCTTCGAACGGGCGGTGCGGCTGTACCAGGACGAGTACGGCTTCGGCATCCGTCCGGGTGCCCCGTTGATCGAGGCGGTCGTCGAATACCTCGATCGCGCGGCCCGCGAGTTCACCACCGAGCCCGGTCTAGGCTGCTTCGTCTCAACCGGCCAGCTCGCGGCCGGACAGGGCGCCGAGGCCGCTACGGCGATCTGCCGGGCGGAACGCGATCACGCCCTTGATGGCCTGCGCCGGCGCATCGCGGACGCAGTCGAGCAGGGCGAGCTGCCCAAGACGGCCGATATCGCCGGACTCTCCCGCACGATCGCGGCATTGATCCAGGGCATGTCGGTTCAGGCCAGAGACGGTGCCGGATACGAGGAGCTGGCTCGCATCGCGGTCGCCGCGGAGGCGCTGCTCGCCGACGCCGCTGCCGCCGATCACCACAACGAGGCCGATGCGGCCCTCGTCCCAGCCCGCATCGACCAGGATCGGCCGTACCAGGCTGTAGGCCATGGTGAAACCGAGCGTGTACGCGGGAATCAGCGCGAGGCACCACCAGTGCACGGCGCTGCGCGAGAAGAAGGCCAATGCGGAGCGGAGGGTGGCGCGCGGCTCCGGGAGCCCGCTGGTGCTCGCCCCCTCCTGCCAGCCGAGGATCAAGGGCAGCGGCAGCAGGCTGAAGGCGGCGAGGAGGAGCACGGCGACCTGCCAGCCGACGGCGTCGTACACGATGAGGGAGAGCCCGCCGCCGACCAGGTGAAGAAGCCGAGGCTCAGGTTCTGCGTGCAGTAGAGCGCGGCGACGAGCATCAGCCTCTTGCGGCGGTCCACTGTGCTGATCGTGTCTGCTGCGCCTGTTGTGTCGGTCGAGCGAGTTGGGGTCATGGGCTGCTTTCGTGGAAGAGGATCGGGGGAGGCGGGAGGAGGGAGGAATGGCGGGAACAGCACACTCGGGTGCGCCCGATGCCGAGAAAGAAGAGTTAGGAGAACTCGGCCGAGCCGATCCCCTGCGCCTCTGCGAGCCGGCGGTACTCGGGGCAGCTGCGCAGCAACTCCTCGTGCGTACCGCTGCCCGCGATCGTGCCGCCGTCGACGACGACGATACGATGCGCGTGCCGAACCGTGGCGAGCCGATGTGCGACGACGAGGACCGTGCGCCCGGCCGCCAGACAGGACAGCGCAGACTGAATGCGGTCCTCCGTGGCGGGGTCGACGGCGGCGACGGCCTCGTCGAGGATCAGGACCGGGGAGTCCTTCAGCAGCGCCCGGGCGATCGCGAGGCGCTGGCTCTGTCCGCCGGACAGGTCCGCTCCGCCGTCGGAGAGCAGCGTGTCGAGGCCGTTGGGGAGAGCGGCGACCACGTCGTCGCATTGCGCGGCGTGCAGCGCCTCCCAGATCTCGTCGTCGGATGCCGAGGGGCGGCCGAGGGCGAGGTTGAAGCGCACGGTGTCGTCGAAGAGGTAGACGTCCTGGAACACCGTTGTCACGGCGCGCAGCACTCCAGCACTGCCGATGTCGCGGACATCCGCTCCGCCGATGCTCACGCTGCCGGCGTCAGCATCCCACAGGCGCGAGATGAGATTGGCGATTGTCGACTTTCCGGAGCCGGAGGTGCCGACGAGCGCTGTGATGCGTCCCGCATCCGCGCGCATTGAGACATTGCGCAGCGCTTTTTCGGCGTTTTCGCCGCTGCGGTATCCGAAGACGACGTCGCGCAGTTCGATCGCCGATCCTGTCGGTAAGGCCGGCGCTGACGGCTCAGTGAGAGTGGGGGCGTCCCATATCTCGCCGATCTTCGCAGCGATCTGCTGCTGGTTGCGGCGGTAGCCGGCGAGCGCGTTCAACTCCTGGATGGGCTGATAGATCGTCAGGGACAGGAGCAGGAAGACGAGCAGTGTGGCCGCACTCACCGAACCGGCTGTGAACAGCGCGGAGCCGATCACGATGAGAATGACCTGCCCGGACTCCACTGCGATGGAGCCCAGAGCGGTGGCGGGCGTCGCTTTCACTGACATCGCAGTGCTCGCATCAGCGAGCCTGTGCACAGCCCTCTCGTAACGCGTGGCCATCGCCGAACCCGGGTTGCTCCGCAGCGCCGCGGCTCCGCGCGCTTGCTCGAGCATCGTCGCGGTTGCGTCCTGCCGAGCCTGATGCAGTTCAGCGAAGACGCGATGATAGATGCGGTCGCTCCACACCGTGAGGGTCAGGAAAACGGGGACGCCGGCCAGCGCCGCGAGGGCCAGGCGCCAGTCGATGACGATGAGCACGATGAGCGCGTAGATCGGCTGGATCACGGATCCCATGAGCTGCTGCGGGACGTTCTGAAAATCGATCATCGGCACGTCGCTGGTGATGAGCGTGCTGAGGCGGCCGTTGTCGATGCGCTGGAAGAAGCCGAGTGGGACCCGTCGAAGGCGGTCGAGGATCGACAGCTGAAGGTCGGCCTTGGCATGCGCCGCGAGATGCCACACCAGGTGGTTGCTCCAGGCGTTGGCGACGATCCGCGCCGACAATGCGATGATCAGGCATCCGGTCGCCGTCCAGATCAGGCCGGAACTGAGAGGCAGGCCGGGCATAGCGCCGATAGCGGCCAGCACCGCGACCAGCACGGCGATCAACGGCGCGCCGCGGAACATCGACTCGATGATGAGCCGGATCAGCCCCCGCCTCAGGAGGGGTCGCCAGCAGTCCCCGTAGAGCGTGCGTCACTGCCGGAGAAATCCCATGCTCCCGACATCGGTCTTCTCTGTTGTGCCTTCGTTGCCTGCTGTGCCAGCTGTGCCTGTCGGGTCTCCGTCTTCTCTGTCTTCTGCGCCTATCGCGTGTATCGCGCCCACATCCTCCGCAGGCCCGATGTCGCCCTCCGGCCCGTCCTGGGGCGAGACCTGGCGCGCCGGTCGCGCGGCCGACTCGAGCCGCCAGCCCGCCGATCGCGTGTAGGCATCCCACAGTGCGCGGTAGGGAGGATGGCGGTCGAGCAGCTGCTCGTGCCTCCCCTCCGCCTCGATCCTGCCCGAGGCCAGGAAGGCGATCGAGTCGCTGCCGGCGATGGTCGACAGGCGGTGCGCGATGGCGATCACGGTGCGGTCGCGGGTGAGCTCCGCGAGGGCCGCGAGGGTGCGCCGCTCGGTGGCCGCGTCAAGGGACGCCGTCGCCTCGTCGAGCACGATGATGGGGGCATCCTTGAGCAGCGCCCGGGCGACGGCGATGCGCTGGCGCTGTCCGCCGGACAGGTCCGCGCCGCCCGCACCGAGCCCGGTGCGCCAGCCCTCGGGCAGGCGCTCCACGAACTCATCCAGTTGGGCGTGGCGTCCGGCTCGTTCGACCTCCGCATCGCTCGCATCCGGGCGGGCGATGCGGATGTTCTCGAGCAGAGATGCCTCGAAGATGTACTCGTCCTGCTGGATGAACGCCACCAGCCGGGCAAGATCCGTCGGTGCGATGTCGCGGACGTCGACGCCTCCGATCCGGATCGAGCCCTCGCGGCAGTCGTAGAACCGCGCCAGCAGCCGGGCGAGCGTTGATTTTCCGCTGCCGGTCGCGCCGACGAGCGCCGTCGTCGAGCCCTCCGGAATCCTTAGGGTGACGCCGTCGATCGTGACCTGGTCGTCGCGGTAGCCGAAGACGACCCCGTCGAACTCGATGTCGAAGCGATCGGGCAGGCAGGGCTCGTTCGGTTCCGGCAGCTCGTCCTCTGCCAGGAGCTCCCGCACGGCGCCGGCTGAGAACTGAATTCTGACCAGGATCGTGGCGAGCGTGGCCACCAGGGAGATCACTGGTGTGAGGTAGGCCGGCCCCAGGATCAGGAATAGGACGGCGATGCCGAGATCCACCTCACCGGAGACAAGAGCGAGCCCCGCTGTCGGAAGGAGGAGCGCGACGGCCAGCGCCGTGGCCACATTCATCGCGGCCACCAGCCAGAGCTCCGGACCGGAGGTCGCGGCATCGTGCAGTTCCGCTCCGCGCGCTACTGCGTCTCGGGCGCGGTCGTAATCGCAGTCCGCGCGCAGATAGCTGCGGATCACCTTGATCCCCTGCAGGTAGCCCATCACGGTCTTGTTGAGGACCAGGGAGTGCTCGGTCAGGGCCCGATCGTTCTTCTTGGCCAGTGCCATGCCGGTCCCGGAGACAACGACCAGGAGCACCAGCGACAGGAGCGCCACGAGGGCGAGCCGCCAGTCGACGGCGAACAGGACGATGGTCGTCGTGACCGGGACTGCCGCGGCGGCCGCGCCGTCGGGGATTCCGTGGGCGAGCGCCTCCTCGATCTGCTCCACGTCATCGTGCAGTAGTTTCCGCATCTCGCCGCTGGACCTGGACTGCACCGCGCCGAGCGGCATCCTCTGGAGCTTGCGCGCCAGTGCGAGCCGCAGGTCGCGGAGCACGCGGTAGGCGGTCACGTGGCCCACGTGGGTGGCGGCGCCGTGGGCGGCGGCGCGCATCACGAGCGCCGCCGCGGTCCAGACGACGATCGCCGGGATTCTCGCGGGATCGTCTCTCACGAAGAGGGAGACCGTGACGGCGTAGACGGCGATGTAGGGGGCGAGGGAGCACGCGGCTCCGATCACCGCACACACGGCTGAGACGAGAAGACCCGCGCGGTGCGTTCGGATGGCATCGGCGAGAGTCGCCGGCAGCTTCGCCGGCTGTCGGGTAAGGCTCACCTGGCCGAAGGTAGACGGGCGCGGACATTAAATTAATAGTCGTGTATTTAATCTGCGGAGGCCGATGTCGGCCCCTAGAATGAGTGGATGGGTGCGGAATCGAAGGCGACGGGGAGGGGGCGGGGCAGGCCGGCGCGGGATGCGGGTGCGGTCCTGAGCCGTGAACTCATCGTGCGCAAGGCGCTCGACATTGCCGGGAGTGAGGGATTCCCGGCGCTGACGATGCACCGGCTGGCGCGCGATCTGGGCGTCACGCCTCGAGCGCTCTACAACCACGTGCGAGACCGGCAGGACGTCGTCGATGCGGTGGCGGCGCTCATGATGCGGGAGATCCCCGTCCCGCACCTCGATCCCGCGCATTGGCGGGACTCGCTGCGCGCGGCCTATCGGGAGGCCCGAGATGCGTATCGACAATTCCCCCGCGCCCTGCTGATCGCGCTCGATGAGACGCTCACTCCAGCGCAGGTGGATCCGAATCGCGTGATTCTGACGGAGAACATGCTCGGCTTCTTCGTGGACATCGGACTGTCCCTCGAGCAGGCGATGGCTGCCAGAAGCGCATTCCTCATCGACGTCCTCGGGTTCGCGCTCGCCGTCGACTACCGGTACGACCGCGGTGAAGCCGCTGTTCGCGAGGCGGTTGTGCGGCCGGTTCCCGGTCCGTGGCTCGATGCCCTGCCCGAAGTGGCGGCGCCGCTGACCCGGCGTGCCGCTGCCCTGCCGCCGCCGACGAGTGATGCCGTTTTCGACGCCTTCGTCGATATGCGCATCGCGGCAATCGAGAGCATGGTCTCGGTGCGTGGTCGTGGCGACTGACTGAACGCAGGCCGGATCGGGTGCTGGTCGGATCCTGACTGGATGCGGGTCATGGGCCGGGTCGGATCGGGTGGATCGGGCGATGCGGATGTGATCGATGGGATTCGCATGGTAATATCCATCAAGCTAGAACTAGAACAGCTTGAACTATATGGAGTGTTTCATGGAAGCCACTGCGCGTAGTCGAGGGTGGGAGGGCGCCTCCCGTACCGGCCTGGTCGTCCTCGTCGTGGGGCTCGGGTTCGTGATCGCCAATCTCGATGCCACCATCGTCAATGTCGCGACGGTGACCATAGGACGGAGTCTGGGGGCGGGAGTCGGCCGGGTCGCGTGGGTCGTCAACGCCTACGTGCTGGCTTTCGCGATGTTTCTGCTGATCTCGGGGGATCTGGCCGGAAAGTTCGGAGCGCGCCGGATATTTCTGGCCGGAGTGGGGGTGTTCATCCTGGCCTCGGTGGCCTCGGCGTTATCGGTGAATGCTCCCATGCTCATCGCCGCCCGATTCTTTCAGGGGCTCGGCGCCGCTTTGTATCAGCCCGCCTCGTTGGTTCTGCTGATGGCCGCGTTCCCCGAGGAGCGCGTTCGTGCGCGCATGATCGGTCTATATGCGGCCATGGGAGCGGTGGCTGCCGGACTCGGCCCGGCGATCGGAGGACTGCTGGTCGCGGTGGGCGGATGGCGAGTTCTGTTCTGGCTCAATATTCCCATCGGCATTACCGTGATCATTCTGGGGCGCATCGCGCTTCCGTCGACGATGAGCGAGTCCGGGCGGAGTATTCCCGTTGCGGGGCATTCGATTCTCGCTTCGATGCTGCTCGGCGCGACGTACGCGCTGATGCAGGGGCCGGATCGTGGTTGGACCGATCCCCTCGTCGTCTGCGGAATCATCCTCGCAGTGGTCTGCGGAATCGGGTTCGGCCTGTGGCAGCGCCGCAGTTCGCGCAAGATCTACCCCGCTCGGCTGCTGCGCAACCGGCGGTTCAACGCTGCGAATCTCATCGGGTTCCTGCTCAATATCGGGATGTACGGGACGATCTTCCTGATCTCCTACCTGCTTCAGACCATCCGGGGAGCTTCCGTGCGGGAAGCGGGTCTTCAGCTTCTTCCGATGATGATCGGGTTCGTCATCGGCAATCTCGGTTTCGCCCGCGTCGCGACCAGGACCGGCACCCGCGGCCCATTGATCGCGGGCATGGGCATCGCCGCCCTGGCGATGCTCGTCCTCGCCCTGACCTTCACGGAGGCCACCCCCGTCTGGCTCATCGCGGCCGCGGTCGGAGTCGCCAACCTCGGTCTGGGAATCGTCTCCCCGGCTATGACCGCCACCCTGATGGCGGCTGTCGCGGCCACCGATACCGGAACCGCAGGGGCCATGCTCAATCTCAACCGCAATATCGGCTCTCTTGTGGGCGTCGCCGTCTTCGCCGGAATTCTCCAGTCCACCGACGACTGGTACGTCTCGGGGGCGGTGGCCCTGGGCGTTGCCGTCGTCTGCTACGCCTGCGCCTGCGCCGCCGCATTCCCGACGCGAGAACCGGTTGCCGGTGCAGAAGAGGCTGCCGGCCGGTGAGACGGAGCCCGCCGGCTCCATGAATCGGGCGGCGTGAGTGCTCGACGAAGGCGCTCAGCACCCGGAACTCGCTTCTCGGTTCCCAGGCGGGTGCTGCCGGGGTCCCCTGCGATGATGGGATGGAGCTGGGTTCAGTTAGAATCATCCTATGGCGAATGACGAGGACCGTACCCAAGGTCTTCGAATGCGGGTACATGAGCTCCAGCAGCTCCTGGATAATTCTGTCCGTCGTACCGTTGATGAATTGGGGCTCACGCTCGCTCAGGCCAATGCCCTGCGTCATCTGGGCTCCCCGCTGACGACGCGGGAGCTTTCCGACCGAATCGTGTGCGAGCCATCAAACACCACTTTCGTCGCGGACAAGCTCGAAAAGGCCGGATACATCGTCCGCCGGCCGCACCCCACTGACCGCCGGATGCGCTACCTCGCCCTCACCCCCTCCGGTTCCAGGCTGCGCAGGGTGCTTCTGGAGCGCATCCGGAGCAATGACCCGTTGCCCGGCCTGTCGGATGATGAGCTGACCGCCCTCGAAAGCCACCTCGATCAAGCGCTCGCCTCTTCCGGATCGGCCGGGTCTGATGGGTCGGATGGCTCGGCAGGGGCGGTTGGCTGACCGGTTCGACCGGTTCGGATGGCGGCGCCAACACCCGGGACGACTCACCCGTATGAGTCCGTATGGGCTCGTACGAGCCTGTATGAGCCGAGACCCGAACGGCGAACGCCTCGCTCAGTGACGCTCGGCGCCTGTCGTCGGCAATCGTGCGCCTCGTGCTGCACATCACGACGATCGGAGTGGACGGAGGGCCCTCTTTGGTGGTTAACATTCTCCTCGCTGCCGCGATGAACCTTGGTTCGGACGGCGGCATCGACCGGAAAAGGTTGTTGATCTGTGGTGGAACACCACTGAAAGCGATAAAGGTCGGGCGACCAGGGTCACAGGCCTTGAAGCTTGACCAGAAAAGCCTGATCTGCTTAAAATTTTCCGGTGCCTTGAGAGGTGTGTTGGTTGGGATTCAGTCCGGCTGGCGCTTCTTTTGTGGGTGTGTTGTTTGAGATCTCGATAGTGTGTTTGTTTTTTGTGCCATTTTGTTTTGTTTTTGGTTTTTGGCTTGCCTTGTTTCTTTTGGTTGGTTGTGGTGTCTTCTGGCTGTGTAGTGGTTGGGGGGTGTTGTGGCTGGCTGAGGGGGGTGGGGTGGGTTGTTTGTATTGATTTGGGTCTGGATTGGTTTTCTGGGCTATTGGAATGGGCTGCGTGCTGATCTTGGTGGCTTTTTTGGTTGTTTGGGTTGGTGTGTGGTTTGTTTTTTGGTTTTTTTGGAGAGTTTGATCCTGGCTCAGGACGAACGCTGGCGGCGTGCTTAAC